>Ga0183099_1000967_pt1 | contig 17878 bp, 15 predicted proteins | sample Biomet1_FD_127788 | JGI IMG/M metagenome (GOLD analysis project Ga0183099, IMG submission 127788) | Microbial communities from bioreactor (seeded with anoxic lake sediment) at LBNL, California, USA - Biofuel metagenome 1 | ecosystem: Engineered > Bioreactor > Anaerobic > Unclassified ... | reverse complement strand
CTTCCCATTCCGAACAGAGAAGTTAAGCCTGATCACGCCGATGGTACTGCGTAACAGTGGGAGAGTAGGTAGCTGCCGTTTTATCAAGGAGTCCTGAGTCTGACTAACAAGTCAATCAGGACTCCTTTTCGTTTTTATACATATACTACTCTATAATCTAACAAAGGACTGTCCTGCAAACTAACTATACTCTGAAGAATTTCCCGGAATAAAAACTTATGATGTGATTCCTGTCAATTGATTATCCTCTAAAGGAAGCCGTATTTCAGATTCAGGCTTCGGTTTGAGAAGACAGAGGCATGATATCTGCTTACATCGTGGATTCTTTTCATTATCCTTGATAAATAATTCTACAGCTACATTTGTACTTCTGTTCTTCCTATTTTAATATCTCACCAATGAATACGTTTAAAATGAAGCGCGGAAGCTTTGTCTCGGATTAGAAAATATTGATTATCAAATTCTTTGATTAAATATTTAGAATGAAGAGGATGTTTTTACATTTTTCGAAAATAAGATTCTGTTTTCCCAATAACAAAATAAAGTAAGTTGTGATGGATTTACTGTTGATTAAACCAAAATAGTCAAGTTTTTCAGTTGCTAAAACAAAGCCAACAAATCAATAAAAGTATATTTTTTCTATCTTTGTATATTTTGTAAGAATATGCTTTTAGTGCTTATACTCAAATAGAGACTAGATGAACTATAACTGTTAGTCTTCAGCTACTACTTTTACTTTATTATTCTTATAAATATGAGATATCGTAATTAATATCTGCTCAATTATTATAAAATGAAATATTATCGAATAAATAAGTTACATACTATTTGCTTATTTAAAAATAATATCTACCTTTGCAGCGTTAAAATAAAGATATCTATATGAAACAGATATTTCTACATATTCTCCTGTGCGGTATTATTATTCTCCTAGAAAGCTAGGTGGAAGTGAGTGTTGTGCATAGATATGTATTATAATATATAAAGCCTTTCTCACTTCTAGTTGAGAAAGGCTTTTTTTTAATAATAATATTAACTAAATAAATAGGTAAAAAGATGAGTGACAGATTATTTATTTTTGATACTACTCTTCGGGATGGAGAACAAGTTCCTGGATGCCAATTGAATACTGTAGAAAAAATACAGGTTGCCAAGGCATTGGAAGCTTTGGGAGTAGATATTATTGAAGCCGGATTCCCCGTTTCCAGTCCTGGAGATTTTAATTCTGTGATTGAGATTTCTAAAGCTGTAACATGGCCTACTATTTGTGCATTGACCCGTGCGGTAGAAAAAGATATTGATGTGGCTGCCGATGCTTTGAAATATGCAAAACACAAACGTATTCATACCGGTATTGGTACATCTGACTCTCATATCAAGTATAAGTTTAATTCTAATCGTGAAGAAATAATTGAAAGGGCTGTTGCTGCTGTAAAGTATGCAAAGAAATATGTGGAAGATATAGAATTCTATGCTGAAGATGCTGGTAGAACTGACAATGAATATCTTGCTCGTGTTGTAGAAGCGGTTATTAAGGCTGGTGCTACTGTAGTGAATATCCCAGATACAACTGGTTATTGTTTACCTTCTGAATATGAAGCTAAGATTAGATTCTTAAAAGAAAATGTGAGAGGTATAGATAATGCGATTATTTCTACTCACTGCCACAATGATTTAGGTATGGCGACTGCTAATACTATGGCTGGTATCATTGGCGGAGCTCGTCAGGTAGAGGTAACAATGAATGGTATTGGTGAACGTGCTGGTAATACAGCTCTTGAGGAAGTTGCAATGATATTGAAGAGCCATCATGAATTTGATATTCAAACTAATATCAATACCCAAAAGATTTATCCAACTTCACGTATGGTTTCCAGTTTGATGAACATGCCTATCCAGCCTAATAAAGCAATTGTTGGACGTAATGCTTTTGCTCATTCATCGGGTATTCATCAGGATGGAGTATTGAAAAACATGCAGACCTATGAAATTATTAATCCTCATGATGTGGGTATTGATGATAGTTCAATTGTATTGACTGCTCGTAGCGGAAGAGCAGCATTGAAACATCGCCTTTCTGCACTTGGCGTTGATTTGGCAAAAGAACAACTTGATAAGGTTTATGAAGAGTTCTTAAAGCTTGCTGATCGTAAGAAAGACATTAATGATGATGATGTTCTTATGCTTGCCGGTGCTGAAAGAAGTACAAATAAACGTATTAAGGTTGACTATCTTCAGGTTACAAGTGGAGTGGGTGTACGTTCGGTTGCAAGCGTAGGTTTAGACATTGCCGGAGAGAAATTTGAATCGGCAGCAAGCGGAAATGGTCCGGTTGATGCTGCTATCAAGGCATTGAAGAATATTATTCATCGCACAATGACACTAAAGGAATTTACTATCCAAGCTATAAGTAAAGGTAGTGATGATGTAGGTAAAGTGCATATGCAGGTGGAATATGACAAACAGGTTTATTATGGCTTCGGAGCAAATACAGATATTGTAGCTGCTTCTTTGGAAGCTTATATTGACTGTATCAACAAATTTATAAAATAATACTAACTTACTTTCAATAGGTAATCAGATAATAATAGAAGATATGAAAACATTGTTCGACAAGATTTGGGACGCGCATGTAGTTAGCACGGTAGAAGACGGTCCCACACAGCTTTATATTGACAGACTTTACTGTCATGAAGTAACAAGTCCACAGGCTTTCTCTGGAATGAGAGATCGTGGATTGAAATGCTTCCGTCCGGAAAAGATTTTTTGTATGCCGGATCATAACATTCCTACGTTAAACCAGGATAAAGAAATTGTTGATCCTATTTCCCGCAATCAGGTAGAGGAACTAGACAAGAACGCAAAAGATTTTGGGCTGACTCTTTATGGAATCGGACATAAGAAGAATGGTATTATTCACGTGGTAGGTCCTGAAAATGGATTGACCCTTCCTGGTATGACTATCGTTTGTGGTGACTCACACACCTCTACTCACGGAGCAATGGGAGCAATTGCATTTGGTATCGGTACATCAGAAGTTGAGATGGTAATGGCTTCACAATGTGTACTTCAGTCTCGTCCTAAAACAATGCGCATTACTGTGGATGGAAAATTAGGGAAAGGCGTGACAGCTAAAGATATCGCTCTTTATATCATTGCAAAGATGACAACAGGCGGTGCAACCGGATATTTTGTTGAGTATGCAGGTGAAGCTGTAAGAGACTTAACAATGGAAGGACGTCTAACACTTTGTAACCTTTCTATAGAGATGGGTGCTCGTGGTGGAATGATTGCTCCTGACGAAAAAACAATTGAATATATTAAAGGTAGAGAGTTTGCTCCAAAAGGTGAAGCCTGGGATAAAGCAGTTGAATACTGGAAAACATTGAAGAGTGATTCCGATGCAGCATTTGATAAAGATATTACTTTTAAGGCTGAAGACATTGAACCAATGATTACTTACGGAACTAATCCGGGTATGGGAATGGGAATTACCTCTAATATCCCAACCATCGAAAGTGTTCCCGAAGCAGGAAGAATCTCTTATGCCAAGTCTTTGGAATATATGGGCTTTAATGCTGGCGATGCAATGATTGGAAAGAAGATTGATTATGTTTTCCTTGGTAGTTGTACCAACGGACGCATTGAAGACTTCCGTGAATTTGCTGCATTTGTGAAGGGTAAGAAGAAAGCAGCTGATGTTGTTGCATGGTTGGTTCCTGGTTCATGGGCTGTTGATAAACAGATTCGTGAAGAAGGACTAGATAAGATTTTGAATGAAGCAGGTTTTGAACTTCGTCAACCAGGCTGCTCAGCTTGTTTGGCAATGAATGAAGATAAAGTTCCTGCCGGCAAATACGCTGTGTCTACTTCGAATCGTAATTTTGAAGGACGTCAGGGACCTGGTTCCCGCACCCTTTTGGCAAGTCCGCTTGTTGCAGCAGCTGCAGCAATTACAGGAAAAATAACCGATCCACGAGTATTAATGGCTTAAAAGTAGAATAACAATGAAAGAGAAATTTAATATAACAACCAGCACTTGTGTTCCCCTTCCTCTTGAAAATGTGGACACAGACCAAATTATTCCTGCCCGTTTCTTAAAGGCAACAACTAAAGAAGGTTTCGGAGATAATCTTTTCCGCGACTGGAGATACGATAAGCAAGGAAACCCTATTGAGTCATTTGTTCTTAACAATTCAACTTATTCAGGTAAAATATTGGTTGCAGGAAAGAATTTTGGTTCCGGTTCCAGTCGTGAACATGCGGCATGGGCCATTGCAGGCTACGGTTTCCGTATTGTTGTCAGCAGCTTCTTTGCAGATATTTTTAAGAACAATGCATTAAACAACTTTGTACTTCCGGTCGTTGTTTCCGATAAATTCCTTGCCGAACTATTTGCTTCTATCAATGAGGATGCAAAGATGGAGGTTGAAGTAGATTTGCCTAATCAAACCATCACCAATAAAGCTACGGGCAAAAGCGAGCAATTTCAGATCAATAGCTACAAGAAACATTGCCTGATGAATGCTTTGGATGATATTGACTATTTGCTTAGCAACAAAGATAAAATCGAAGCTTGGGAAAACAAATGAAAATTGAGATATTAGACACAACGCTTCGTGACGGTGAGCAAACGAGTGGAGTTTCTTTTGTAGCACAAGAGAAACTCATGATCGCTCGTTTATTGCTGGAAGAGCTTAAAGTAGACCGTATTGAGGTTGCTTCCGCCCGAGTCTCGGACGGGGAACTTGAATCGGTGAAGATGATTTCCGCCTGGGCTGCCCGGCGCGGACTTCTTGACCGCGTGGAGGTGTTGGGTTTTGTAGATGGAATGGATTCTTTGAACTGGATACGTGAAGCCGGATGCCGGGTGATCAATCTTCTTTGCAAAGGGTCATTGAAACATTGCACGCTGCAACTTAGGAAAACACCCGAAGAGCATCTAGCCAATATAACAGAGGTGGTGCTCAATGCCGAAAAGATGGGAATTACAGTCAATGTTTATCTGGAGGACTGGAGCAATGGCATGCAACATTCGCCCAAATATGTTACCCAGCTAATGGATGCATTGATCAAACTTCCTATTAAACGCTTTATGCTACCCGATACGCTTGGTATTCTCAATCCTTTGCAGACATTGGAATACATGCGTAAGATGGTAAAGCGTTACCCTAACGTGCATTTTGATTTTCATGCGCATAATGATTATGACCTTGCAGTTGCCAATGTATTGGCAGCGGTTATTTCAGGAGCAAAGGGACTTCATACCACGATAAACGGATTGGGAGAAAGAGCTGGTAATGCCCCGCTCTCTAGTGTGCAGGCCATCTTGAAGGATCACTTTAATGCCGAAACTTCTATTGTGGAAGATCGGTTGAATGATATAAGCAGGGTCGTTGAATCTTACTCTGGCATTGCCATTCCAGCTAATAAACCTATCATTGGTGAGAACGTATTTACTCAGGTGGCAGGCGTTCATGCTGATGGTGATTCAAAGAGCAATCTCTATTATAATGATCTTTTGCCCGAACGTTTCGGACGTATTCGTGAATATGCTTTGGGAAAAACTTCAGGGAAGGCTAATATTCGTAAGAATCTCGAATCTCTGGGGTTGGAACTCGATGAAGAATCCATGAAGAAAGTAATGGAACGGATTATTGAACTGGGTGACCGGAAGGAACTGGTTACGCAGGAAGATTTACCTTACATTATTTCTGATGTATTGAAACACAGCTCGGCAAACAGCAAAGTGAAGTTGCTCGATTATTTCCTTACTCTGACCAGCGGGCTTAAACCGGTGGCCACTCTGAAAATATCCATAAATGGTAAGGAATACGAGGAAACATCCTCAGGAGATGGTCAGTATGATGCATTTATGCGGGCTTTGCGTAAAGTTTATAAGAATACGCTGGGCAGAAAATTCCCAATGTTGATCAACTATGCCGTGAGTATTCCTCCGGGCGGACGAACAGATGCTTTTGTGCAAACCATTATTACCTGGAAAAATAACGAGAAGGTATTTCGCACAAAGGGACTGGACAATGACCAGACCGAGGCGGCTATTAAAGCAACAGTGAAAATGCTGAATATCATAGAAGAAGAATATAAATAATAAAACCATAAATAAAAATGAAATTAAATATTGCAGTCCTTCCTGGCGATGGAATCGGTCCCGAGGTTGTAGAACAAGCGTTGAACGCAACTATTGCTGTTTGCGAAAAGTTTAATCACGAGTTAAGTTATAAACATGCGTTGGTAGGAGCTTGTGCCATTGACGAAACAGGAAATCCTTATCCTGATTCAACTCACGAGCTTTGTATGCAGAGTGATGCTGTATTGTTTGGCGCTATTGGTGCACCAAAATACGATAATGATCCAAGTGCTACAGTACGTCCCGAACAAGGTTTGCTGGCTATGCGTAAGAATCTTGGATTGTTTGCAAATATCCGTCCGGTAACTACTTTCCCTTCACTTGTTCATAAGTCACCACTTCGTGCAGACCTTATTGAAGGTGCCGATTTTATGTGCATCCGTGAATTAACAGGTGGTCTGTACTTTGGTCGTCCTCAGGGAAGAAGCGAAGATGGAAACACTGCTTATGACACATGTGTTTACAGTCGTTACGAAATAGAACGCATTGTTCGTCTAGCTTTTGAGTATGCCATGAAGCGTCGTAAGAAACTAACCATTGTTGATAAAGCCAATATTCTTGCCACTTCTCGTTTGTGGCGTGAAGTTTCAAAGGAAATAGCTAAAGATTTTCCTGAAGTAGAAACAGAATACTTGTTTGTAGACAATGCCGCAATGCGTATGATTCAGTGGCCAAAGAGCTTTGACGTGATTGTAACCGAGAATATGTTTGGAGATATCCTTACTGACGAAGGTTCTGTAATCACAGGTTCAATGGGATTACTACCATCTGCTTCAATTGGTGCCCACACATCTGTGTTCGAACCTATTCACGGTTCATATCCACAGGCAGCGGGTAAAAATATTGCTAATCCGCTTGCCACAATTCTCTCGGCAGCTATGATGCTTGAATATGCATTTGGTCTGAAAGAAGAGGCTGAGTTGATAAACAAAGCTGTAACAGCTTCAATGGAAGCAAATGTTGTAACTGAAGATTTAGCTGCTGCAGGTGCTAAGCCGTATTCAACTTCAGAAGTTGGACAATGGATTGTTGATTATATCAAGAAGAATTAAAAAAACTCTTCGGAAATAAAATAATCTCCTGTACAAAAGATTGCATTCTTTTGTACAGAACAATTAATTCTTTTGTACAGAAGAAAACAATCTTTTGTACAAGAGAATAAAAAGCATTAAGATTAAAATTTAAATCTCCCGCAAAGAATTAAAAAGTTTTTGCGGGAGATTTGTTTTTTTATCTGGTTCCTTCCTGATAATTCAGGGAGATCTTAAATGCAATAACCGCTTTCACAACACATCTGTTCGGTTTCAAATTCCAAAGTAACGTGACTAATTCCTGCTTCCTGAAGTTTATCTTTGATGCGATGCTTTAATTCTTCCATCTCATTGAGATTATCTATAACAATATGTGCAGTCATAGCATTTTCTGTGGTGCTAATGGCCCATATATGTAAGTGATGAATACCTTTAACTTCGGGTATCTCTGAAATAATCTCTTTGATATCTTCGCTGTTTATCTTAATTGGTACGCCGTCCAGCGAAAGACGAACGCTCTCGTGAAGCAGATTCCATGTGGAAATAAGTATAACAACAGCCACAGATATACCTATAATGGGGTCAATCACGTACCATCCTGTATAAGAGATAACCACTCCCGATATTAATACGCCTACAGATACCAATGTGTCTGCGGCCATGTGCAGGTAAGCTCCCCTCACATTCAGATCTTTCTCCTGGTTTCTCATAAAAAGCATGGCCGTGAAGGCATTGATGAATACCCCGATTCCGGCCACCCATGCAATAGCACCTCCTTCAACCGGGCGAGGGTTTACTATTTTTTCAATACTCTCTGTCAGGATTGCCCCCACGGCAATAAGTAAGATTACCGCATTGAGCAGAGAAACAAGCACTGTGCTCTTCTTATACCCGTAAGTGTATCTGGCATTTGCCCTGACTTTTGCCAATCTAAATGCCAGTAATGCAAGGAACAAACTGGCTACGTCGCCCAGATTATGTCCGGCATCGGAAAGTAGTCCTAATGAATTGAAATAAAATCCAGCACTGAATTCTATCAAAACAAAAGACAGATTCAGAATGATACCTGTTATAAAGGCCTTATTCAAGGATTCTATTGTGTGGTTATGCTGATGTTCGTGATTATGAGCCATCTTTATTTCTCCTTTTTTTAAGTTTATTGTCTCAAAATTATGGATTATTTATGTAACAACAGGCTTTAGGAAAAGTTTTCTTACGTATCTTTGCAGAAATACTTATATATAGGTAGTTGAATATGGCAAAAATAGCAAACAAACTGACAGAACTTATAGGCAATACTCCCCTGTTGAAATTGTCAGCTTATATGGAAAAATATAATCCTGAGGCCAATGTTCTTGGGAAATTGGAGTACTTTAACCCTGCCGGAAGTGTGAAAGACCGTACTGCTCTTTCAATGATTGAAGATGCTGAAGCACGCGGACTGTTGAAGCCGGGCGCAACAATCATAGAACCGACTAGTGGTAACACAGGAGTTGGCCTTGCAATGGTAGCTTCCGTAAAGAAATATAAGCTAATTCTTACTATGCCCGAAACAATGAGCATTGAACGTAGAAATTTGTTAAAGGCTTATGGTGCAAAGATTGAATTAACTCCGGGAATTGAAGGAATGAAAGGAGCAATCAAAAAGGCAGAAGAGCTCAAAGCAACTATTCCGGGGTCCATTATTCCTCAACAGTTTGAGAATCCTGCTAATAAGGAAGTCCATAAACGTACTACGGCTGAAGAAATTTGGAGAGATACCGACGGTCAGGTGGCCGTGTTTGTAGCCGGAGTGGGTACAGGCGGTACCGTTTGTGGTGTAGGCGAAACGCTTAAAAAATACAATCCTACTATTCATATAGTAGCAGTACAACCGGCTTTAGCTCCCATGTTAACAGGTGGCGAGTGGTCTTCTCATCGTATTCAGGGAATTGGTGCAAATTTTGTTCCAAAGATTTATAATCCAGAGGTTGTGGATGAGGTAATTTCGGTTTCCGATAACGAAGCAATCCGTGCTGGCCGCGAATTAGCTCAGACAGAAGGTCTTTTGGTAGGCATATCCTCGGGAGCAGCAGCTCATGCTGCCAGAATTCTTTCTCAGCGCCCTGAATTTGCAGGAAAGATGATTGTTACTTTATTGCCGGATACAGGCGAACGCTATCTGTCTACCGAAGAGTTTGCTTTTGAAACTTATCCGCTGGATTAATTAATAGATATAAATTTGATGAAGAGAAATGTATTGTTGCTGTTGATGTGTTTGCTGTTTTCAGGCATTCATGCACAGAATTATAAAGAGCTTTTTGACAAGGCAACCCATTGTGAAGAAACAGATAGTCTTGTACAAGCGGAAAAGTATTACCGCGAAGCACTGAAGGTTGATCCTACAAATGCTCATAACTGCATGATTTTTGCCAATCTTGGGCGGCTTCAGTACCGGATGCAACGTTATCAGGAGGCTTTGCAATCTTATGATTATGCAGTAAATCTGGCTCCTTTAACTGTTCCTATCCTGATGGATAGAGCATCACTCAATTTTGAAATGGGTAACACGGACAAGGCTTATGTAGATTGCTGCACAGTTTTGGATGTGAATAAAAACAATGCTAAAGCATTATTCCTTCGTGCTTATCTGCAAAGCAGCAGGCGTCAATATAAAGAGGCCGAAGCTGACTATAAACGTTTGCTTGAACTGGAACCGCAAAGCATTTCCGGCAGATTGGGTCTGGCCATTCTTTATCAACAGGAACAAAAATACAAGGAATCTCTTGAGTTACTTAACAAATTAATTGTTGAAGCACCAGATGATGCTGAATTATATGTTATTCGTGCAGGCGTTGAAAAGGAGATAATCCAGTTGGACTTTTCTCTGATAGATCTCGATAAAGCCATTAGCTTGTCGCCTAAATCTGCAAATGCATATATGTTGCGTGGTGAAATCTTGCTTTCACAAAAGAAAAAGGAAATGGCAAAGCAAGATTTTGAAAAGGCAATTGAACTGGGTGTTTCCCGTTCAGACTTAATACAACAGTTGAAAGAATGTAAATGAGCTTAGGCTCATTCTCATTCTTTCGTTATCTTTTTGATTAGTTCCACAAAATCTTTTCCGTATTTTTCTTTCTTGAATTCCCCGATGCCACTTATATTTCCAAATGCCTCTATTGTGGTTGGTCGGGAACTGCTCAATAAATGCAGCACTTTATCGGACAAAACAATATAAGCCGGGATAGTCTGCTCGTCTGCCAGTCTCTTTCTCAGTACGCGTAACTCTTCAAAGATTGCTTCATCCTCATTGCCGTAGGTAATCTTTTCCGGCTTTTCTGCTTTTGACGCTTTCTTTTTACGCCCCTTAGCTTCAAATTCTTCACGTTTGATAGTAACTAAGGTAGCCTTTTCTTCTCCAAAAAGAACTTTTCTTCCTGAATCTGTTATTTTTAGATGATTGTTTTCGTTGTATGCAATTTCAAAATATCCTAATTGCAGCATTTGTAGAAGATAGTCATGCCAATCTCTTGGGGGTACATCCCTTCCCACACCAAATGTTTTTAGTGTATCATATCCCTTTTCTGTGATTTCCGCATTATTGAAACCTTTTAAGATGTATACCAAAAGAGTTGTTCCTATTTGTTCATTGGCACGTACAATAGCACTCAGTGCTTTTTGCACAATGATTGTTCCGTCAAAACGTTCCGGCGGATTCTTGCAAACATCACAGTTGCCGCAGTCTTTATCTATAGTCTCTCCAAAATAGCTCAGTAATATACGGCGGCGACAAATACTTGATTCTGCATATTGCTGCATCCGGTCTAGTTTCTCCAGGTTGATTCCCTGCTGTTTACTGTCATTTGCGAACTTACTTAGTAAGATCAAATCGCTTAAGGAATAAAACAATATAGTATCACTTTCCAAACCGTCTCTTCCTGCACGTCCAATTTCCTGATAATAATTCTCAATGCTTTTAGGTAGATTATAATGTATAACCCATCTTACATTTGATTTATCTATGCCCATACCAAAAGCTATCGTAGCACATACTACTTGTACCTTGTCATTGATGAAATCGTTTTGCGCCTTATCCCTTTCTAAAGGAGAAAGACCTGCATGATAAACTGCAGCTTCAATTCCATTCCTCTCTAGCATCTTAGCTATTTTTTCTGTATTCTTCCGGCTCATACAGTATATTATACCGCATTGATTAGGCCTTTTGGCTATGAAATCTACAATTGTTTTGGTTTTTTCTTTTTCCAGATAACCTCTTTTTACCGTTAAGCTTAGGTTGGGACGGTCAAATGATGATATAAATACTCTAGGGTTATTAAGACGTAATTGATTAATTATATCTGTTCTTGTAATTTTGTCAGCTGTAGCAGTAAGTGCAATGATAGGAATCTTAGGGAACTTTTCTTTGAGAAGATTCATTTGGGTATATTCAGGTCGGAAGTCGTGTCCCCATTGAGAAATGCAATGTGCTTCATCTATAGCAAACAGAGAAATCTGAATGTCCTGAAGTAAAAAATCAACTTCCGATAATAGCTTTTCCGGAGATAAGTACAAAAGTTTAATTTTCCCCATCAAACACTCACGTCGTAAATTAGCATTCTCTGATTCACTGTTATTGCTGTTTAAAGCTCCAGCGGGAACTCCGTTTGCTCGCAGTGCTTCAACCTGGTCTTTCATTAATGAAATTAAAGGAGATACAACAATAGCAGTTCCCTCCATTAATAAAGCTGGTAGCTGATAACAAATAGACTTTCCTCCTCCGGTAGGCATCAAAATCAGTGAATCTTTTTTAGAAAGTGTATGATTGACAATCTCTTCCTGTTGCGGGCGAAAAGAGTCATAGCCAAAGTAAGTCTTGAGTGTATGAAACATATTTATATTATTCTCTTATCATTATTAAACAAAGGTACTCTAAAAATAATATGTACGAAGTGTTGGCCAAGAATTTATATCAGCTGACAGTTTATTTTGCTTAATTTAAGCAAAATGTAAAAGTTTTCTCTTGATGATTCTTCAGGTAGAATAAATTCTAGCCATTAATAAATTATTTATTTAACTCGTATGTTTTCAAACTATTATCTATATACAATAATAACTTTTTTTATTGTGATACATGTTCTTTGAAGATCTTGAGTGATGATAATGTTTGGATAATTATCAACTAATTTATGTTTTATCTCTTTTAATCAGTTATTATTATATATCCATAAAATCTTATTTATCTATGGTTTATGTAACACAGTAATAATGATATTTGAGAATTACTAATTAGTAGCTTTTCTTTTCATTTTAAATAAACCATAAATGTAAACCATTTATGTTAAAAGTCCTTCAATAAATAAATGTTATAATTAAATTACCTATAAATGAATAATATTTTATGAAAATAAAATACGAATTAGTTGCATATGTGGAAAATATGTATGAAATTTGTAACATAAATGTAAAGGATACAGAGAGTACCTTTTATAAATAAAACCTAACCAGTTAATTCAATGAGTGATTTAAAAAAACAAGATGATGGGAGCCAAGCTTCTGTCACAGAGAATGCGCCTCGCAAAAAGCCTTATAATCTTAGAGAAAAGAAGGATAAGAAGGCTGCTTACAGATCTTTAATTAGACCTGAACTTGCAGATGAGTTGTACGACAAGATTCTTAATATTGTCGTAGTTCAAAAAAAGTACAAAGATCCTGATTATTCAGCAAAGGATTTGGCAAAAGAGTTGAAAACTAACACTCGCTACCTATCCGCTGTTGTTAATTCACGTTTCGGAATGAATTATTCTTGCTTACTTAACGAGTACAGAGTAAAAGATGCTTTGCACATCTTGGTAGACAAGAGATATGCTGACATGAATGTAGAAGAAATTAGCGCGATGGTAGGCTTCGCTAACCGCCAATCGTTCTATGCTGCTTTCTATAAGAATGTTGGTGAAACGCCTAACGGTTACCGTAAGAGAAATCTAGAGCTAAAGAAGTAATTGCTCTTTTTTGCTATTTCTCTATTGAAAAAGGGATTATTCCAATTATTTTGGAGTATTCCCCTTTTCTTGTTTTGTGATATTCATTAAATGAGGCAATATAATATGAAAAGACAACTAATATTGATGGCTATGAGTTTATCGTTACTTTCGTCCTGTGGGAGTCTAAAGAATACAGCAAAGACTGATAATTTTGAATATAAAGTAGAACAGTTCGCTGATTTGCAAATTCTTCGATATAAGGTTCAAGGCTTTAATGAGCTTCCTTTAAACCAGAAAGAACTTATTTATTATCTTTCGCAGGCAGCTCTTCAGGGACGTGATATTCTGTTTGACCAAAACGGGAAATACAATCTTACTATCCGCAGACTCCTTGAGGCTGCTTATGTAAATTACTCAGGAGATAAGAAAGATCCCAATTATATTAATATGGAGATATATCTGAAAAGAGTATGGTTCTCCAACGGTATTCATCATCATTATGGTTGTGATAAGTTTGTTCCTGGCTTTACTCCCGATTTTTTTAAAGGAGTTATAGAAAAGATTGATCCGGTTAAGCTGCCTTTGGAGAAAGGGCAAACCGTAGCTCAACTTTGCGATGAAGTATTCCCTGTAATATTTGACCCTAAAGTAATGCCTAAAAGGGTTAATCAAGCGGATGGGGAAGATTTGATCTTAACTTCTGCAAGTAATTATTATGAAGGTGTAACTCAGAAAGAAGCTGAAGACTTTTATAATGCTTTGAAGGATCCTAATGATTCAACCCCAATCTCTTATGGATTGAATAGCCGTTTAGTAAAAGAGAACGGGAAAATCTATGAAAAAGTGTGGAAAGTAGGAGGCTTATATTCTCCAGCTTTGGAAAAAATTGTTTATTGGCTCAAGAAGGCTGAGGGAGTTACTGAAAATGACACACAGAAAGCCGTTGTTTCTAAATTGATTGAATATTATAATACTGGTGATTTAAGAACCTTTGATGAATATTGCATTCAATGGGTGAAAGATCTTAGTTCCCGTGTTGACTTTGTGAATGGATTCACTGAAAATTATGGTGATCCGCTTGGTATAAAATCAAGTTGGGAGTCCATCGTTAATTTCAAAGACATGGAAGCTACCAAAAGAACTGAGACTATCAGTTCTAATGCACAGTGGTTTGAAGATCACTCTCCTGTAGACAAACAATTTAAAAAGGAGACGGTCAAAGGTGTTTCTGCCAAAGTAATTACAGCGGCAATTCTTGCAGGTGATTTATATCCTGCAACTGCAATTGGAATTAATCTCCCTAATGCTAACTGGATTAGAGCACACCACGGGTCCAAGTCTGTGACGATTGGTAACCTGACAGATGCTTATAATAAAGCGGCTCATGGAAGTGGGTTCTTTGAAGAATTTGCATATAGTAAAGCCGAAATTGAATTGAATGATAAATATGCAGATATTACCAACGATCTTCATACTGATTTGCATGAATGCTTAGGTCATGGCTCTGGTAAATTGCTTCCTGGGACTGATCCTAATGTGTTGAAGGCTTATGATTCAACTATAGAAGAAGCTCGTGCCGATTTGTTTGGTTTGTACTATCTTCCTGATAAGAAATTACTTGAGTTAGGAATCATTCCTGATGCTGATGCTTATAAAGCTGAATATTATTCATATATGATGAATGGGCTGATGACTCAATTAGTTCGCATTCAATTAGGAAATAATGTTGAGGAGGCGCATATGCGTAACCGACAGCTGATAGCTCGTTGGGCTTTTGAAAAGGGAGCTGCAGATAAAGTTGTTGAGCTGGTGAAAAAGGATAGGAAGACTTATGTACGTATCAATGATTACAAGAAACTTCGTAATCTGTTTGGTCAGCTACTGGCCGAGATCCAGCGAATTAAATCTGAAGGCGATTATGCTGCAGCTCGCAGTTTGGTGGAAAATTATGCTGTAAAGGTTGATCCTGTATTACATAAAGAAGTTTTGGAACGTTACAAGAAGTTGAATTTAGCCCCTTATAAGGGTTTCTTAAATCCTGTTTATGAAGCAGTAGCTAACAAAGACGGGAAGATTACCGATGTAAAGGTTTCCTATAATGAAGGTTATGCAGAACAGATGCTTCGCTATGGAAAAGACTATTCTAGATTACCTAACAGAAATGAGTAACATTTGATGGATACTAAAGAACTTATAAAAGAAATAAAGACACAACTCCGTTTATCTATGAACGGAGTTGCGTCTCAAAGTATGCGTGAAAAAGGTTTAACGTATAAACTTAACTTTGGAGTGGAGCTTCCACGCCTGAAAGAAATAGCCCGGCAGTTTGATCAGAATCACGACCTGGCTCAGACTCTCTGGAAAGAGAATGTCCGGGAATCAAAGATTCTGGCTGGAATGTTGCAACCCATTGACTCTTTCTTTCCCGAGATTGCTGATATCTGGGTGGAAGATATCAGATATGCTGAAATTGCAGAACTAACTTGCATGAATCTTTTTCAATATTTGCCTTATGCTCCGGCTAAGTCGTTTCAGTGGATGGCAGATGAAAGGGAATATGTACAGGCGTGCGGTTTTCTTCTTGCAGCCCGACTTTTAGGAAAAGGAATTGAAATGAATGAAAGAGCAGAAGAGGAATTTTTTGATCAAGCGTTAGCCGCATTGCTTTCTCCTGCTTATTTTTCCAGAAAAGCAGCCTCTCTTGCATTGACGAAATATGGCTTGCAGAGTAAAGAGACTGCTGAAAAAGTTTTTCAATTGCTTGCAAAAGAAGAACATCCGGAAGATGAAACTATAAAATCACTGTTTGAAAATATAAGGCTCGAGATAGAATATTTGCTTTAATCTTTTCTCTTTCCGCAAAAAAGGCTTAACTTTGTTCGCGGTAAAATTACCCATTTATGGAAAAACAAAATCTGAAAGAAACGGTAAAGCAGATATTTACTGAATATCTTAATGCGAACAGTCATCGGAAAACTCCGGAACGTTACGCAATACTAGATACTATTTATTCCATTGACGGGCACTTTGGCATTGACATGCTGTACAGTAAAATGATGAACCAGGAAAACTTCCGCGTGAGTCGTGCCACTCTTTACAACACAATAATACTTCTCATTGATGCGAAACTCATTATCAAGCATCAGTTTGGAAATTCTTCCCAGTACGAGAAATCATTTAATATTGAAACGCATCACCATCTTATCTGTACCGAGTGTGGAAAGGTGACCGAGTTTCAGAATGAAACACTTAGAAAAGCAATTGCAAGTACAAAGTTGAGCAAGTTTCAAATGTCACATTATTCCTTGTATATATATGGCATTTGCAGCCGGTGCGCTTGGGCAAAGAAGAGAAAAAAAGCAAATAAATAATAAACTATAGAATAAATAAAATGAAAGTAGACGTTTTATTAGGATTACAGTGGGGTGACGAAGGAAAAGGTAAGGTGGTAGATGTATTAACACCGAACTATGACGTGGTAGCACGTTTCCAGGGCGGACCAAATGCTGGTCACACTCTCGAATTCGAAGGCCAGAAATATGTACTTCGTTCAATCCCTTCCGGTATTTTTCAGGGTGATAAAGTAAACATCATAGGTAATGGTGTTGTGTTAGACCCGGCTTTGTTCAAAGCTGAGGCTGAGGCTCTTGAAGCTTCTGGTCATAACTTGAAAGAGAGACTTCATATCTCTAAAAAAGCACACCTTATTCTTCCTACTCATCGCCTTCTCGATGCAGCTTATGAAGCAGCAAAGGGAGATGCCAAAGTAGGAACTACAGGAAAAGGTATCGGACCAACATATACTGATAAAATTAGCCGTAATGGTGTTCGTGTAGGAGATATCCTTCACCGTTTCGATGAGATTTATTCACAGGCAAAAGCTCGTCACGAAGCTATATTGAAGAGCCTTAACTTTGAATATGATCTTACTCAGCTTGAAAAAGATTGGTTTGAAGGTATTGAATATCTGAAACAATTCCATTTTGTAGATAGCGAACACGAAATAAATAATTTACTTCGCGACGGAAAAAGCGTTCTTTGCGAAGGAGCACAGGGAACTATGCTTGATATTGACTTTGGCTCTTATCCTTTCGTTACTTCATCTAACACGGTTTGTGCAGGAGCCTGCACCGGACTTGGTGTTGCGCCGAATAGAATAGGAGAGGTCTTTGGTATTTTCAAAGCTTACTGCACACGTGTAGGTAGCGGTCCTTTTCCAACAGAATTATTTGACGAAACAGGTGAAACCATCTGCCAAATTGGTCACGAATATGGCGCTGTAACAGGACGTAAACGTCGTTGCGGTTGGATTGATCTTGTTGCATTAAAGTATTCTGTAATGATCAATGGAGTTACCAAGCTGATTATGATGAAGAGCGATGTACTTGATACTTTTGAAACTATTAAGGCTTGTGTGGCTTATAAAGTGGATGGTGAGGAAATAAATTATTTCCCTTATGATATTAATGAGAATGTAGAACCTGTTTACGTAGAACTTCCTGCATGGCAAGTAGATATGACTAAGATGCAGAGCGAAGATGAATTTCCTGAAGAGTTCAATGCTTACGTGTCATTCCTGGAAGAACAACTTGAAGTGCCTATTAAGATTGTATCTGTAGGTCCGGACAGAGATCAGACTATTATAAGATATACAGAAGACTAAATTAATAAGTCTCTAATTTTATAAGAAAGGCTGAACCGATAAAACCGGGTTCAGCCTTTTCTGTTTATTTTCT
>Ga0183099_1000966_pt1 | contig 17923 bp, 13 predicted proteins | sample Biomet1_FD_127788 | JGI IMG/M metagenome (GOLD analysis project Ga0183099, IMG submission 127788) | Microbial communities from bioreactor (seeded with anoxic lake sediment) at LBNL, California, USA - Biofuel metagenome 1 | ecosystem: Engineered > Bioreactor > Anaerobic > Unclassified ... | reverse complement strand
AGTAGCCACGGCACATTGGTGTGTTATGATGCTCTTTATAACGGTGGCTCTAAAGAAATTGTTACTACCGGTAATAAGCGTACCTATGTTAAAAGTGAGACATATTGATACGGATATTAATGTCAGCGGCTGCTACTCCACAGCTACCCCTAGTGGCAGTAGCCACGGCACATTGGTGTGTTATGATGCTCTTTATAACGGTGGCTCTAAAGAAATTGTTACTACCGGTAATAAGCGTACCTATAAACTGACGTATGCTTTTACTCACACCAATTATCTTTTAACCTTAAACGTGGCAAAGTCTGCCAATAGCACTCTTGCTGGGGTAGCATCCGTAACCTGCACGGTGAGGGCGACAAATAGCAGTGGCGTGTTTGAATATTATGATGTAGAGGCTACCTCAACAGGAGCTGCCACAACTACTGATGGCCTCAGCACACCGCAGTGGCGTGTTATATTGCCTCAGAATAGTGGCATTATAGACTTTATGCTTACCTGCATTAAAGTAAAAGGGCAGCTTGCTGATGGTTCGGAGTGGAATTATACCGCCGATCTTGAAAAGGCGGGCACCGCATTTGCCACTACAAGCGGACACAGCCGCACGGCCACCCTTACGGTGGACGAACGTTCCACTCTTACCTTTAATCCTGTAGTAGATAGCTGGACAAATGTGGATAGCGGCAATGCTTCTATAGCACATCCAGGCATACGTAGCGCGGCAGATCTTGTTGCTTTCCGTGATGAGTGGAATACCAAAGGTGCGGATGGCAATTACTCCAACTGGACACTGTCCGGTGGTGCACCCACAGCTGCTAATCCTGTAGTGCTGGCAAATGACATCGACCTGCAGTCTGTGTGTAGCCAGTCTTTGGCAAGAAGCTGGACGCCGATAGGTACTGACGCAATGCCTTTTACCGGTGGATTTAACGGATTAGGGCACACCATTAAGAACCTGTATATAAACCAAACTGTGGCCGATAATGGCAATTATGGCCTTTTTGGCTATACAGAAGGTGCTTATATTGAAAATGTAACGATCGATAAACCTGTAGTAAAAGCTATAACAGGGAATGTAGGTGCACTTATTGGTGCCAAAAGAGAAGGTAAGGCAATAGCTTGTACCATTTCCAATCCGAATATTGTTTTGCAGGGGGATGGCTCTGGTAGCAATTGTTACATGGGGGGGATTGTGGGTAATAATCATGGCGGATGCATTGCAGTGTGTCGCGTTATTGGTTCTGCATCCATAGCTGGAGTTTCAGGCAATACATGTGCCACGGGCAGCATAGTCGGGGCAAATGGCGACGATGAAACCGACGGTTATCTTATTGCATGTTATGCCAATGTAAATATTTTAACTCCTAGCAATGGCTTCACAGGAAGCATAGTGGGGTTGAACAATGGAGATGTGCACACTTGCATAGCTAACTCGTCTACCTTCTCGCCTCAAGGTAGCGTTAATGGAATGATAACTCAATCAATTAACATTACCGGTACAGATTTTAATTCCGTTGTAGGTATTTACAGCACTAGTTATACCAGCTGGGCTGATGCCAATACACTCAATGCTGCCATTGGAATGTATAATCCTTCGTGGTCAAATAATCCTATTCACTACGTTTTCCAGACGAGTACAGACGGATTGCCTCGAGCAGTGAAGAATTACGATTTACAATTAACCAATTAATAAAAGAACATATATAATGAAAACAATAAATAAACTTGTTGTACTTGCAGGCATGGTGCTGCTTACCGGTTTGGCTACCTCTTGCCAGAACGAAGACCTTGCCGCTGCAGACAGTGGCCAACCGCTGCCCCTGAGTTTAAGCGCAACGCTTGCCAACGGACAAGGCAGTGCCGTGCTTACACGTGCCGGTGAAGAAAATACTGTGGCAATGAGCATTCCGGACGGAACAAAGTTGTATGCTAACTACTTTAAAACAGCTGAAGGTATTAAAGGAGCGAGCAGGCAAAGTGCAATATATACAACCACCAGGCAAGTTGATGGCAACGGAGCTGTGAGCTACTCTTTGGCATTGAACGACGGCTACAAAAACATTATCGACTATACCCGCGGTAAGGATTATACATTAACATCTTACTCTGGAAATATATTCACCATTTCGCAGCCATGCACAGACGGTACTGCGGGCAACTATGACGTGCCTTTCTATTCAGTAATTAGCAACGTTGAAGCAGATCCTGCCATTACGGCGAATTCTGCTACCGGTACCGCCACACACACATTGCGGCTAAAGCTACAGTTTGCGGGTATGCGCTTCCTTTTTAAGCTGGCAGACGATGTGAAACTGGCAGGCTACACAGCCCAGTTTACCGATTTTACCCCTATGATGGGCGATATTAGCGACCCCGTATTTATGGCAGATCGCAGAGCGTCACTTGCTGCAACTTCGTGTGCAGTGTTAGGTTTTGTTAATCCAAATAATGCCGTTAGCGGAGGAGCAACGGCAGGTATCCTTACCGTGAAATATACCAATGCCACCGAAGGAACAACCGAAGAGCGCAAGCTGCGCATTTGCCTGCCATCGGCAGGTATTGCTACTCCGGAGGCGGGCAAGCTTTACACCTATAACGTAACGATAGACCGCAAGGAAGCCTTAACCGCACAGACCGTAGGAATAGCCACATTTATCACTGCCAACGGAAACGGCTATGGCGAGGACATTATACAGGGAGGTGACGGGAAGCTGCATTGGATGTATGACTTTGCCGGAATGACCTCCGACCAAATCGATGCCCAGATTACTCAGATAAAAAACCGGATGGCGAATATTGTAATCCCGGGTGGTACTAGCAATGGTGCTGTGGCGCTTACGCTTAATAATCTGGAAACTCTGTCTGCTGAGGCATTTATAAACTGTTCACAGTTAGGAAGTATCAGTTTACCGACTGCGTCAAGTGTGGGGGAAAAGTCTTTTGATGGTTGCACTTCGCTCACCAGTGCTAGTTTGCCTAAGGTAACAGAAATTTATTACTATACTTTTCGGAACTGCAAATCACTCACTAGAGTGGACATGCCTGTGTTAACACATATCTATAATGATGTTTTTTTATACTGCAATGCGCTTACCAGCGTGAATTTTCCTATGGTAACACAAATCGGAGCCGACGCTTTTGCTAGCTGTCCATCGCTTACCAGCGTAAGCCTACCTAAAGTAGTAACCATTGGAACCTGTGCTTTTAGTAGCTGCACATCGCTTACCAATATTGATCTGCCTGCTGCAATAGTATTGTATGGCGATACTTTTAGTAATTGTACATCTCTCACCAGCGTGAGTCTGCCTGCAGCAACAAGGATCCAATCCAATACTTTTTACAATTGCTCTGCGCTCGCTAAGCTTAAACTTACAGCTCAAGGAACTATGGATTTAGATGAAAATCTTTTTGTTTCTTTTAGCAACTCCGCCAATTGTACGCTATATATTAACACTGATAAGCAGGGTGGTGCGGGCTCGCCACTGGTAGATGCTGATGGTCTTACATGGTTTGGACAGACATGGAAAGAGATACAGTATGAGTAACAAGAATAACCCGTAACCAAAAATTAAAGAATAATTATGATAGATAATAATAGAAATAATAATAAAAAAAGCAGTAGGGCAGGGAATGCCATCTCTTCTCTCCTTTCTCTCCGCTTTTTACTAGTCCGGTGGGTAGCGCTTGCGCTGCTTGCCGGCATAGGAAATTCATGCTCTTCTGGCATGGATGATGAGGCAATGACACGTACCGGTTCGCCGATGACTGTTACTGCCACCATGCAAGGCGTGGGCAAGCCTGCCGCTATTGTTTCCGAAATACTTTCTGGAAGCGACACGGGTTTACCTGCTACACGTACCACTACCACAGACGAGGCTACTGCGGGTGTTTACACTGCTGCATGGCAAAAAAACGATGTAGTGAGCGTAACCTTTCATTGTTACAGTGATGCTGCCGAAACTGAGGAGATTGCAGCTTCACAAATGCCAAATGGGAATGCCCAGACGCTAACTTACGATGGCACTGCATGGACGACATCGCCCTCCTCATTACGTTTGCCTGTTGATGTATATTCTGTGAAGGTGGTTTATACCTATAGTCGCACATACACTGCTGCAGACGATACCCCAATTGATGGCACTACCATCCTTGCGCTTATAAATCGGGGTACAGAACAAATTGCAGGGCAAAGTACTGTGATAATACCGGATGACATTACAAAAACGGGCATTGCCATTGCCCCTGTCGCCGACAAATGGCAGCGACAAACGGCGTTGGTACGCTTTACCAGTCTTGCTTTTGGACAAAGCGCAACGGTTACCACTGCTAGCGGGGCAGCTACCATTGTGAGTTGCCCCACAGTGCAGACTGCCGATCCTACTCAGCCTGCCAATGGTGTACTTACTTCTACAGTCTATTTGCACTTGCCGGTGGACGACCCTGCTAACACTGCTGCCGTTACCACAGTAACAGCCAATGGGGTGAATGGAGTGGTGAAACCAGCCTTCCACACCGAAGCGGACCGCCTGTACAGCATCTACGCACCGGTGCTGCTGGGTCAGCAGGGAGTGGGTGATGAAGATGGCGGACAGGTATGGAATGGAACTTATGCCAATTTCTATAACGGAGGCAGGACTAACTTAAACCTTTACCTTACCAATAAATGGATTATAGACTTTTCTACTGTAACCGATGCAGGTGAGTTGGGAACAGATTTAAACTATGTAAAGAGTATATACAATGTCTCTCCTACAGTGAATTTAACACTTACAAGTATTGAGAAGCTGCCAGATAACGTTTTCCAGTCGTCTATTGGACTTGGAATCCTCAATTTGCCTACTGTGAAAGAAATTGGGAAGAATTCTGTCTTTTCTTCTAATCTTACCAGTGTAAGTATGCCCGAAGTTACAATTGTCGGAGAATCTGCTTTTGCTGCCTGCACTAAACTTGTCAATTTAAACATGCCTAAGATTAATACAATTTCTTATGGTGCTTTTCAGAGTTGCAAAGCACTTACTAATTTAAGTTTACCTGCTTTAGTAGCTCTAAAAACATATGCTTTTGCTGGCTGTATTTCTCTTGTTAGTATTGATTTTCCTGTGGCAACAGAGATAGGAAATAATGTCTTTAGTAGCTGTACTTCTCTTGTTAGTATTAATCTTCCTGCGGCAAATAGTATAGGTGAATTGGTCTTTAGTCGTTGCTTATCGCTTACCGACTTAACTTTGCCTGCAGCAACATATATAGGTCCTAGTGCTTTTTTTGAATGCACATCGCTTACCAGCCTGAATCTGCCTATGACAAATAAAATTGGTAATTATTTCTTATCTGGTTGTTCTGCACTTGCCACGCTTAAGCTTACAACCTCTGAACCTATAATTTATGATAACTATCCCTTCAGTGACTTTGCCAATTCAGCCAACTGTACGCTATATCTTAATGCCAACAAGAAATATGGAGGCTCATCCACGCCAACGGTAGGAACTGATGGCCTTACATGGCTTGGCCAGAAATGGAAAGCTATACAGTATGTGGACTAGGAGTAATGAAATATTAATAACCTGTAACCATAGAATAAGAATAGTTATGTTAAATAATAATAGAAATAACAATAGATGCGCTAAGAAAGGGAGGTATATCTCTTCACTCCTGTCTCTTCGCTCTTTACTAACCCGGGGGGCAGCGTTTGCGCTGCTTGCCGGCATTGGAAGTTCATGCTCGCAGTCTATGGACGAGGAGGCAATGACACGCACCGGTGCGCCGATGACGGTTACTGCTACCATGCAAGGTGTGGGTAAGCCTGCCGTTGCCGTTTCCGAGGTAGTTTCCTTCAGCGGTACAGGTTTGCCTTTCACACGCACCACTACAACAGACGATGCTACCGCAGGTGTTTACACTGCTGCATGGCAGAAGGGCGACGTGGTGAACGTAACCTTTCACTGCTACAGTGATGCTGATGGAACGGCTGAGATTGCAGCCTCACAAATGCCAAATGGAAATACCCAGATGCTAACTTACGATGGCACTGCATGGATGGCATCGCCCTCCTCATTGCGTTTGCCTGTTGATGTATATTCTGTGAAGGCGGTTTACACCTATAGCCGCATATACACTGCTGCCGACGATACGTTCATTGATGCCACCACAATCCGTGCGCTTATAAATCGCGGCACGGAACAGATTGCTGGGCAAAGCACTTTGGTAATACCGGATGACATTACCAAAGCAGGTATTGCTATTACCCCTGCTGCTGACAAGTGGCAGCGACAAACAGCGTTGGTGCGCCTCATCAGTCTGGCCTTAGGGCAAAGTGCAAGAGTTACCACCGGCGGTGGTGAATCTACTTTGGTAAGTTGTCCCACAGTGCAGACTGCAGACCCTACACAACCTGCCAACGGGGTGCTTACGGCTACCGTTTATCTGCACCAGCCGGTGGACGACCCTGTCACCCCAGCTACCGTAACTACAGTAACCGTTGACGGAGTGAACGGAGTAGTGAAGCCCGCATTCCATGCCGTGGCCGGCTGCTTGTATAGCGTCTATATGCCTGCGTTGCTTGCTCAACAAGGAGTGGGGGATGAAGATGGTGGACAATCGTATACAACATGGAGAGGCACTTATGCACAGTTTTATAATAACGGTGCCGGCATTGCTAATCTTGATAAGTATACAGATTGGATTATAGACCTTTCTGCTGAAAGCGACAAAATTACAGCTGTCAGTTTTATTAGAGGAAAAGCCAATGCCCGCACTATAGCATTGAATGTAACCCTTACCGGGATAGAGACGCTGCCTGATTATGCTTTCTACAATTGTGCTAAACTTGCTGGCATCACTTTGCCTGTGACAACAATCATTGGCAGAGATGCTTTTAACAACTGCGCAGCACTTACCAGCGTGAGTTTGCCTGTTGCAACAAGCATTGGAGATGAATCTTTTGCCTTCTGTATGGCACTTACCAATATTAGTCTGCCTGCTGCAACAAGCATCGGGAGAAGTGTTTTTTATTCCTCCTCGGCTCTATCCAGTGTTGATTTGCCGGCGGCGACAAGTTTTGGCGAGATAGTTTTTGCTGGTACATGTCTCAATACGCTTAAACTTACGGCTGCGGGAGCAATGACTCTTGATACAGGTGTCTTTAATAATTACGATCACTCTGGTATTTGTACCCTATACCTCAACACCGACAAGCTGATCGGAAGCGGAACGCCAAAGCCAAGCGGCCTTACATGGTACGGACAAACATGGAAAGCTATACAGTATGAATAACCAAATCCCTCCGCACATTGCAGGGAGGCTTCCGTGCGGCAAAAAGCCACCTTGCACACTTCAAGGAGCTTGGGAAATGCACCCCGACTTCCCTGCATGGAAAGCGGAGGGTGGAAAAAATAATTAATAACGAAAAAATAAAAGAACAAGATTATGATAACTATGAAAGAATTTACAGGAAGCAAGCTCACACACGGAGCCTTCGTGCAAATGAATCAGGAGATAAGAAAACTAATTACGAAAGCCACCTTTACGGCGCTGAAGCTGGAAAACGAAATGCCTGCTTACAGCGCGGCCATCGACAAAATGGACAAGCTGGTGAAACGCATCTCGGGATACGAAGAAACCACCGAGATAACCGGCTTTATTGATGAACTGGGCAAGGACGACATTCTGGTAGCCAACGCCGCACGCTCAGCCACAGCATCTACCGCTGACGTGCGCAAGCAGGTTACCACCGCCTACCGCACCATTGTGGCACGGGTAAACACCGTCGGGCAGTTCTTTGCCTCCGACGTGATAACAAAGTTCATGGCCGATGCCAATACTGTGGCGGCACACTACCAGATTGTGTCGGCAAACCAGGCAAAAAAGACCAAGAAAGAGAATAATCTGTAAATCAATGAATAATAAAAAAATAAAAGTATATGAAGACAACAAAAAAACAAAATGTCCAGAACAAACAAAGCATACACGAAAAGAGAGGATTTTCTTTTTCCACGCTTTGCTCTGCGCTGATGAACATTATGCTGCTAGCACTGTTCATGACCTCTTGCTCGGCCGACGAGGACTTTACAGCCACAAACCGAGACATGACGAAGAATGCCGATGGTAGCATTATCATTCATCGTATATCGTCCGTGGCACTGCCCGGTGGCTTTACTGCTGCCACCCGTGCTGTTACCACCCGTGCCGGAGAAACCACCGAGGCGGTAGACGAAAAAACGTCATGGGTAGAGGGTGACCGCTTGCATATAACCCTCGAAATAGCGTCAGCAACAACTATTTACACTTACCGCTATGCCACTATGCAGTCAGACGGTTCTTGGCTGCTCAATGGCGATGTTACCATTCCCGCAAGCGGATCGTGTACCATCTGTTTCTATTATTTAGGAAAGAAATATAATAGTGTAGATTTTAACAACCCTGCACACAACCCCGATAACTTTGAAAAGGACGCGGATGGAACTGCATGGGCAGAGACGAGTGCTGCAAAAAGAGTGGTTGGGGTCTATTCCTCACAAATGTTTAAAACAGCCGATGCCACCACAGGCATTACCACCTATAGCGATATTCTGGCAGCTCAAGGAGTATGCATAGATGGTACCTGGGACACCGCTAAGACCTATAATACTGTTACCGCTAACCCTACAGACGGTGTGTTCAGTATCACCATGAAGCACTTATCAAACCGTGTAGGCGTAACCTCATGTGATCTGTCTGCCTTGGGCAGCGGAGTGTCAGTAGCATCTATCACAGCCAAAGCGGTAACCAATACATCCGGCACGTCGGCCGATTATGCCACCGTCAGTCTGTTTCCGTCATCAGGTACAGCAGCGGGCACACAGCCCTCAGAGACCATACCGTGGAAAGCGCAGTTATATAGCTCTTATCCCATATACCTGCAATCGTTTGTTGTAGCCCTTACCGATGGGCGCAAAATTCCCGTGAGCGTGCCCAATGCAAGCGGATCTTTTGACGGCATTGGCCGTAAGTTAAGCTTTTTTGGAGGTGAAGCATACATTTATCGCCTCACACTAAGTCCGGGTAGCTGCACCGCCACCCCCGATGCCAACTTCACTGCTCCCGGCTGGCAAACAGGCGAAACCGGTGTTCCAACCCCTATTTATAATCGTGCCGATCTGGAAGCCATAGCCTCAAACATGAGTGGAAACTATATACTGATGAACGACATAGACCTAAGCGGTAGCAATTGGAAATCGATGGGCAGTTATGAAAATCCATTTACCGGTAAATTAAACGGAAACGGACACAAAATAACGGGCATGACATGTATCATTGGTAGTGCGGATCTTTTGGCTGGCTTCTTTTTTGATATAAAGGACGGCATTGTATATAATTTACATTTCAGCAACTGTTCCGTGACTGGCTTTGGGGCCGGCTATATAGGTATACTTGCAGCAGATAATAGAGGTGGCCGTATATTTAACTGCAGTGTAACAAACTGTATCGTGAAAAATGGCGATTATTGTGGTGGGCTTGTAGGTATACATTCTGATTCTAAAAATAAAGGAGTTATAGCTCACTGTCGCGCAACGAATTGCACAGTGCAAGGGTATCAATTCAATGGAATTACCAAAGTATATTGCGGAGGCTTAATAGGATGCCTCGCTCCTAGTGCTCTAGCAATAGCCTGCTACACCGATGGTTGCACCGTTTCAGCCGATGTAACAAAAACTCCTGAGGATGCAGCGGCAGGCGGACTGGTAGGACAAATGCAAAGTGGAACAGTTTTTGGTTGTTATGCTACTAATGTCAACACTACAAGCAGTATTCCAGGGAACGGTGCTTTGGTAGGGGGCACTTATGACAATATATATACATACATAACATCTTCTTATGCCACAAAAACCGAAAGTAGCCTGGCCACAGGAATTTTAGGTAAGATTGGTTCTATTACCGCTATTGCCAACTGTGTATCTCTGGGTGCGGCTGACTATACTCCGTTGGTGGCAGCTACAGCTCCTGTTTTAACAGCAGTTCCTACTGCAGTTCTTTCGTCGTCAGGTTCGCTCTCTATTGTTAATCGCACATGGAAAGCTACCGGTATCTGGGGAGAATCAGAAGGTGCAAGCATCTCTCAACAACCACTCATATCATGGAGTTACTGCGGAGAGCAATAGAAAAACATAATAGAAAAAACAACAGTAGGAATAGAGTGAATCTTCTTCACTTTATTCCTACTCAAATAATAAGTTATACAATGAAAAAGTTAAATAGTAAAATTAGAATATTTCTTCTTACCGTCTTTATGACAGTAGGAACTACTTTTGTCACTATTCAGGCTCAAAATCTGGGTGTGCGCAGTAATGTTTTGCCATTGGCTACACTATCGCCTTCGCTTGGTTTAGATATACAGTTTGCCGGTCGCTGGCAGGCGGGCATCGACGGACACGTAGGGTTGCTCGGTAAAGGCGCCGATTACTTTCAAATGTCCGGAGCCGGATTTGAGATGCGCCGTTATTTCTTTAACCCTTACCATAGTTTAGATATTGACATGGAAACAAGTGGCATAGGAAGCTCTTTTCACGGGCCATATATGGGTATCAATACCCGCTACTTGAAGTATAACGATCAGTTGCGCAATTCTAGTCCGAGCGATGGCTGGATTTATACTGCCGGTATCACAGTGGGTTACACTTTTTGGTTGCCCCATAATTGGACCATTGATTTAGGAATCGGCGCAGGATACGTGTACAATGATTACAATGATTATGAATATTATGTGCCACATGGTGTGGATCGCCTCATGAATAATAAGATAAAAAACAGTTTCAATATTACCAATGCCGAGCTTTCTGTTGTTTATCATTTCAGCATAGGTGAAAATAAAAAGTAATAATCCCATAAACAGAAGAAGATATGAAATTCAGAAATAAAAACAGAGCAGTTTGTTGTAGCAAAACAGTACTGTGCGGGTTGCTACTCGCAGTTGTTACTTCGTGCAGCAATGACGATTATATATCTATCTATAATCCCGACGGTACCGTGTCTAATAAGCCGGGTATGTTCACGGTAAACCTCACGGGCAGCACCATAACCGGTACTGATGCCAAGAATACGTTAACATTGACTTCGGACGACAATAAAAAATATGAGGCAGTGCCATCTGTGCCAACCGATATAGAAGCCGGAACTTACAATGTTACAGCTGTCAAGCTGTCCTCCGGTGTTACACTGCCCGAAGGTACATCGATAAGTTCTGAAGGGCTCATCACCTCGTCTGCCGCAAGTAACAATCAACTATCTTCGTTGCCTATTTTCGAGGCCGCACAAGAGGAACTTAACGTGGTATACAATGCCAGTGTAATAAAAAATATGGCTCTGAAACTGATGACGCGCAGACTCATAGTGAAAGGCACTCTTGTGGGAGCCGATCCTGCAATAATAAAGAGTATTGACGTTGCATTAAACGGGGTGAGCAATGCCCGCCTAATAAACGGTGGTGTGGTAACAAAAAGTATTGCATCTCGTGCAGATGATGCTTTTGCTACTTCATACTATGTTTCTAATGCAATACAACCACTCTCAGACGGTACTTTCAACACATCGTTCAATTTGTTGGGTATTAACACAGAAGTAACCCAGATGCTCCATATTGTTTTTACATTCAATAATGGCAAGACCTTTACTTACGAACAGAACGTAAGTTCATTGCTCGTTGGTTTCAACACTGCTTCTTACGAAACTTCAGTAGGACTTGACGCAACAATCAACTTAGGGATAGACAGCGTTTCCGGCACCATCATAAACTGGACTCCAGGTTGGAATGAAGGCGGCATGGGAGAGTAAAATTAAGCACAAAGCGATTTAGCCCCGAAGCCGTTTGGTAGAGGGGCTGTTTCATTATATGCGGTATTTTAATAATAAACTCGTGGATTTGAAATAAACTGTTACAAAGAAGATTGTTTATTTTGCTATCAATCAATTTTTTCACATCAATCCCTGAAATCTTTGCTATTTCAAAACAGCATCTCCAAGCTGGGGGCATGTGTGACTTGCGTAAGAAGTGCGTGGCTTAAAAACCTAAGCCACGTTGTCGGCACTGTTTTTTCTTATATTAATTAGTTTTTCACACATAATTTTGGTTTTATGTAAGGAATAATTCTGTATTTCTTAAGTATGCTATTGTTTAACTAGATAGTTGTTTCTTTTAATTTCATCTTGTTTGTATCTAATAATCAGTTTGTTGCGTGTGTGGGGCAAAGTTTTGCGCTACTGGCACGTATTGTTTCTATTGATGCTCTATGTTTGCATTGTAAATGAAAAAACAACTTATCCGGATGTTACATTGGGTATATATTTCAAAAAATAGGCAAGACATTTTGAAGATAGCCTTATCAGATGATATTAGTAAGTGCCTGTCCGAAATGAAAATGGATGAGCAGATTATTTATCTGCGTCCGTTCAAGTTGCCTTTTGATGCTTTGGCTCATAAACATCTGTTGGGAGATCTCTCTAAAGCGTCGGTGTTGTTTCTTATAAAAAAGAACCAAAAGGAAACCGAACGGCTGCTTCGTTCTGTCACGATTATATGAAAAATATTACAGTAATAAAGATATTACATATAACTAAAGTAAAAAAATAGCTTGATTATGAAAAGAGAATTATTATTTGTCTGCTTCCTCCTGGCTCTTTTGCCAAGTAGAGCGAACGCACAAACAACAGACGACACAAAAAACGGTGCATACATCCAATGGGTGGTATGTAGGAGCATCGGGTGGTGTGCCGTTTGGTGTAAGCACGTTCAGCTCTTTCGGGGCAGATAAAACCCGTTTTGGATGGGCTGCAAGTGCCTTTGGAGGTTATCGTTTTAACCCTGTATTATCTTTAGAGCTTTTTGCAAAAGCAGGACAAACCACACTTGCAGTCCGGGAAAACGATGTAAATGCCAATTACTGGCTGGGAAACGACATTGTTCGCTACTATGCTCCCGTTATTGATATGGAAGGTTGGGATTACAATAATCTGACTAGCAAAGTTAGTTTTCAGCAATACGGTTTGCAAGGCAATATTAATCTTCCGGGCCTCTTTTGTTCCGGCAGCAATTGCCGTTGGATATTTGAACTTTCTCCGGCGATTTCGGTCGTTAGTACACGTGCCGACTTTTTTACTATTGCTGAAAATGAAAAAGTGGTAGATGGCAAAACGAAATGGCACTTAGGTATAGGAGGAAACGTGCAGGCGGGTTATCGTGTTGCCAAACATTTGAGTGTAGGCATTTACGGAGGAATTACTCACCTCACAGGCGAACACTTCGATAAACTCCCTGAGCATTTATACAAAGATAACTTTATGTATGAAGGAGGGGTAAAACTCACATGGTCGTTTGGCAAAGATGTTCAAAGAAAGGGTCAACCGGTGCCTACACCAGCTTATATTCCTGTTGCAAAGGAAGAAGTGCCAACTGCTCCACAAAAAGAACAAATAACAGAACCTGAAAAACCACAAGAAGAAAAAACGGTTGAAAAAGTGGAAATAATCCCTGATAAGGTTGAAGAGAAAAAATCAATTTCATTCCCAACTATTTATTTCGAATTCAACCGTTCATTCATAGAAGTGAAGGAGCAACCTAAGTTAAAGGAAATTCTCTCTCTGTTACGAAAGAACCCCGATATGAAAATCACCATAACAGGCTGGTGTGATACCGTAGGTACTCGTGCCATAAATTTACGCTTCTCTCTTCGTCGTGCACAAAGAGTTAAGAGCTGGTTGGTACAACAAGGAATAGAGGCTTCTCGCATTAGTATAATTGGTAAAGGTAGCGACTTCAATGAGAAAATACCTGCCAAAGCCCGCCGTACAGAAACAAAAGAATCAAAGGAGGATAAAAAATGAAACAGAAACCGCTCTATATAATTATAATAATGTGCCTGCTGACGATGACCTTTACGGCATGTGACAGCAATGAACCAGAAAATAACGACCACGGTATCTCTGCTGCTCTTAGCTGGGCAGATAAGGACGATACGGGTACTCCAATTACTGATGCACGTGTATGGATTTTCCAGGCAGACGGAAAATTGGTAACAGAAAAACACTATTCCACTAAGCAGGAGGTGGCTCTTGATATACATGCGGTAGATGCCGGTGAATATAAAGTGGTTACTGCTATCAACCTGGTAACGCCATTCAGTGTAGATAAGGCAACGACTTATGATGAGCTGTTGTTGAAACTAAACGAAGCCAATGCTTCGCCTACCCATGCTTACTACAGCGTAGCCGACGTAAAAGCTTTGGCAGATAAAAACACGCGTGCTCCATTACCACTTCGCCGTATTATGGCAGAACTTAATATTGAAATAGATGGGGTACCAGAAGGAGCAACCTTAGCAACATCCGTAACCGATGCCGCAGACGGTATTTATCCATTGCAAAAAGATGCTGACAGTAACTATGGAGTGGCAATGAGCGGACATAAGAATGCTGTTGTACTTCCCTCAGCAATTATGACAAAAGGAAATTTAGTAACGCCTACTACACGCCTCATGCCAACTGTGGGCGATGCATCTCATTCTCACCTGCATTTCCTGTTTACCCTTACCGATGGTACAACGAGAGAATGTGACGCTGAAGCTCCGACTATGAAGTCGGGTGGCAAATATGTACTAAAATTTAAATATACAGATCTGAAGCCATATATGTACATTATTCCCGTAAAGATTTCCGACTGGGAAGAGGACTGGACAGTGAATGGAGAAATACTAAACCCGGTTTTATAGATAAACTTCAATAAACAATAATGAGAAAAATATATTTAAGAAATCTGTTTCCTCTGTTAATAGCTGGAATATTAATGGGTAGCTTATCAGCTTGCTCGCAAAGCGAAGAATTATCTCAGGGAGAAAGTATTGTAAATGATCAGAAAATTGCCATTCAGCCGGAAGTGCTGATGGATGGTATAAAAACGCGTTCGGGTATGGAACTTAAAGACCTGACATATTTTTACTTGCGGATAGTAAATCCTCAAAGCACGGAATTCAGTTACTTTGTTAAGATGGAAAAAGATGCAAGCGGTAACTGGTATGCTTCTAAGGATCTTAAAAATAATACTACTAACCCAACGTTGTATTTCCAAAACGGCAAGCAGCAAGTAACCGTAAAGGCTCTTTATTGGAAAAATACTTCTGTTGATAATTTTATGGCAAGAGCTGATGAAGGAGGCTGGAAGACTCCCTACACTTTTTTTATGAGTACATCGGTGTTCAATAGTCTTTCTCTCAAGAATTATGACCCTCTTTACTATAGCAAAACGATTACACCACAAACCGATGCACCGGGCGGGGTGTTACCTATCAGTTTTCAACATCGTTTTGCCAAGATACACCTAAGACTGGAGTTTGATAGCTACTGTACGACTCTTATGGGGTTCGACCAGAGTGCAATGTCGGAGGTATCATTCGGAGGACTGTTAACAGGTAATAGTAGTTATTTGAAATGGGATTTTAATGCAAATACTTTTAACTACAACGGAGATACACGCGATAAAATTACAACATTAAATTATCTGACATGGAATCCTCCGACAATGACAACAAATACAAGTTCTGAATATGAACTTATGGCTGTTCCTCAGTTGGTACCTAATGGGGCGCTCAATGCTTCTTTTAGTATATACAATGAAACATTTTCATGGACATACCAAGGACAGGATTTTAACCTGGAAAGCAATACGGAATATGATATAACCCTGCTGGTAAATGGTGAAGATCCAACAACAAAAGGTGCATCAAATGGTACACAATTGAATAAAAAGAATATAAAAATTACAGGATTTATTAAAGAAATAAAAGGAGAACAGTAATGAAACTATATAAATTCACAGCACTAATTGCTATACTGGCAACCTTTTTTAGTGCTTGTCAAAACGAAAACCTCAATAATCTGACATCTGTAGGCAACGGAATACGTATACAGGCAACAATAGGTTCTCCTTTTGCATCTACTCGCTCCAATCCCCTGGGTACTGAGACAGAACAGGGACAGTTTGTGGATGGAGACGTTATTGCCGTATCGCTCGACAAAGGTCAAACCTGGGTAGAACACAAGAAAAATGGTAATACATGGGAACCACAGGGTGGCAAGAAATTGGCATGGCCCGATGGGGCAGAAGAGACTGAAGTATGGGCATACTATCCTGTAGAGCATACAAACGCATCTGATGGTTCCAATAGCTCAACTTTTGATACATTCACTTTGCCTCGTCATCAGTGCAACACTCAAGGTGGACAAGAAGGAGATTTTCCCGATTGCCACATTGCATGGGCAGACCGAATGGCTTATAGAAGCACTATACAAAAACCGGCAGATAATGTAATCAATCTGTCGATGGTGAGACAGACTGCATGTGTGGATATACGCATTACCAAGTTGAGCGATAACTGGAACACCGGTGAAGCCTTCTTTCAGATAGGAGATAATCTGTATACTCCCGACATCAATCTCCCAGCCCAATCAACTAGCAGTTCATACCATATTTATCCTAAAAATGGTGGGAAGAAACTAATGCTTAATGACAAGATTACTTGTTTACTTCTTCCACAGGATGCTGATCCTGATGCTGTATTTTTTGAAATGGATGGTACTTCGGCAGAAGGTGCTGCTGTGCAAAAACTCACAGTAAAAGGACAACCAAAGCTTGAAGCTGGATATCATTATACCTTTAATCTGCAAGTAGGCAAGTCGGGCATAACAATGGAAAGTGTCAGCATTGAACCGTGGAATAAGGTTGCTTTTGCTGATGCAGCAGGAAAATTTCTTCCTGTAATGATTGTAAAGAATGGGTTAGCTTATATCTATCTTGACCGTGCTACTAATGGGACTGCTCAGATTGCAGACTCTATTCAGTCAGCACAGAGGAAGCATTACGTGTACGACCTTGTTTTTTACGGCAAGAAAAACGGAAAACTGGATTTAAGCGCTGCCAATAACATGCTAAAAAGTACAGATATACGCTCGGTAGATCTGACAGGTGTTACTGACCTTACTGAGATAGAACCGTATTCATTCAGAATTCAGGATAACTACACAGATTTCTCTAAATTGGAAAAAGTATATCTGCCAGGATCTGTGACAAAGATTGGAAAGTCTGCTTTTGAGGGTAGTCTTATTACAAAGATTACTACGCCTGGGGTTGAAACTCTGGAAGAAGCTGCATTCAAAAATTGTAAAAAACTGGAGTCGATAACTCTCAATAATTTAACAGGAACATTGCCTAGTTACAGTTTTGAGAATTGTATAGTAATGAACAGCGCTTATATGCCTAAAATAACAGAGATTGCAGAATATGCATTTAAATCGGCAGGGCTTAATGAAGGAAATCAGGGACATGTAGATTTCTCCAGTGTTACCTATATCCATTCCTATGCCTTTGAACATAGTTCTATTACGGGAGGAATATATCCGAAAGGAGAAGTACCGATGGGATTAAATGTTACGAATGAACTTACGTTTCCCAATGTTACGCAAATAGACGATCGGGCTTTTAGTCGTTGCTGGTATTTGTTTGCTGTTTCATTTCCAAAGGCAAACCGGTTGGGAGATTATATTTTCTCCGGTTGTAACTGGTTATCTACTATTATGTTCACTGTTAAGGGAACTATAGAATACATTGGTGCCAAACAGGAACCCTTTAGCAGGGATATTAACACATTTCCGGAGTCCAGTGGGCTTATAGAAGATTATCACACTAACCTGGCAAACTACTACTATGGTATCGGGACACTAGTGGTTCATGAAGATAAAATGTACACTAGGTCTGTCATTCAACCGAGAGTAACTGATTATAGGCATTATATTGGCTATGCTGACGACAGAGGACGTGCTCAGTTTGGTTTAGTAAATAAAAACGGACCTTGGTGGCAGGATGTTGTGTATGTTAATGATGCCGGTAAAAAGTACTTGGGCGCTCATTAAT
>Ga0183099_1000965_pt1 | contig 17936 bp, 14 predicted proteins | sample Biomet1_FD_127788 | JGI IMG/M metagenome (GOLD analysis project Ga0183099, IMG submission 127788) | Microbial communities from bioreactor (seeded with anoxic lake sediment) at LBNL, California, USA - Biofuel metagenome 1 | ecosystem: Engineered > Bioreactor > Anaerobic > Unclassified ... | reverse complement strand
AACCAGACGTGCAACAGAGTGTTTTTCCATAAACTCGGACATGTCGATACGGATCATGGCATCTTGGGTATCAAACAAGAACTCGGCTAAGGTTTTGCACAGTTCAGTTTTACCTACCCCGGTTGGGCCGAGGAACAGGAAAGAACCGATCGGACGCATAGGGTCGGACAAACCAGCGCGACTACGACGGATGGCATTTGCGACAGAAGTCACGGCTTCATCTTGCCCAATCACACGCTGGTGCAGTTTTTCTTCCATCTGCAGTAGTTTTTCGCGTTCACCCTCTAACATGCGCGCGACAGGAATGCCGGTCCAGCGCGACAACACTTCGGCAATTTCCGCATCGGTCACCCGGTTACGCAGCAGTTTTTGCTCCTGCATTTCCGCTTGAGAGGCTAAATCGAGTTGTTTTTCCAGATCGGGGATGCGGCCATAATGCAGTTCTGACATCTTGGCTAAATCACCAGCCCGACGCGCGACGTCCAGATCCTGACGGGCGTGTTCCAGCTCCGCTTTAATATGCTGCGTGCCCGCTAATGCCGCTTTTTCTGCCTTCCAGATCTCTTCCAACTCGTTATATTCGCGATCTTTTTCCGCAATTTCCTGATTAATGATCGCCAGTCGTTGCACGCTGGCAACATCGTGTTCTTTCATTAAGGCTTGCTGTTCCATCTTTAATTGCACAATACGGCGTTCTAGACGGTCCAGCTGTTCTGGTTTGGAATCCATTTGCAGACGGATGCTGGAAGCCGCTTCGTCAATCAGATCGATGGCTTTATCCGGGAGCTGGCGATCGGAGATGTAGCGGTGCGAGAGCAACGCAGCGGCCACAATCGCCGGATCAGTGATCTGCACATGATGATGCAGTTCATAACGTTCTTTCAGCCCACGCAAGATCGCGATGGTGTCTTCCACCGATGGCTCTTCGATCAATACTTTCTGGAAGCGGCGCTCTAACGCGGCATCTTTTTCTATATATTGACGATATTCATCCAGCGTGGTGGCACCAACGCAATGCAGCTCACCGCGCGCTAATGCCGGCTTCAGCATATTGCCAGCATCCATGGCGCCGTCGGCTTTGCCCGCCCCCACCATGGTGTGTAACTCGTCAATAAACAGAATGACGTTACCTTCCTGCTTGGCCAACTCATTCAGTAACGCTTTCAAGCGCTCTTCGAATTCACCACGGTATTTTGCACCTGCAATCAGGGCACCCATATCCAGTGATAACACGCGTTTATGTTTTAAGCCTTCCGGCACTTCGCCATTGATAATACGTTGTGCGAGGCCTTCGGCAATAGCGGTTTTACCCACCCCCGGTTCACCGATCAATACGGGGTTATTTTTGGTTCTGCGCTGCAATACTTGAATGGTACGACGAATCTCTTCATCACGCCCAATGACCGGATCCAGTTTGCCTTGTTCGGCGCGTTCGGTCAGATCGATGGTGTATTTACTGAGCGCCTGACGATTTTCTTCCGCGCCAGCATCAGTCACCTTTTCTCCGCCGCGGACTTTTTCAATCGCTTTTTCCAGTTTGTCTTTGCTAACACCGTTTTGGCGCAGAATGTCGCCTAGTGTGCCGCGATCATCCAGCGCGGCCAGTACAAACATTTCTGAGGAGATGAATTGATCCTGCCGCTGTTGTGACAGCTTGTCGCACATATTCAGCACGCGGCCCAGTTGTGGCGAGATCTGGATGTCACCATCCACACCGCTGACTTTGGGCAGTCGGTCTAACTCTTGGGAAAGTCGGGCGCGTAGCGGATCAACATTGCATCCGGCCAGCGTTAATAACGGACGAATAGAGCCGCCCTGCTGGTCCAGCAATGCCAACATAATATGAAGGGGCTCGATAAATTGGTGATCCTTGCCCAGTGCTAATGACTGAGCATCGGAAATCGCAACCTGAAATTTGCTGGTGAGACGATCTAAACGCATCCCGGTACCTCTTATCTCTTAGTGTGATCGCTTATCGATCAATTACTCTTGAGTATAAGATGGGGGTGCCGGGATTGCTTTCAAGTGGCAGCGATTAAGATTTAATCGTTATCCAGATCAAGCCAGCCATGCGTCCGGTCTGGCCGTCGCGGCGGTAGGAGTAAAATTGCTGTGCATCGCTGAATGTGCACTGATTGCCACCATAAATAGCACTGACACCAGCAGTGCTAATACGTTGGCGAGCAAGCATAAACAGATCCGCGAGCCATTTATCTTGGTGAGCGACAAAAGCCGTTTCTGCTTGTGGATCGTGCGCGACAAAGGCTGCTTTCACTTCATCACCCACTTCAAATGCCGATGGGCCAATCGCGGGGCCGATCCAAGCCAGAATTTCATCCGGTGACACTTGCATAGCTGCGATGGTTTTTTCCAGCACGCCCGCACACAGCCCGCGCCAACCCGCATGCGCAGTCGCCACCACAGTGCCGGCTTTATCGCAAAACAGGACTGGTAAACAGTCCGCTGTCATCACGGTCAATGGTAAACCAACGGTCGTCGTCACCGCCGCATCCGCTTGTGGCGGGATAGTGCAAGGCGCTCCTGCGTTAAATACATCGGTGCCATGCACCTGTTCCAGCCAAATCGGTGCAGCCGGCAACGCCAGTTGTTGTGCTAGTAACTGGCGATTTTGCATGACTAACGACGGCTCATCACTGACATGCAGACCTAAATTCAACCCTTGGTAAACACCGTGGCTGACACCGCCTTGCCGAGTGGTAAAAGCCGCCTGCACATTGGCAGGCGCAGGCCACTCAGGTCGGATTAAATCCATACGATGTCATCCGGATGTTCAGCCGAATCAAGGCGCAACACTTCCACCAGCTCAACCATATCAGGCGGAATTGGTGAATGCCATTCCATCTCTTCACCAGTAATTGGGTGAATGAGACGTAACATAGTGGCGTGCAGTGCCTGACGGCGGAAGGTACGCAGATAGTCACTCAGCTCTACCGATGCATTACGGATCGGGCGTAAACGGCCACCGTACACCGGATCACCCACCAGCGCGTGATTGATATGCGCCATGTGCACACGGATCTGATGCGTTCTGCCTGTTTCCAGACGGCAACGTAAGCGGGTATGCGCACGGAAACGTTCAGCCACACGATAATGCGTCACCGCGGGTTTACCCATCGGATTCACAGCCATCATGGTACGCTGCGTTGAGTGACGGGTGATCGGTTCATCCACAGTGCCACCGGCGGTCATGTGACCCACAACAATAGCTTCGTATTCACGAGTAATACGACGTTTCTGCAACGCATAGACCAGACGGATCTGCGCAGGAACGGTTTTCGCCACCACCATCAAACCGGTGGTTTCTTTATCCAGACGATGCACGATGCCGGCACGCGGTACTTCGGCAATATCAGGGTAACGGTGCAGCAGTGCATTCAGGATAGTACCGTCAGGAGTACCTGCGCCCGGATGCACGACTAAGCCAGCTGGTTTATCAATGACCAATAGATGTTCATCTTCATAAACGATGTTCAGCTGAATGTCTTGTGGCTGCCAGCGGGTATCATCTTCCAGCTCGGCATTAATCTCGATGTTCTGGCCTTCCATGACCTTTTCTTTTGGCAATAAAACCACATTGCCATCCAGCAGCAGTTTGCCAGCCAGTATCCAATCTTTCAGGCGGGTGCGGGAATAGTCGGTAAACAACTCAGCCACAACCTGATCGAGGCGCTTGCCTGCATGGTGCGGTTCGGTGATGCCGGTAAGGTGTATAGGTTGACTCATGTCAGATCTCAGTAGGTTTAAACGTGGCCTGATGCCAAGAATGCTGCATTCTATCTTTTCTTTTCTCTGAGCATAACGGATACTTCACATACCTTGGCAATATGAAGCTAATTTCGATGCAAAAAGTAGTTCGTTTGTTCCCGGCAATGCTGTTGTCTCTGTCTTTACTGGCAGGCTGCTCTTCTTCCGACAAACCTAAAGTGCCGGATGAACCGCTGGAAGTATTGTATAAACAGGCTCAAACCAAGCTGCACAACGGCGATTATGATAAAGCAGTGGATATTCTTGAAGCACTGGATTCCCGTTATCCGTTTGGTCCGTATGCCAGTCAGGTTCAGTTACAGCTGATTTATGCCTATTACAAAAAAGAAGACACCGCTCAGGCGATTGCCAATATTGACCGTTTTTTACGTCTGAACCCAACGCATAAAGATGTGGATTACGTCTATTACATGCGCGGTTTGGCCAACATGCAGGAAGATTATAATTTCTTCCATGAGAAATTTGGTATTGACCGTTCAGATCGTGATCCAAGTTATGCACGTCAGGCGTTTGATGATTTCAAAATTGTGCTGAAAAACTATCCAAACAGTTTATATGCCAGTGATGCCCGCGCCCGTGCCGTCTATCTGAAAAATCGTTTAGCGAAATTCGACTTGGCCATTGCGGACTTTTATATACGTCGTGAAGCTTGGTTATCAGCAGCCAACCATGCTAAATTTCTGATCGAAAATTATCCGGATACAGAAATGACCAAGCCGGCACTGGAAATTATGGTGCAAGCGTATGACAAGATGGAATTGAAGGATCTCGCCCTGCATGCCCGACAAATGCTGGCGGCCAATTTTCCTGACAGTGAATATGCACACTGATGATCGATTAGAAAAACAAAGGCACCTTCGGGTGCCTTCTTTTTATCTGTTGTTTGTCACTGGTTGGGCTACTTACTGGCCAGATAAGCCCGCCAACTTCCCAGCTGGGTAATTTCTGTCGCACCATTGAGGCCATAGGGCTCACAGATAAAACCAGACACCCAACTGCCATCGCGTAATTGTACTTTGCCAATGCCCAACGGGGCTGGAATGCCAGCAACAAACGAACCAAAATGTTCGGATGGCACTGACCAGACTTCAACCTCAATCTCAGCGCCCTGTTTATCATCACGGATCAACCCCGGGCGAAATGGTGGACCACCCGCCAGTGCATACATGCGATAGGCATTCGCAGTCGTCGTGGTCTGCTTTAAGCGTGCATTGCGATCGGTGAGTTGCCAGTTCAGCGGTAAGCCAGACAAATGTGCACCACAAACCAAGACATCGATCGTGCTGACCTCCGGCGACATCACCGCCATTTGTTCCAATGGGAATGGCTGTCCTGTCGCACCGAGCGGTAATGCCAACTGACGTTGCCAACGATCTCCGAGCGCTAATAAAGCGGCATCTTGAAATGCTGGCGCAAACAAGGTGATACCAAATGGTAAGCCCTGTTTTTCGCCAGAAACACGGAAACCTGACGGTAGAGATATTGCTGAATAATCCAACAAATTCATAAAGTTGGTGTAATAACCCAGATTACTATTCAATTGGATGGGGTCGGCTTGCACCGCAGCAATGCTATACATAGTGCCCGCAGTCGGCGTAATAATCAGATCAACCTTGGATAATTCAGCATCAGCAATTCGCTTCAGTCGCTGTAATTCATACAAAGCCTCATAAGCATCAACCGCCGTTCGCTGCTCTGCACCACCAATAATGGTTTGGATAACGGGTAAGCAACGACTCGGATCTGCCCGGTAAAAATCTTTAATCGCCGCCAGACGCTCGGCAACCCATGGGCCACCATAGAGCAATTTCGCAGCTTGAATAAAGGGTTCCAGATTGATCGAAACCGCCTCACCGCCTAGCGTTTTCAGTGTGTCGACGGATTGCCAGAACAGAGTATCTGCAGCTTCATCCCCAAAAAATTGCAGTTGTGATTTATCCGGTACGCCGAATTTAAATGCCGTCGGGATCGCTTTCGCAGCCACCGCTTCACGGGCAAAAGGGTCTGTTGCATCAAACTTGGCGGCAACTTTGCCAAACTGCAGCAACATCAGCAACGGTTGAGGTAAAAATAGTTACGCAATCTAAACTTTTACAGGCTGGCACGACGCCGCTGCAACTGATGCGGCCTTTCGTTCCCTTCAAACCAATAATGTTGTTAAAGGAAGCCGGTACACGACCTGAACCCGCTGTGTCGGTGCCTAACGAGAAACAGACCTGTCCGGTTGCAACTGAAACAGCCGAACCCGCACTGGAACCACCCGAAATATAATCTGGGTCAAAACTGTTTTGACACGCACCATACGGGCTACGTACGCCCACCAGCCCGGTCGCAAACTGATCAAGATTGGTTTTGCCCAACGGAATAGCCCCCGCTGCGATCAGTTGCTGAACGACAAACGCCGATTCCAATGGCTGATAGGCATAGGCAGGGCAAGCAGCTGTAGTGGGCAAATCCACCAGATCGATATTATCTTTGATAGCAAAAGGAATGCCGAACAGCGGTAAATCGTCGGGAGAATGACCATCAAGTTTTTGCAGATAACAGTCTAATTGTTCTGGCGATAACACACTGATCCACGAGTGATTCTCATCAGCTTGTGCATGCTGCAAACAACGATGTAATAACTTATGCGGAGTTAAAACCCCGCTACGATAGGCATCGTGAATAGCGCTAATGGTGATCGGTTGAGTCATAATTATTCCCCTAATACCAGTAAGCGTTGCCCAGCACGCACTTGTTGGCCGGCTTCACGACATACATTAATGACCACTCCGGCATGCGGCGCCAACACTTCAATTTCCATTTTCATAGATTCGATGATCAACAGTGGCTGCCCAGCTTTGACCTGCTCTCCTTCATTAACCAGCATCTGCCAGACGTTACCGGAGACCAGACTTTCCACCGCTTTGTGATGATCCGGTAACTCCTCTTCCTCTCCGGTTTCCAGCAGCATATCGCTGTCGGCACTGAAGTTAGCCTGACCGCTGTCGATCCAACGCTGGCGCTCAGCTTCAAAGGCCGTTTGCTGACGCTCTTTTGCTACCAAAATTTCGTCAGAATGTTCGTCCACCAGCTTGTTGTAATCGGCCAGTGAGAACTCTATTTCCTCAATTTTCAGCGGATAACGCCCGCGCGGAAAGTCACGACGGATTTTAAGCAACTCTTCTGCAGAGACTTCGTAGAATTTGATTTGATCGAAGAAGCGCAGCAGCCACGGCTGCGTGAACTCCGCCGTCTGACGATAACGGTTCCACATCTGTAGCGTGCGACCCACAAACTGATAACCGCCCGGCCCTTCCATGCCATACACACACAGGTAAGCGCCACCGATACCGACCGCGTTTTCGGGTGTCCAGGTACGCGCTGGGTTGTATTTGGTGGTGACTAAACGATGACGCGGATCGAGCGGTGTGGCCACTGGTGCGCCGAGATAGACATCACCCAACCCCATCACCAGATAGTTGGCGTTAAAGACGATCTCTTTGACCTGCTCAATCGAATCAAGGCCATTAATGCGACGAATGAACTCAATGTTCGATGGGCACCACGGTGCATCTTTGCGCACCAGTTCATCGTATTTGCGGATCGCCAATCGAGTTGCTTCATCGTCCCACGACAGTGGCAGATGGACGATGCGCGCAGGCACCGTGATCTGTTCGATATCGGTGAGTTCGCTTTCCGCCTGCTCCAACAATACCAGCAAACGTGTCAGCGGTAACTGCAGGTTGTCATAATGAATTTGCAGTGAACGAATGCCCGGCGTGAGTTCCAGCACGCCGTCAATCGCTGCTCCCTGCAGCCACAGCATCAACGCATGGGCGCGGAAACGTAGCCGAATATCAAGCACCTGTGGGCCATACTCCACCAGCAGATAGTCATCACCACTGGGGCGGTACACCACTTTTTCGCCGTATTTTTCTGCTGGTAAAATTTTCAATACTGGTGTGATTGGTGGCGTCACCGGCACAGTGACGGGTTGTGCGGTGAGGTTTGCCAGCTCGGCTAATTGCGCACATTCCAACACTTCGGCATCGGCAATCGACACCGGAATAAAGCGAACTTTATCACCCGCTTTCAGTTGCCCCATTTTCCACAGATCAGCTTTGACGATAGTGGCTGGGCAAACGAACCCGCCCAGACTCGGGCCATCCGGCCCCAAAATCACCGGCATATCACCAGTAAAATCGACCGTGCCGATGGCATAGGCATTGTCATGTAAATTTGACGGATGCAAACCCGCCTCGCCTCCATCCGCACGCGCCCATTCTGGTTTCGGGCCGATCAAGCGCACACCGGTGCGGCTGGAGTTGTAATGCACTTCATAATCGGTGGCGAAGAAGGTTTCAATATCGTGATCGGTGAAGAAATCTGGCGCACCATGCGGGCCATAAATCACCCGCAAATCCCAGCTATTGGTGATCATCGGTTGCAGATCAGCAGATAACGATTGCTCAGCCGTCGATGTGACTTGCGGTGGTAAATGCAGCACATCACCCGCCTGAATGGCGCGCCCGACATGACCACCAAACTGGCCCAAGGTAAAGGTTGAACGACTGCCGAGATAATGCGGGCAATCGAGCCCACCTGCTAACAGCAGATAACTACGCGCACCGGCAGTGGCCACTTTGCCCAGTTGCAAGGTGCTGTCAGCAGGCACAGTCACCACCTGCCACATCGGCACCGGTTCACCATTAAGTTTGGCGTCAATGGCGGCACCAGTGAGCACAATCTGACGCACGGTATTAAATTTCAGCGTTGGGCCAGACAGGGTAATCTCCAAACCCGCGCAGGTGTCATCGTTATTCAATAAACGATTGCCCAGACGGAACGACCAGTTGTCCATCGGGCCCGACGGCGGCACGCCGATATCCCAATAACCGACACGACCAGGAAAATCCTGAATGGTGGTTTGTGTGCCACCCGACAGCACATCGATGGTGGCTGGCTGATAACTGAATTCATTTAAGGTGCGGGTCAGCACTTTGCCCTGCCGCACCACATCGCTATTCAGCAGTGCCAGCAAATAATCACGATTGGTTTCGATGCCATAAACGTCACTTTTCTGCAGCATTGCACTCAGTTGCTGAATGGTCTGCTCACGGTTTGCTGACCACGCGATCAGTTTAGCCAGCATCGGGTCAAAAAAGGGCGGTACTTCAAGGCCGGCATCGAGCCAGTGATCGATACGGCAGGTTTTCCGATCTTGTTCAGGAAAGCTGACATGACTGATAAGCCCCGCACTTGGGCGGAAATTTTTCGCCGGATCTTCCGCGTACAAGCGCACCTGAATGGCATGGCCTTTCGGTGTCAGTACGGTTGCCAGACTTTCCAACGGCACTAATTCACCAGCACCGAGTTCAATCATCCAGCGTACTAAATCGACGCCATACACCTGCTCGGTAACGCCGTGTTCCACCTGCAGGCGGGTGTTTACTTCCAAGAAATAAAACTGGCCATTGAGGTCGTCGTACACATATTCCACCGTCCCGGCACTGCGATAACTGACCTGTTTCCCCAGTTGTACCGCGGTGGCCTGTAATGCCTGACGCACGTTATCGGATAAATTCGGCGCCGGACACTCCTCGATCACTTTTTGGTTACGACGCTGGGCGGAACAGTCACGCTCACCAATCGCAATCACATGGCCTTGACCATCACCAAACATCTGTACTTCGATATGGCGGGCATTCTCAATAAATTTCTCAAGGAACATACCGCCATTACTAAAATTGTTTTCCGACAACCGCTTTACCGATGAATACGCAGAACGTAGCTCTTCTGCGCTAAAGCAGCGCTGCATACCGATGCCACCGCCACCGGCGGTACTTTTCAGCATCACCGGATAACCAATGCGCTCGGCTTCAAATAAGGCTTCATCCAGTGACGACAACAAACCGGTGCCTGGTAATAACGGCACATGCGCCGCCTCCGCCAGTGCGCGCGCTTTGTGTTTCAGGCCAAATGCCACCATCTGCTCCGGTGTCGGGCCTAAAAACACCAGCCCTTCGTCAACACAACGACGGGCAAAATCAGGATTCTCACTTAAAAAACCATAACCGGGGTGGATCGCCTGAGCGCCAGTCTGTTTGGCAACCGCGATGAGTTTATTTTGATCTAGATAAGTTTGTGCAGCAGCGCCTTCGCCAAGTGACCAAGCCTCGTCAGCATCTAACACATGACGGCTGTCAGCATCGGCTTCGCTATATACTGCAACAGAGGTGACACCCATCGCTTTCAGGGTGCGGATAATTCGGCAGGCAATTGCGCCGCGGTTCGCTATCAATACTTTACTGAACATAAGATCAACTCTGTTCAATGCTGCCGGAAAGGCTCTTCCGCCAGACTTCGGGTCGTCCCGCAAACAATCAGAGAGCGGCTCAAGGTCGTCCTTGCGCTCTATAATTTGTTGGCTGATTAATTCCAGACCAGCACGTCAACCGGCGTCGGGTTATACGCATTACACGGGTTATTCAGCTGCGGGCAGTTGGAGATCAGCACAATCACATCCATCAGCGCTTTCAATTCCACATATTTACCCGGTGCACTAATGCCATCGGCAAAACTCAAACCACCGTCGGCGGTAATGGGCACGTTCATGAAGAAATTGATGTTATGAGTAATATCGCGCTTGCTCATGCCAAACTCAGGGTTTTCGGTCACCGCCAGCAACCAGCTGTCACGGCAGGCATGCATATGCTTTTTGCCTAAATCGTAACGCACCTGATTACTCTCAGTGGCACAGGCGCCACCTAAGGTGTCATGGCGACCGCAGGTGTCGGCAACGATTTCCAACATCGGGTTGCCTTCGTTAGTCATCAACGTAGTTCCCGCTGACAAGTAGACATTGCCCTGCTCACGAATGGTATCGACTGCGCTGTAACGCTCGGCTGGGTTGGCGGCGGAATAAAACAGGGTGTCTGCCGCCTGATTGCCTTCCGAATCAACAATGCGAATGGTCTGCCCCGCTTTCACTACTTTCATCCAATAATCGCCAGCCAGCACCGTTTCGCGATAGGCTACGTCCGTTGGATTTAACAAACTTTCCTTGATCATAAATCGCTCCTTAGTGACCAGCGCAGCAAACATAACGACGGGTATTTTCAAATCCACGACCATTTTCCGGGCGAGAAAGACGACAAACATCATCCGCTGCCACAGGGTCGGCCTTATACACGCCATACTGAATTGGCTTACGCGGATATTCCGCTGCACCATCCATCGGATGCGGACAGGTGTTAAACACCACCAGCGTTTCCATCTCAAAACGCAGCGTGATGCTGTCCCCCGCTTTCGAATGCCCGGTGGCAAATTGCAGATTGCCTTCGTCATCAGTAAACACTTTGCTGAACAGATTGAGGTTGGCCGCCAAATCACGCGCACCTAAGCCATATTTCGCCACTTCCACCAGAAAGCTGTCATAACCGTTTTGTTTCCACAAATTGCGATCGTGTTGATAGTCACGCTCGCCCCAAAGTGCCGCCACTTTCGCTTTGTTAGTAGTACCAGCGACGGTATCGATCCAGCCGGTATCATCCTGTACGATGGAACAGAAGATCCGCCCCATGTCGGAATAGAGGCAATGGCCGGTGGTCAGCTTAAAGGTGTGCTGACACTTCAAGGTGTCGGGCGCGTTGTAACGCTCCAGCAGATTACGCGGGTTGTAAAACAACATGCCGACATTGGCACCGCCTTCGACGTCGGTGATTTTCAACAGCGATCCGGCTGGCATCACCATCGACCAGTGGCTGCCACCGGGCAGCGAATCTTCAAACAATAATTCCGCCATACTATTGCTCCGTTTTTGGTTCGGGTGACAAGCGCAGCGCATCTTCGGCTTTCAGCTTTCCACCTTGTAAAGGAATGTCATAGGTTATTTGTGCGCCGAAACGCTGCGGGGATTGCGGATCATGCCGCGATTTATCAAACACCCACAGGCGACTGCCAAGCGCAAAACCCTCTTTTAAATCGTGTGTCACCATGAAAATGGTTAACCCTTGCTGTAACCACAATTCGCGAATGAGTTGGTGCATGTCACCGCGAATACCGGGGTCCAGCGCACCAAAGGGTTCATCGAGTAACAAGATGCGTGGCTTTTTCATCAGCGCCTGAGCAATGGCTAAACGCTGCTGCATACCGCCTGATAACTCGCTCGGGTAACGGTTTAGCGCATGACCCAACCCCACCCGTTCCAGCATGGCGACCGCGCGATCTACCGCCTGTTTTTTCGCCGCACCAAACAACTTGCCCAGCCACGGTGACTGCGCAAACTCATCCGCCAGCAGCACATTGCCCAGCGCGGTTAAATGAGGAAACACCGAATACTTCTGGAATACGATGCCACGGTGTTCGTCCGGTTCTTGCGGAATGGGTTTGCCATCCAGCAACAACTCTCCTCGTGACACACTTTCCGTACCCAGCAGCAGTTTGAGGAAGGTGCTTTTGCCACAGCCGGATGCCCCGACCACCGTGACAAACTCACCGGCATTGATAGCGACATTGATGCGTTCCAGCACGCACACATCGCCATACTCTTTCCAAACATTTTTCGCCTGCAAGATCGGTTGGCTCATCCTTGCGCCTCCCCGTTACGACCGAAATACCAAGGGAACGCTTTGCGAGCCGTTACTTTCAAAATCCAGTCCATCGCAAACGCTAACAGCGTGATCCAAAAGACATACGGCAAGATCACCGACATATCGAGGTAACGCCGTACCAGAAAAATGCGATAACCCAACCCTTCTGTTGCAGCAATCGCCTCAGCTGCAATCAAAAACAGCCACGCACTGCCCAGCGTCAGGCGCACCGCCTCAAACAAGCGCGGTAACACCTGTGGCAACATCATGCGCAACAAAATCTGCCAACTGGTCGCCCCCAGTGTCTGCGCTTTGATCAGCTGTTCCTCTGGCAAACTCAGCGTCTTTAATTGCAGATCGCGGATCAGGATCGGACAGATCCCAATCACGATCAGCATCACCTTCGCCAAGTCACCCAGGCCAAAAACGATAAACAGGATCGGCAAAATAGCCATTGGCGGGATCAGCGACACCGCAGTCACGATTGGTGAAACCGGGGTACGGAACAGCGGAATACCACCATTGAGTAAACCTACACTCAACCCCAGTGCGGCACTGATCCCCACCCCCATCAGCAATAAGCGCAGGCTGGATAAGGTATCCGCCAGCAGCAAATACTCGCCGGTACGGCGGCTTGGCTCGAACGCCATTCGGGCAATCGAATCAAAGATCGTCGGAAATGAGGGCAGCATCTTGTCATTTGGATTCACCGCCAAGCGTGCTTCTGAATTAATCAGATACAGCAGCAGTAAAATCACAAACGGCAGCAATGCCAGTAACCAGCGACCTAAGCGATCCGGTTGTCGATTAATGAGTCGGGCCATCGCCAATCTCCTTTACCACTCGGATCACAGCTTGCCGTCGGCAGCCATTTGCATATAGGTCGGGTCAAAACGCAGCTTCACGTTGTTTTTATCGCCGTAAATACCCGCAGGGGTTTCGATCCCAATGAAGTCAGCACTGGGTGCACTTTCACCCAGCAAACCATGCTGTAATGAGAATTCAGCCACTAGCTGCATGGTGAGTTTTAAATGCGGATCTTGCGCCTGAGATAAGGCATCGACAGGGTTGTAGAACATTTTGGTCGCATTCAACTGCGCTTCATAACCCGCCAGATCAGTGCCAGAGGCTTTCGCCATAGCCGTCCGCGCTTCTTTCGCTTTCGCATCATTACCAGACATGGTGTACATCACTTCATACCAAGCACCGGCCAATGCCTTACCCAATTCCGGGTGCGCTTTCAGCTTGTCGGTTTTAACGACCATCAAATCGAGAATTTCACCGGGGATCTTGCTGGAATCAAACACCAAATGGCTGTCGGGTTGTTTGACCACTTCCGATAGCATTGGGTTCCAGGTTACAGCAGCAGTTACATCTTTGGTGGCATATGCAGAAACGATGTCCGCATCAGAGGTATTGACGATTTTAATATCTTTTTCGCTCATGCCCTGCGTTTCCAGCGCACGTGCCAGCAGATAGTGCGACACACTCAGTTCCACCAGATTAACTGGCTGACCTTTGATATCTTTCAGCTCGGATTTGCCTTTCAGCACCACACCGTCATTACCATTGGAGTAATCACCAATGATCATCGCGGTTGAATCAACACCACCGGCAGCAGGAATGGTCAATGCATCCATGTTGGTCATCACGCAACCATCAAAGCCGCCCGCAGTGTATTGATTGATCGACTCGACGTAGTCATTGACTTGTACAACATCGATTTCGATATCGTATTTGTCTGCCCATTTCTTGATAATGCCGCTTTGTGCCGCATAGTCCCACGGCATCCAGCCCGCATAAATCGTCCAGGCAACTTTGAATTTTTCTTTGGCAAATGCTGGCACAGAGCCAAACAAAAAGACCGGTAACAGGCCAACACACAGCCATTTACGGAATGAAGCGCTAAAAGTGGATTTTTTCATGGTTCCCTCCCTGGGAGCACGTGGTTAAAACACGAGAGATCATGGCTGTGCGCCGCTGTCTCCCGGGTTTTTGTCCCGCCGTGTAACCTTCAGGGAAGGTCGATAACTCTCGGACCAGACACTTACTGAGTAAGTCGGAACCCTAGTCATCCATTACAAATTGTGGCACAGAAGCCAGCGTTTACACGCCATAAACATCAAGTGCGTTATCTAACTATGAATAATGCAATTCATAAGCCAACAGTAGATTACTGCAAAAACCACATTAAAATACTCATTTGAGATTAATAATGCGGTTTTTATTAATTTATTTGCCTGATTATTGTTACTGCGCGCCAAAATGAAACACCATTTAAGGGCAAATGTAATGTAATTTGTAAATAGAAAACAACCAAGGTAAACCACTGGTTATAAACAAGTTAATACGTTACAAACAGATATATTAATTCTGTTTTTTTATTAAAAAAATGTCTTTATACTCAAATTTTATCTTAACGATCATATTAATTACTTATTTATATTTTATAAGATAAACATGCCATTCAAGGAAAAAAGATGGCTGTTGAATAAGAGCGTTCGCCACACCGTCAGCAGTACAGGATGTAAATCTATGAATCATTTTGCGTCAACAGCAGGCAGAGAAAGAGAATTCTCTGAGCAACATAACCTGATCTCTACCACTGACACACAAAGCCGGATCACCTACGCCAATGAACATTTTTGTGATATTGCCGGTTATCATCCGGATGAACTAGACAGTCAATATCACAACGTTGTTCGCCATGCTGATATGCCGAAAGCCGCTTTCAAAGATATGTGGGAGCATTTGAAAGATAAAAAAAGCTGGATGGGCGTCGTAAAAAACCGATGTAAAAATGGCGATCATTATTGGGTTAATGCCTACGTTACCCCAATATTAGATACCAACGGCAACGTATTTGAATATCAGTCCGTCAGAACCAAACCATCAAGAGAAGATATTGAAAGAGCGGCCGGTTATTACCAACAAATTAACCAAGGAAAATTACCACGCGCATTACGTTTGCCTACGTTTAATATTTCGTTAATCTCTCTTTTACTTTCATTCGGTACTATTATCGCAATTATTGCGAATGTGATGTTATCCGAAATAAATCCGCTTTCATCCATCGCTATTGGTTTAGTAGTAATACAATCTGTATTTGCGATCTGGTGGGGAAGAAAATTAAAAACGCTGGCAAAAATTGCTAAAGAAAATTTTAATACTGACATTACCCAAGTGCTGTATACCGGTCGTCGCGATGAACTCGCCGCCATTGAATTAGCACTCAGAATGAAAAAAGCCGAATTAAGAGCCATCGTCGGACGCGCCGGCGATACCTGTAATACCATTTTGCAGGCAGCGGAAGATGACGCTGGTAATATTCAGTCCATCACCGATAACATCGATCGTCAACGGGCTGAAACCGAACAGTTGGCAACAGCAATCAATGAAATGAGCAGTTCGATCCGTGAAGTGGCTACCAGTGCCAGCTCAACCTCGGAACTGACTGCTGAAGCACGTCAAACTGCAGCACTGGGTCAAAAAAGTATTCAGGCAACAGTAAGCGCCGTAAACGCTTTGCATGATGAGCTGGATAATTCGAAACAAGTTATTAATGAATTAGCCGATAACACCAAGCACATTGGCAGCATCCTTGACGTCATCACCAGCATTGCCGATCAAACAAACCTGTTGGCACTCAATGCTGCTATCGAAGCCGCCAGAGCCGGAGAACAAGGACGCGGTTTTGCGGTTGTTGCTGATGAGATCCGCTCTTTAGCGCTGAAAACACGTACATCCACGGATGAAATCCAGCAGATGATCTCGAAACTGCAAAGTAGTGCCAGCACTGCGGTCACAACGATGGATCATGGAGCAGATTTATCTGAGACTTGCCGTACACAAGCCAATGCGGCCGGTGAAGTGTTCGGTCAAATTAATGACATGCTGCATCATGTCACTGACGCCAGCCATCAGATTGCCACCGCCGTTGAAGAACAAGCGTATGTCACCGAAGATATTAATCGCAGCATCCATAACATTCGTGAATTGGCTGACACCAGCACCACCAGCAGCCATACCGCCGTTGATCGCATCGCATTGCTGGTAGAACGCCTGCAAGGCTTATGTCGCCTGATCAATCAGTTCCAACGCTAATCAAATAAAGCAGGATCGATCTTAAGAGGATCATCCTGCTTTATTTGGATCTAAGATCCGGCTGGATCGTCAAAAAAACAGCATAAATACTGGCACAGCGTTTGCTCATAAAGAATACCCGCTAGACGTTATTCTGGGACAATTTTATGAGACGATGGAATAGACACTTCAGCCAATATCGCACCCTCAACTGGCTTATGATGTGGATGCTGCTTTGCTGCTGCACCATTCTGCTATTTCCAGTCGAGCGCTTACACAGCGCCGGAGAATGGTTAATACAATTCAGGATCTTCTTTAGTCTGGGCCTGTTGATTGCCTGTTCATATTTTGCCAGCCAACTCCTGCTGATCGCTTGGGATCACATCCTTTTGCATTGGGTTGAACGACAGAAGCAACAAAGTCTGCAACGCATGATTGAATGCCTCGACTTCACTGAAAAAGCCATTTTGCGTGAGTTTGTTATTCAGCGAAAAAGTGTCATAAATTTGCCTCTGACCGAACCGGCAGTCAAAAATCTGTTAGATGCCGGCGTGCTCGATTTTGCGTATGGTCAGCCGCTGAATGACGATCTGAGTCAAATCAAAGCACTCATGATTGCGCTGGAAGCTCGTCCATTACTAACCTATAAAGCACTTGGTTTAAGCAATGGCAAAATGAGCGAAGAACAAGTCGAAATCATCATGAATGCACGGCCCAAATACGTCAGTAAAAATTCGATGCGCTAGTCACACACCGAATAAATAAAAAAGCACCTTTTAAAGGTGCTTTTTTATTTAACCAGATCAACGAGTTAAATTTTATTCAGTTCGCGATTTCAAATAGCCGTCATAATCCGGAATTTCAATGCTGAACTCTTTTTTCATATTCGGCGAATCCATCAGAAAATCGGCCGTTGCCTGATTAGTCGCCATCGGAATATTCCACACAGCAGCCAATCGCAGCAATGCCTTAACATCCGGATCATGCGGTACGGCATTGAGCGGATCCCAGAAGAAAATTAATACATCGATTTTCCCTTCTGCAATCAACGCACCTAATTGCTGATCGCCACCCATCGGGCCAGACAGCAAACAAGTGATCGGTAAACCAGCTTCTTTACTTAAACGAGTACCCGTTGTGCCCGTCGCATACAGATGATGTAGCTTCAATTCTTCTGCACGCACTTTTACCCAGTCAACCAGCGCCTGCTTCATATTATCGTGCGCCACTAAAGCCACACGTTTGTGCCCGGCCATTTTACGTTGAGTCATTAACGCCATACCAATCCCTCGGATAGATAATCTAGTCATGCTTAAATTTGCGCTGCACAGTATATATTTTTGATAAAAATAAAGGGCGACCTAAGTCGCCCTTTATTATATTGCGTAGTGCGCAAACTAATCGATTATTCGATTACTTTAGCAACAACACCCGCGCCAACGGTACGACCGCCTTCACGGATTGCAAAACGCAGACCATCATCCATCGCGA
>Ga0183099_1000964_pt1 | contig 17944 bp, 9 predicted proteins | sample Biomet1_FD_127788 | JGI IMG/M metagenome (GOLD analysis project Ga0183099, IMG submission 127788) | Microbial communities from bioreactor (seeded with anoxic lake sediment) at LBNL, California, USA - Biofuel metagenome 1 | ecosystem: Engineered > Bioreactor > Anaerobic > Unclassified ... | reverse complement strand
GAATATATCTTCTACCGGAACACGTGAATCAAGACAGGATAATACCACAGCCAGTGGATATTGTCCCAGCACAGCAGCACGAATGCGATCGGAATTGTTGCGTACTGTAAGATTGTCTTCAATAAATTCCTGATTACCTTTTTTAAGAACTTCAAGTACACTTTCTGGGGTAAGCTTTTGCTGTTCTTCTTTGCTGAGAACAGATCCATTGAGGATGTGCTCTGTTGTAAGCTCCGTTTTGTTTTCTTCTTTTTCCATTGTTATTTATATCTTTTCCTGAACAAGAATTGAACAGAAAGTAATTGAGTAATGTCATCACTCAATTACTTTCTATATATGGACTCTATAGATTTTATTTACAAAAGTATTATTTTCCATGGAAGTACACTAACGTTGATTTAAAAAATGTATCGCCTAAAAGTGTTATCTTTACCGGACAGCAATAGTTCTGAATAAAAAAGAGAGTAGCAAAATAATCATGCTACTCTCTTTTCTGAGATTAAATGAATAAATTCATTAATTAGTTATAACCTGGGTTTTGCTCTAATTTACCATCCTTATTCAAATCAATTTCTGTCTTAGGTATAGGCCAAAGATTCTGTATTTTATCTGTATTGCTGATTGCATAACTAGCTTCCAGAGATGAATTAGATAATGAGTTATTAGCAGCAATGAAGTCCTTATTCATTGCGGCACGCTTTTGTAATTGTCCGGTACGCATCAAAGTATAACGGCGGTTTTCTTCTCCAATTAGCTCACGTGCACGTTCATCAAGAATGAAATCTATATTTATCTGTGAAGCAGAAACCTGTCCTAGTAGAGGGCTTCCAAAAGCACGAGTACGAAGTACATTGATCGCAGCTGCAGCTTCTGAAGTTTTACTTAGTCCAAGATATGCCTCAGCCAGCAATAAATAAGTTTCGCCAAAACGCATCATAGGAACATCATGTACAGCTGTGTAACCAAATGTATCATTAGGATCAAAGGAATTCCATTTTGTACAGTAAGGAGGAAGTTTAAAGATAGAGTCATTAACTGCATCAGTACCTTTAAATTTCTGTCCGTTTACATAGAAGTCACGATGGATGTTAGCCTGAGAGTTACGAATATCACCAGCTTGGTAAAGGTTTAGCATTCGGCTACTTAAACGCATACGGGCCAAACCACGTCCACCTAAAGAATCACTCAAAACCAAACCAGAACTTGAATATTGATAATAAGCGGCAACCCAACAACGGCGTTGCTGGAAAGAACCAGATTGTCCACCTGTTACACTATTATTGTTTTCACTTTCATAGTTCCAGATCATTTCCTTATTCCCTTGTTTACGGCGCATATATCCCTGAGCAAACATATCGTGATAGTAATCACTATAACTTAATCCAGAGCGTAAAGTTGTATTTAAAGCAAACTTACCAGATCCAATAATTGTGTTACAAGCATCTACTGCTTTTTGATATTCTTTGGTACGGATAGAAACTTCAGCCAACAATTGATAAGCTGAATATTTATTTACGCGGCTACCGTTCTTAACAGCATCAGGTTCTGGTAAATTAGCAGTAGCATAAGTTAAATCGGTAACAATTTGTGCGTTAACTTCGCTCAAACTTGCACGCGTATAATCCGTTTTAGCTGAACTAACAGTCTTTAATGTCAATGGTACGCCACCAAAGAATACTGCTAACTGATCATAACACCATGCACGCATAAAACAAGCTTCAGCTTTATAAATTGCATTATCACTTTCGCTTGCAGTTGAAGCGCCCGACTCAACATTATCTATGATTATATTTGTTGCATTAATAATGTTATACAATTGTTGCCAATATACTTGTGGTGCTGATGCATCAGCAGTCAACTTCTCATATTTATACATAGGTACTTCTATGCCTTGATACTGCGCCGGATCGCAAACATCTGTACCAACCTGAAATGCACAAAGAAAACCTTGGTTACCGCTATATGAATGAATTAAACTGAAATCGTAATACATACCCAGTGCTAAAGCATTCATACCTTTAGAATCTGTTAGTGTAGAAGATGTATAGTTTGACATTGGAGTTTCATCCAGATAATTGCTATTACAAGATGTAACAGCCATCATAGTCAGACCAGCCAATGCTAATGATATATAATTCTTTTTCATAGTCTTTTTATTATTTAAGTGTCACATTAATACCAATTACAAAACTCTTAGTTACAGGATAGTTGTCTGTCCAGGTACCAGAACCACGGTTAGAAAAACTAGCTTCAGGATCCCAACCTACCCAAGGTGTCCAGGTATAAAGGTTACGACCACTTGCATAAATAGTCAACGATCCTAATCCGAATTTATTAATTGCACTTTCATTAAATGTATAACTTAATGTGATATCTTTTAAACGAGTATAACTAGCTTTACGTGAATAGCCATAACCGTATGTATTAGTATAAGTTAATCTAGGATATTCCTGATTTTGGTTTGTTGATGTCCAGTAATCAAATATAGAAGGAGTATTTATACGCCATGTTTCATCGTAAGTTTTTATATCTGTATTACTTTTCATCATACCTTGAGCTGTTTGAATAAATATGCTTAATGCCCAATTTTTATATAAGAACTTGTTGGTTAAACCACCAGTCCATTTTGGATCTTTTTGTCCCAGAATCTGTTTGTCATCAGAAGTAATTTTACCGTCTTTATTGGTATCTTCAAATTTAATATCTCCAGCAACAGCTGTATTATCCCATCCCTTATTTAAGCCAGCTTTAATTTCACTTTCCTGCCAGATACCAAGCATCTTATAATCGTATACAGAAGAAATAGGGTGGCCTATGAACCAAGTATTACCAATATCATCTTTTTTATCTCCATAAAGATCAACTATTTTGTTTTTGTTAGTGGCAAATACAAAAGATGTTTCCCAAGTGAAGTCTTTAGTTACAATGTTGCGAGTAGTAACTGTTGCTTCTACACCAACGTTTTGTGTTTTACCTATATTTTCAACTACATTTGAATAGCCGGTAATTTTAGGCAAGGTACGTTCTAAAAGTAAACCAGAGGTATTTGACTTATAAAATTCTAAGTTACCTACAATTCTATTCTTTAAAAATCCGAAATCCAAGCCAATATTTGCACTTTTTGTAGTTTCCCATTCCAAATCACCATTTCCTAATGTGTTAGCATAAATAGCAGTTAATGTTTTACCATCCATTGCTAAACTTGTTGCATTATATTTAGATATTGTTTTATATACAGAGATGGCTTCATTACCAGACTTACCATAAGAAAGACGAAGTTTTAAATTATCCAGCCAATCAAATTTCTTCATAAATTGCTCATTAGCAATGTTCCAACCTACTGCTACAGAAGGAAACGTACCATATTTTGATGTATTGCCTCCAAAAACGGATGATCCGTCACGGCGTACTGTAAATGTGAATAAATAGCGGCTATCATAAGAGTAATTCAAACGTCCCATATAGCTGGTTGCAGCATAATGATCAGCGTATGAGGAAGTTGTTTGAGTTGCTCCTCCATCCAAATAATTATATCCTAATAAATCATTTACAAAACCTACTGATTGCGCTTTAGTTTTCAAATATTTTCTATTTTGTGCACTATACAAGCCTGTTAAATCAAAGTGATGCTTTTCTATATCTTTGGCATAAGTAAAGATGTTTTCAATAGTATAAGCATTTGTTTCTGTGTTTATTGTGTAGGCTGTACCATTTTTGTCATATGATGCCAGGCCTGCATAATTTGATGTTCTGGTAGGCAAGTAGTTATAGCCTATATTCAACCGATATTTTAAGCCATTTAATGGACTGAATATTTTACCAAAGTTCAATTCTGCATATCCATTTCCATTTATATTAATATTACGTCTTTCTGCTTTTTGGCTATATTGGCAGAAAGGAGAAGTGTACATTTCTTCCGGAGACATAGGCAAAGTGTTGTAAGTTCCGTCTGCATTGTATTCCTGTGCATAAGGGCTCATTGCAAGTCCGTACAAGAAGTTAACACGTCCACCATCTGTATTGTGAGCTGCAATATAGGCATTTGTACCGATAGTCAGGTAGTTAGTTACATTGATATCAAAGTTCATGCGGAAACTATAGCGCTTGTATTGATAACCTTTTAATACACCTTTTTGATTCAAATATTCACCTGATACAAAGTACTTCATATTGTCAGTACCTCCGCTCAAACTAATGTTGTGATCCTGAGCGACGCCTGTTTGTGAAATCTCATCCAACCAGTCAGTTTCTTTGCCTGCATTATAATTTGCAACTTCAGCCTGGTTAGGAACTGGTGTACCGGACAATTCAGTACCAGTTTTTTGGAACATGTAATCTTTATATTTCTGAACATACTCTTCGCCATCGCGCATGCGTAATTTATGAGCATAGTCTTCTACACCTGCATAGCCATTATAACGAATAGTCGGTTTACCAGTCTTACCACGTTTAGTAGTAATCAAAATAACACCATTGGCACCATTCGTACCGTAAATGGCTACGGCTGAAGCATCTTTCAATATTTCCATGCTTTCAATGTCGTTCGGGTTAATATCAGACAAAGAACCACCGCTCTTGCTGATAGGTACACCATCAACTACAATATATGGGTCGGTACTTGCATTGATAGAGTTCTTACCACGAATAATAGTAGAAGGACTATCACCAGGGATAGAAGAACCTTGGGTAACAAGTACACCAGCGGTTGCACCTTCCAAAGCTTGCATAACATTTGCAACTGGCAGCTTTGATAAACGGTCTTTGTTGACAGAAGTAACAGAACCTGTTATATCAGACTTTTTCTGAGTACCGTAACCAACTACTACGACTTCTTCCAATATTTTGGAATTTTCATCCAATAATACTGTTACGTTGTTTTGATTACCAACAGCTATTTCTTTTCCGTTATAACCTACGAAAGTAAAAACAAGGGTTGATTTGCTTGAAGCATTGAGTGTAAATTCTCCATTCAGGTCGGTTAAAGTTCCTGTAGAGGTTCCTTTTACTGCAACAGAACATCCAATAAGCGGATCATTGGATTTGCTGTCTTTTACCACTCCTTTAATGACCCGATTCTGTGCCATAAGGCTCAATGGAGTCAGTAACATGAAAACGAGTAAGAGCAGAATCGATTTGGTAATTCTGTCTTGATGATGATAAACTTGATACATGTTTCTCATTTTAAATTAATTTTAGGGTTAACTTGAGTCTCTCGATATGTGCAAATATATGGCTGATTGTTAAATAATGTATTGAAAAATCAGCCAATAACCTCTGTTTATAGTTCAAATTCGATTAATTTCCGATAAAAAGTTAATCAAATTAACTTTTTATCTATTTTGAAATTAATAATGAATGGCATGGTCTTTAGAAAAATTATCTCCATTCCAGGCACGCTTTGAAGTCCAGTCAATAGGTGCATTTGTCCAGAAGGGATGAGACGCAGGTAATCCCAAAGGCAGAAAAACCAATGAAGTTATATACATGCTTCCATTGTTTGTATACCAATCGGCAATATTGGGCTGACTTTGAGTGAAACCTATCCGAAGAAATCCTTTTTCATTAAAATTCTTTCCGGAATCGAACATGCGGTGCATAACTGCTGTAAGAGCTGAACGGACTTGTCCGTTCGGAAGTTCAGCTGGTAACTGCTCATTCCATGCTAACTGTGCAAGAGGTTGGAATACTCCCATACGGTAAGGTATAGATCGTCCGAATACAGGATATGTACCTTCCGGAGAGATAAATCTTTCCAATATTTGGCTGTATTTTTGCATTCTTTTCAATGCAACTTCATATTGCTGAACGGTTGCAATGTTATTTTGTTTCAAACCAATCATTACTTTTAAGCACTCCACATACATGGGCTGAATTACATAGCTATTATAATAATCGAATGCAAAGCTTGTTCCATCACTGTACCAACTATCACCAACATACCATTCTTCAACTTTTCTGAGTGCCGAATGGATGCGATACATATCGGCTTGTGCACCGGCTTTGGCTAAGAAACATTCAATGGTAGAAGAAAACAAAAGCCAGTTAGTATAAGGTGGATCAATGCGGCGTAATTGCTGGAACTCTGCAATATATCGTTGTTTGGTTGTTTCGTCTAATGGCATCCACAACTGATCATAAGCACGTAGGAAACTTTGAGCCACATAAGCAGCATCTACTAAAGGTTGTCCTTCTTTTCTCCATAGCAAATAATCCGGGCTCTGTGGGTCTACAGCTTGTTTGTAACTTGCCAATGCCCATTCTCTCAATTGTTTCCGTTGTTTTCCTTCAGCAGAATTGTCATCAGGTAATGATAACCATGGAGCTACTCCGGCCATTAGTCTGCCAAAGCATTCCATGTAAGTAACGTGCTTATCCCGTCCATCCCACGTAGGACTAACTTCTACTTGCATTTCTTCGCTTAGCTTACCATTGCTCATACACTTCAAAACAGGAGAAGCTATTTTATATAAGGTATTAGCCCAATATGCACGATCATTGTTTACACCCAAATATCTTGCCATTTCGCATGAAGCTAATAAGAAGGCTCCAACTCCGAAATTAGATGTTGAATTTTTGTCTACCACCTGGCCGGGAATAGCCCTGTCTCCAATAGGTTGTACATATCCCACCTTTCCATTAGGCTGTAGTGCCACTTTTGATAAGTAATTCCATGCTTTCTCACATACCGGCGCATAAGTTTCTTTGTTCAGATATCCATTATTAATTCCCCATAGTAAGCCATAAGTCATCAATGCTGTTCCGCTGGTTTCTGGCCCGGGTGCAAAACTAGGATCATAAATGCTACGTGTCCAGTAACCTTCAGGTTGTTGAGATGCAGCCAATGCAGTGGCCATTTTTTGGAATTTTTTTACGAAAAAGTCATGATTAGCATAATCTTTTGGTAAATCTTTCAAGACCTTAGCCAATGCTGCCATTGCCCAACCGTCTCCACGTGCCCAGAAATCTTTTTTTCCATTGCCGCTTTTATGATTAGGGTATACATAACGGGCATCACGGTAATAAAGTCCTTCCTGTTTATCGTACATTAAAGAGTCACAGTAAAGAGTGTATTCATATAATTTATTAAGATAGAGCTTGTCATTGGTTATTTTATACAGCTTTGTCATAACTGGCATCGCCATATACAATCCATCAGCCCACCACCAATAATCTTTTCGGTTTGTACTCATCTCGTACTCCATAACCTGACGTGCACGGGCTATTTTTTCTGGATCCGGATCAACTGTGTATAGATCGCAATATGTTTGAAAACATGCCTGATAATCACCAAACAAAACATATTCATCACTCTCTCCATAGTTTAGTTTCCATGCTGACTTATTATCAGATTTAGCACCTTTCCATTCATTCTGTTGAGCCCACGCTTCAGAATATTCTTTGTATGTGGCATCTCCGGTTAGGAAATAGGCTTCCATGTTTCCAGTGTGGTAAACCGCATTATCCCAAAAAGCGCGTCCGTGAACAGGATTTTGTTTTTGCCAATAACGATTTACCTTATGGATAATATTAATAACTTCATTCTTTTCCGTCGCTTTAATGCTGAATGAAACCAGCAACCACGCCGCCAGAGGTAGAACAACTTTGAAAAACTTATTCATAGTATCGTGATTTATAATTTGTATACTGCAAAGTTGCTTTAATCTTTAAAATTTAAGGTCGAAAAAACATTCATTCTAAGCTAAAATTCCATCATACGGCTTTTTTATACCTAAAAAGATTGTATAAAAGGTGTTATAGTATTTACTTTGCCTATATAAAATCATTTAGCATGAAGGCACATCGATTCTTTATTTTTGTATTGGCTCTGGTTTATTTAATTATATATCCGCAAACTCTTTTTTCTCAAAAAAACGGCTCTCCCTTGTCATTTGCTCAATTATCTACAGCACAAGGATTACCTACAAATGAAGTTCACTGTCTTTATCAGGATAAGCAGGGCTTTATCTGGGTAGGAACAAATAGTGGGCTATGTCAGTATGATGGCGTGCAAATGAAAACTTATAAATCGAACTTTCATTCTCCGGAATTACTTAGCAACAACTATATCAGATGCATAGTGGAAGACGATCAGCAGCAACTTTGGATTGGAACAAATGATGGGATAACAATTTTAGATAAACGTACTGGTATAATAAAGAAGCTGGAACTTGATAATTTCAAAAAAATAGTAGTTATCAAAATTTTAATTACCAGTAACAAAAGATATTTAATAGGTACAGAGCAAGGACTATATGAATATTTTCCTGCAAATAATCAATTAAAATACTTCAATAAACAATTGACGAAAGGGGTGATAAATGATAGAATGTCAATTATGGATTTAATGGAGGACTCTAAAAAAAATGTGTGGATTGGAACATGGAACTCCGGGTTTTATCGATTAAGTCTTTCTACCGGTCAATTTATCTCTTATCCAAGCTTAAATTCCCAGAATTCGGCTTTTACTATTTTTGAGGATGGCAAACATAGAATCTGGATAGGTTCATGGGGAAGTGGCCTTTTTCTTCTGCAAAATCCATATTTACCTTCTATGATTAAATGGACTAATTTTAGTGCTTCCTCTGTAAAAGGAGCTATTTGCAGTAACTCTATATATGATATAGGTGAAGATAGAAATAATCATAAAATCTGGTTGGCCACCCGAAATGGATTAAGCATTGTTCAGGAAACTGGTAATCAGATAAGTTTTGAGAACTATTCTCCCAATAACACGGCCACTTCCGTCTCTTATAATGACATCAGTTCCATACTTTGCGATGGAGAAGGTATGATGTGGCTGGGAACGCAAGGAGGTGGGATTAATACAACTGTTACCCAATCATCACCTTTTGCTTATCACAAAATTGAAAATGAGAAAAGTAGCTTTTCTTCTATCCGAAGTTTATTTGTAGACAATAAAGGACTTATTTGGATGGGATTGGGAAGTGCCGGATTTTATCAATATAACAGAAATTCGGGAATATATACACACAATAACCAGCTGCCGGATTTCCAGACTCTGAAAGAAATACCAACGGTAAATGCTATTGTACAATCAAAAAGAGATGGATCTATATGGATTGGTACACATGGAATGGGAACAATTGTATATCGTCCTAACGAAACTGCAAACCGGCGCATACAAGTATTTAATCAGCAAAACCTAAAAACACTTCCTCACGGATGTGTTTTCTCATTGATGGAAGATAAAGCCTTTAATTTCTGGTTAGGAACAAAAGGGGGACTCTGTATTTTAACTTCAAAAGGAAATAGCATTGGTTTCAGCCGAACAAAAATAGACAATGTCTTGCTCAATACATTTGCAATTGTTTCCATGGTTCAGCGTCGCTCCGGGGAGGTATGGTTAGGTACAAGTAATGGAGGAATTCTAAAAGCCATTGGCAATTTAAATCAGTTAGATAAGTTACGCTTCGTAAACTATTTACCTCAGAAGCATAATCTGAACAGTATCTCCACACTTTGCCTGTTCGAGGATAGTAAAAAAAGACTATGGGCTGGTACAGATGGAGGTGGGCTCAGCTTATACGATGATAAAAGAGATACATTTATACCTGTTCACGAAACTCTTAACCTGCCGGGCGATGCAATTTTTAGCATTCAGGAAGACAGGCAGCATAATCTATGGATGAGCTCTAACGCTGGACTGATAAAACTAACAGTTCCGGAAAGTCTTGAAAAGGCAAACTACCGCCTTTACACGAAGTATGATGGGTTGCAGGATAATCTATTCAATCGAAATTCATCTTTTGTGACTAAAAATGGCGAAATGTTTTTCGGTGGAAATCGTGGGTTCAATAGCTTCTTTCCCGAAAGAGTTACTGAAAAGGAGTATTTCCCTTCATTTGTTATTAAAGATATAAAATTACTGAATGTTTCCTGGAGTTCACTTCCCGAAAAAACTCGGTATAAGATTTCTCAGGTTGCTCCGTCATATGCGGAAGAAATTCAACTCGGCTATAAACAGAATGACTTTAGTATTGAATTTGCTACTCTTGGCTTTACTGCATCAGCAAGTTTTAAATATGCCTATAAGCTGGAAGGGTATGATAAGAAATGGCAATACACGGAAAAACAGAACTTTGCACATTATAACAGTCTGCCGGCAGGAAGCTATCTCTTCCAGTTACGTTCTACAAATGCCAATGGAATTTGGAATAAAGATATTAAAACACTCAAAATAAGAATTCTTCCTCCCCCCTGGGAAACATGGTGGGCCTATTGTATTTATACCATTATGATAATTGTGCTCACATACATGGTAAGCAGGCATTTACACAATAAGATACAAGCGAAGAATGAAGCTCGGTTAAAAGAACTTGAACTGGCAAAAACAGAAGAATTGCATCACTCTAAGCTTCAGTTCTTTACTAATATCACCCATGAGTTGCTTACACCGCTCACCATTATTTCGGCTGCTGTGGAAGAATTGAAATTGACCATGCCTAAAGGAGAAGAGACTTATCAGGTTATCACTAATAATACTAATCGGCTGATAAGGCTGATTCAACAAATTTTGGAATTCAGAAAAGCAGAAACGGGTAACCTGAAGCTTCGTGTACAACAAGGTGACCTGGCTGCTTTCGTTACCAACAATGTGAATAGCTTTTTTCCGTTGATGAAAAAGAAAAAGATTCATTGTTCGGTAATATGTACTCCCGAACATCTGAATGGATATTTTGACAGTGATAAAATGGATAAAATAATATATAATCTCCTTTCTAATGCTGCAAAATACAACCAACCGGGGAGTACCGTTTTAGTAGAACTAACCTATGAAAAAGATGTGCAGAAAGCTATCCTGTCTATAAAAGATAATGGAGAAGGGATGAGCGCCGATAAAGTGAGCCAACTATTCAAGCGTTTCTATGAAGGCGATTATCGTAAGTTTAATACAATTGGAACAGGTATTGGTCTCTCCTTGACCAAAGATTTAGTCCAATTGCATGAAGGTACTATTTTTGTAAAAAGTGAAGTAGGAAAAGGAAGCGAATTCATTGTTTCTATACCTATTTGTAGGGATGCTTTCAAAGAGAACCAGATAGATGACTCTGCTACTATTTATACGGCGCCCCCAATGGAAGAAGCGGTAGAGAATAATATAACTAAAGAGGAAAAGCAAAATCAATATTCATTATTACTAATTGAAGATGACGAGGATTTACAAAGCCTTATGGCAAAATTGCTTGGAAACAGCTATAATATATTTACTGCACTTTCTGGCAAGGAAGGGTTGACCATTCTTGAGCAGGAAAATATAGATTTAGTTGTATCCGATATTATGATGCCCGAAATGGATGGTATTGAGTTTTGTAAAAAAGTAAAGTCAGACCTAAATACATCACATATACCTATCATTTTGTTAACAGCTAAGACCAGAGAAGAAGACCGTGTTCAGGCTTATGAATCAGGAGCGAATGGATTCTTGACCAAACCATTTAGTCTAAGTGTGTTACATGCAAAAATAAAGAATCTGCTAAAGGACAAAGAACGTGTCAATAGTGATTTTAAAAAGCAGTTGGTTTTTGAAGTAAAAGATCTCAATTATACAGACATTGATGAGAAGTTCTTAAGTAAAGCGGTAGAGTGTGTCAATAGTTACCTGGAAGATCCTGATTTTGATCAGGAACAGTTTGCTGTTGCCATGAATGTAAGTAAATCAACCCTTTATAGAAAATTGAAGTCATTGACCGGACTTAACACTACTGGCTTTATTCGGAATATTCGCATTAAGGCAGCATGTAGAATCATGGAAGAGAAAAAGAATATTCGTATTTCTGATTTGGCTTATGCAGTGGGATATAATGATCCTAAATATTTTGCGGTATGCTTTAAAAAGGAGTTTGGTATGCAGCCTTCAGAGTATATGGAAAAGTATGTTGCGCCAACAGTCTAAATACATAAATCAAATTGTAAGCTTCTTACTATGGCAGCAATAGGAAACCAGGATTTCTATGTTTCCAAAGAATAGCAACTGACTGTAAAAGGAGATGGTATGAGAAGGTGAGAAGATAATTGTGGCAAGATTATGGACGAACATATATAAATATGCTTGTTGCTTTAAAAAAAAGAAAATCCCCCAAGAATAAATTCCTGAGGGATTTTTTAATGCTTTATTTAAAAAATAAAGTTGCCGATTATTCAGCAGCAGGAGCTTCTTCTACAGCAGGAGCAGCTTCTTCAGCAGCAGGTGCAGCAGCGGCAGCTTCTTCAGCAAGTTCAGCAGCTTTCTTTTCTGCTAATTCTTTAGCTTTTGCTTCGTTTATTTTCTTTTCAGCATCTAAGCGTGCTTTTGCATCAGCTTTAGCAGCTTCGTCGTTCTTTGCTTTCAATGCAGCAAGACCGCTTTCCTTGTTATTCTTCCAAGCTTCGAATTTAGCTTCAGCTTCAGCTTCACCAAATGCGCCCTTAGTTACACCACCAAGTAGGTGCTTTTTCATGTAAATTCCTTCACGAGAAAGAATATTACGAACTGTGTCAGTAGGTTGAGCTCCTGTAAGAACCCAATATAATGCACGGTCGAAATCCAAATCTATTGTTGCAGGATCGGTGTTAGGGTTGTAAGAACCGATTTTTTCAATAAACTTACCATCACGTGGTGCTCTGCTGTCCGCAATAACAATCTGATAGAACGCGTAGCTTTTGCGACCGCGTCTTTGTAATCTGATTTTTGTTGCCATTTTTTAAATAATGTTTTTAATTAATGATTTGAATTAATGCTAATATCTCGTATTAGCGGCTGCAAATTTAATGCTTTTGTTTTGATTGACAAAGAGTTTGATTGTTTTTGTTTAATTATTCTTAAACCAGTAATTAACTTTATCCTCATGAGGCTAATTTGCTGCCTTGTACAGGCTAAGAAGCTGGCTTGTACAAAGTGAATACCTAGCTTGTACAGGCTAAGAATAATACTCCCATATATTTTATTTAATCAGACTTTAGAACATAATCAGGCTTTCAGTTGTTTATATATTATTTAAATACAAATACTAAGAATGTTATGTTAACCAAAAAATTACAAGATGCTATTAATGAGCAGATCACAGTTGAAATGTGGTCGGCCAACCTTTATCTTTCAATGTCATTGTTCTTTGCAAAAGAAGGTTTCAATGGCTTTGCTGCCTGGATGAAGGTTCAATCAAAAGAAGAGTTAGGACATGCATACTCCATGATGGATTATGTTATAAGACGCGGAGGTACAGCTACTGTAGGGCAAATTGACGTGGTTCCTACTAAATGGAAGAGTCCTTTGGATGTTTTTGAAAGTGCATATAATCATGAGGTACATATTTCGGATCTTATTGACAAATTAGTAGATGTTGCCGCTGGTGAGAGAGATAAGGCTTCGCAAGATTTTCTTTGGGGGTTCGTTCGCGAACAAGTAGAAGAGGAATCTACTACAAAAGAAATTGTGGATCGCATCAAAATAGCTGGTGATAATGGTATATTTTATATTGATGCTCAGTTAGGACAAAGAAAATAAACAGTATTATTTACTTGAAAAGAGATAAGCCATCGGGGATGCTTTCCCGGTGGCTTTTTTATGCCGGATAGTTTCTGATAAAGAAAAAAGCAATAGTAATTATAAGAATAAGGATACATGCTTTTTCTCCGAAGAGCGCCTTCCGGATTTTGGGATATTTCTTTTTACCATTTAAATATTCAAAATGGACTCCAGTTATGAGATAAGGGATGGCTGTTACTAAGAGTCCATTATAATGGAAAGCCTGAACAAAATCCCAATGCAACAAACAATTAATAGCTCTTTGAGAACCACATCCCGGACATTGCCATCCGGTTAACAAATAGAAAGGGCATTTGGGAAAGAGAATATTGTTTTGTGGATTAAACAAAAAGTAGATTAACAGAAAAATCAGAAAGGCACTTATTAATAGTACTTTTCTGATTTTTTGTTGATTAGTGTCCATTCTATATTATTTGTTTAGAATCATTGGAAATTAATATCCTAATGATGCAGCTCCGATTCCAATTATAACGACAAAAATAATATATAGTATAGCAACTGCAATGCCGCTAAAGAGTGCTGCTAAAGTCCATGTCTTTGCATTTTTTGAAGCATTGAGCGCAATCTCTCTTCTTCCTGCATACCAGTTTGATTCTACTTTTGCAGCATAGACTATACCTACGATGCCGAAGGGTAAGCAGCAGAAAATAGTTGTCAGAATTGATTCAATAAGCCATGTCTTTGGAGGAGGTTCATTATTACTTTCTGGTTTTGAGCCTTGGGCTTCTGATGTTTTGTTAAGAGGCTTGCCGCAGTTTGGGCAATTGGCTGCTTCAGAAGATACTTGATTTCCGCAGTCAGGACATGTGTTTAGTGGCATAATATTATTTTTAAAATTAGTTATAATAACAGTTGTTTTTATATTTATACAAAAATATGTATTTTTTTATAATTACAAAGAAATACAACAAACTTATTTATAAAAAAAATAATCACCAAAAAGAAAGAATCCTTTTGGTGATTATTATATAGGTTTATTATGCTTTGAGATTAATACTGCATAATAAGATTTTTAAAGTCGGTTCCTTTTTAAATGGAACAATACTAAATCCGTAGGTAATCGGTTCTTTACCTGTAAAGATAAGATATCCATCATGTGGTAAAGCACCCCAGCTGTTGTCTCCTCCAACACCCATCATTCTGTAATCAATAAATAGATCAATTAACTTTTGAGGTTGTGGGTCAGATAAGTGGCGGTGATCGGTTTTTTCTGTTAAAGGATCGCCATTGTAAATACTTTCTCCACTATCCATATTTTCAAGTTTATAAGGAGAAGCATTTAGCTCAAAAGTACGGTCGGCAACAAAAAGTAATCCTTTACCGGACTTGTCTGCAAAAGCACACCAACGGATATCGGTACGGTGATTGTTTTCTTGCGGACGGATATAAGGTTCATAGTTATCCTTTACATTTGTTTTGTATTCACCATAGAACTGTGCGGTGCGACGGTCACGATAATTTTCTTTTGGGCCTCTTCCGTAATAAGTCAGGTTATCAAATGCAATAGGTAACTGCATTCTTAGTCCCACACGAGGAATCATTGGAACCTTTTCATTTGTGGCAATAAATTTATTGTCAACCTTGATTATTCCGTTCTCGTATACTGTGTAAGTAACATCCCAATGAGAATCAGTTTCCGGGAATTCATATGTGCAGGAAACTACACTTTTGTTGTCCTTGCTAACAGCAAAATTCTTAGCTACAACATCTTTATAACTTGCATCTTTCCATACTTTTAGTTTTTTAGGAAGATTTGCACCGTAATCGTTATCAGTTGGTGCACGCCAGAAGAAAGGATGCAATCCCTCTCCATTTAGAATATATTCTGTTCCTTTGTGAATATAAGAAACCAGCATTCCGCTCTTTTTATCAAACGTAGCTTTGAAATCCTTGCCGGAAAGAATAGCCTGAGTTTCTGTTTCTTTCACAGAAGCAGGTTGCATCTCCGGGCTTTTAGTCTTCATATAAAGATTAATATATTTTTGCTCACGAGCAATCACATATCCAACAGGAAGGAATGGCTCTGCAGTTTTTATTTTTGCTTCAAACTCTATTTGGTCATCACCGGTGGTGATGCGAGGAGCAGGCAGATTCTTTAAATCTACAGATACAGAATCACCAGGAGCGCAATCTATGCTGAAGTTTTCAATGGAGACAGCCTTTCCATGATTTCTTATAGTGTAACTGAAATCATATTTATTCAGGTTGGTAAAGAAGAACCCGTTATAGATTGTTACTTTTCTATTTTTGACATCCACTTTGCCGAAATCAATATTTTGATAGATTTTACGCATTTCTTCAGTCGCCGGTTTAGTTGTACGATCGGGATATACCAAACCATTGATGCAGAAGTCGCCATCAGAAGGTGTACCTATTTTTCCATAGTCGCCACCATATTTCCAATATTTATGTCCGTCTTTTGTCTTTTCAAGAAAGCCCTGATCTACCCAGTCCCAGATACATCCACCTTGTAAGAGAGGGTATTTTTTAATGATGTCCCAATATTCTTTGAAGTTGCCAAGACTATTTCCCATAGCGTGAGCATATTCGCAAAGAATCAACGGACGATCTGAAGTAGGATTCTTAGCATATTTCTCAATATTAGCCGGTGTGGCATACATTGGACAGTAAATATCTGTGTTCCATTCCAGTCCGGCACGTTCATATTGAACCGGGCGGGATGTGTCTTGTGATTTTAGATACTTATAAGTATTATAAAAACAAATCCCGTTTCCGGCTTCGTTTCCTAATGACCATGTGATAATGCATGGATGGTTCTTATCACGAAGATACATGTTTATTGTACGATACATGTGTGCCGCCTCGAAAAGCGGATTGTTTGCTAATGTACCACCTTTCCTAAGATCATAACCCATTCCGTGAGTTTCAATATTTGCTTCGTCAATAACATAAATTCCGTATTGGTCACACAACTCATAAAAACGTTCTTGCTGAGGATAATGGCACGTACGTACTGTATTTACATTATATTTCTTCCATAATTCAAAGTCTTTCATCATTAACTCTTCTGTTACATAATGAGCAGTTACTTCGTTGTGTTCATGTACGTTTACTCCTTTAACCAAAATAGGTTGTCCGTTCACCAATAGCTGCCTGTTGGTTATAGCTATTGTGCGAAAACCAACCTTTGCGCTTGTTGCTTCGAGCAACTTTCCGCTAGCATCTTTTAGCGAGATAACTAATGTATATAAGTTTGGAGTTTCAGCTGTCCAGGCTTTTACGTTCTTAATTATGTTTTGCCCGAAAGTAATTTTAGCTGATTCATTAACAGCTTTCTCTTCTTTGTTTTGTAGAATAGTCTTTCCATCTGCATCCATCAAATTGTATGAAACGGCTACAGCTTTATTTTCTCCTGATGCATTATTAATAAGCACATCCATGCTGAATTCGCCATTCTTATATGTCTTATCCAACGGAGTACGAACTGTGAAGTCGGCTATACGAACTTTAGGTTGCGCATAAATATAAATATCTCTTTCAAAGCCGCTAAGTCTCCACATATCCTGACATTCCAAATAGTTGGCGTCCGAGAAGCGATGAATTTGTACGGCCAGCACATTCTTTCCTGGCTTAGCAATTTTAGTAATATTGAAACGGGCAGGTGTTTTGGCATCTTTGTTCATACCAATGAATGTGCCATTCAGATAATAGAACGCGGCACCTTTTGTTCCATCTGCGCTCAAAAAGATTTCTTTTCCTTCCCAGTTGGCAGGCAGATTAAAGTCGCGGCGATAAGTACCTGTAGGATTCCATTCTTTTGGAACAAAAGGAGGGTTTGGTTCATCCCAGAAAGGCTTATATCCGGGAGATACAAATTCATAAGAAGAGTTTACGTAAATAGGAGTACCAAATCCCTGACGTTCCCAGTTCCCAGGAACTTTTATGTCACTCCATTTGCTGATGCTATAATCCGGATTCATAAAATCGGTAGGGCGTTCATCGAAATTCTCTGCATAATTAAATTTCCACACACCATTAAGTGAAAGGCGATATGTATCTGTCTTACGGTCGTTTTTGATTGCCGCCTCTTCATTGGTGTAAGAGGTAAATGTACTTCGTGGAGTCTCGCGATTGATGCTTGTCAGATTCGGATTGGTTATTATATCGTACCTGTCTGTCTGTGCCAATGACAGGAGAGGAACGAAGGCTAACCAAGCTAGTGCTAGTTTGTTTCTCATAAGTTGATAATTAAAAGATAAAAACTCTCTATTAGTACAATAAGAATAAATAATATACTAGTAGAGAGTTCTTTGTTAAAATGTTGGTTATTCGTATTTATAGTTCACGAAGCCATTTTTCCAGTTCTTCGGTCCATTGACGCTTGTATGTGAAGTTATCTCTAAAGCCCCATCCATGACCACCAATTGGATAAATATGCAT
>Ga0183099_1000962_pt1 | contig 17992 bp, 19 predicted proteins | sample Biomet1_FD_127788 | JGI IMG/M metagenome (GOLD analysis project Ga0183099, IMG submission 127788) | Microbial communities from bioreactor (seeded with anoxic lake sediment) at LBNL, California, USA - Biofuel metagenome 1 | ecosystem: Engineered > Bioreactor > Anaerobic > Unclassified ... | reverse complement strand
CCTCCGCGGATAGTGATCTCCATTTCGGCTTCCACGTCCATGTTTTGCAGAAGGCCGCGCAGGAACTTTTCCGTCTGTTCCGCCTGCTCGCCCTCCGCAGGGCGAGTAGCCATCCGAGGCTTCTCAGCAGTCGTACTTTCGTTCTCACGTACGTTTAAGACCGGCTTTTCCGTCTTGGAAGCAAGTGGTTTATTGGATGGTACGGCAGGCCTTTCGGTCTTGGACGCCTTGGGCGCGGTCGGCCTATTGGCCGGTGCGGCAGGTTTGTAAACCGGTGCGCCAGTATCTCCGTTCCCCACGGAGGCAGGCTCGGGCCTGTCCTCATCGGGAGCCTCATACGTCACACGCACTACGGCATTACTGGCACCGATGCCCAAAAAGCCGCTCTTTGCGCGCTCTACGATCTCGACGGAAACATCCTCCCGCTCGAGGCCCAACTGCGCCAGAGCCTTAACAACGGCCTCATCCGCAGTTTTACTACTGATTTCTATTGATTTAAGCATGTTTGATGAATTCCTCCGTTATTCCCCGGCGCCGGAGTCACCCTTCGGCTCTCCGTCCGGTTCTTCCGTGGATTCGTCTCCCGCCGCGTCGCCGGTGGTCTTGTCTGTTTCGGATTCTCCTTCAGCTATTTCGGCCTCGGGCATTTCCCCGACAATCTCCTGTGCCTCGGCGGTGATGTCTTCTTTTTCTGCCTCATACTCGGCGGATTCCTCGGCAGCTGCCACCGTTTTTTCTTCGGCCTCGTCGGGATCGGTGTAACGGTCGGACACATAGGCACGGCCGCGGGCATAGCGGCGGTTACCAAGTTGCGAAGCAGGTTCCTCCTCCGCTTTACCGTGCTTGGCAAGGCGATCAGCACGGATCTCGGCTGCTTTGCGCTCAACTTCTTTTTGGGCCGCGGCGGCCTGCTGTTTCTTTTTAGAAGTATTTGGGTTGACCAGGGTAGTTCCTTCAGCCTTCATGCGCTCAGTTTCTAAACGTTTGGTCTCCAGATCGACGTCGCGAAGCTTCTGGCGCTCGATGCGGTCGGCATCCTCAATGTCCAGCTGCTTATTGTAGATGCCATTCAAGGAGGCATCCTGAGCAATGGCAAATACGCTCTGGGCAATCCAGTAAATGCCCATCACACCGGGCATGGTGAAGCAGATCCAAACCGAGATCAGCGGCATCCACAGCATCATGTTCTTGGTCTGCTTCTGGGCGTCAATGGTTTGGGGAGTAGCGGCATTCGAGACCTTCATGCTCACATAGCTCAGCAGCGCGGATATGATTGGGAGCATAAACAGGCCCAGTGCGGGACCCCACACGGCGGGCGAAGACCAGTCCCAAGTCCAGAATTTAAAATCCGGCACCCTTCCGAGGTCAAGCCCAAAGAACTTGTAGCTCAACACCTGCAGCTTGTCCGACAGAGGCTGGAAGTCGGCGATGTGTTCAGTGATAAATTTGGACTGATAGATCTGTTCGTAGGTTGAGGCGGATCGGGCGGTGGAGAAATTGGCCAGATTATAGCCGAGATCCACCAGTTTCTGGTAAATAGTGCCGCCCTGGGCCAACATATCCTGGCTCACGCCCATCATGATGGTGAGCGGGAAACGGATGGCCCGATACAAGGCGATCAGGATGGGGAACGGAAGGAGGGACCAGAGGCAGCCCGACATGGGGTTAAGCCCCTCTTCTTTATAGAGCTTATTGACCTGCTCCTGATATTTCTGCTTGTCGTTGCCGTACTTTTTCTCAAGTTCCTTGAGCCGGGGTGTCATGCGACTGGTGCGCATCATGCTCTTTTTGCTCTTGAGCTGGAACGGCAGCAAGATGAGCTTGACCACAAGGGCAAACAGAATGACGGCGATGCCGTAGTTTCCTGTCCAGTCGAACAACCAGAGCATCAAACTGCCGAATGGTTTGGCAATCGCATCTAACATGTTCATGAGTTTCTCCTATCCTGCACTCAGGGCACAGGGTCGTAAAAATTGTGTTCCCCAAAATGGATGGGGTGACACCTAGACAGGCGCTTAATGGCCAACCAGCCGCCTTTGGCGGCTCCGTATTTTTCAATGGCCTCCAGCGCATAATCGCTGCAAGTCGGGATAAACCGGCAGCAGGGTTGTCGGAGCGGCGAGATATACTTCCGGTAAAAACGGATCAGTGCCATCAGCAGTGTTTTCACAAAGCCGCCCCCAGTTCCTGACACGCCGACAGAAACTCCGCTTCCAGCCGCCGATAAGAAACAGCGGCCGCCCGGGTACGCGCAACCACCACCATGTCGAAACCCGGCTTCAGGCCGGCCTCATGCAGGCGGTAAATTTCCCTTAGGCGGCGCCGGACGTGGTTTCGCGTGACGGCCTTGCCCACCTTCGTCGTTACGGTAAAACCCAGGTGATTGTTCTCACTTCGGTTGGTGCGCACATATACGACCAAACTTGGGCGCACGGAACTGGCGCCTTTTTTATAAAGGCGCTGGAACTCCCGGTCATTTTTGATGGAAGAAGTAAACCTCAACGCACCCCACTCGATTCGGTCTCAGTAACTGAGCTGATGACGGCCCTTCGCGCGGCGGGCGGACAGGACCTTGCGGCCATTGCGGGTGCTCATGCGTTTGCGGAAGCCGTGCTCCTTGGAGCGCTGAAGTTTCTTGGGTTGATAGGTACGTAACATAGCGGTTGCATCCTTTCAAAATAATTCTCAACTATACTCAGCAGCGGCAAAACCGCTGTAGTTGGCAGATTAAGTTATTATATCGGTAAAATCTCAAAGTGTCAACCAATTCTCGTCACAGATGTGCTTTTCCGGCGAAAGTGTTACAAAAGAATAATAAAAACCGCCGGTCCGAAGGCCGGCGGTGCAAATCTGAGTTTTATCAAACCCGGCATAACCCGTAGCAGATAAAAAAGTTCGAAACCTCATTTAGCTTCGTCTCAGCCGGGAAAACCCAGCTCCTATCTCAGGCATTGCAAGCATAGTATGCCGTAAGTACATCTGTTTATACATAGATGATTATATTAGATTATATTTTTTGGAGTCATCAAAAAACCGCCGGTCCAAAGACCGGCGGTGCAAAACTGAGATTTTACTCCTACGCCGGCATTACCCGGATCAGGTATCAGGGTTCAAAACATCGCTTAGCTTTGTCTCAGCCGGGATAACCCAGCGCCCCTTTCAGTTGTGCAGCAATAGTATGTCCGTACAGTTTCTATCAATGCACGAGACGCAAAAAAAATTTTTGCTTTGGTAACGCCCTTAGCAGCGGCAGCCCTAACACATACAGCACCACAGCTTCGCCGCCGGCCACCTCCGCGCCGTACAGAACATAAGCCGCCCAGAAGGCATCTGTCGTGACGGTGCTCGCCGCGGCTAGTACCGCGCCCACCACCAGGCCGTTCCATATGACCGGCATGGCGCAGCCGGCAATACAGCGGACCCAGCTGTTTCCGCCCCGTCCGATCCAAGCCGTGCACAGGCCCGCCGCCAAAGTCGCCAGTGAACCAAACACGATGTCAAGAACACCGGCCGTGCTTATGAGGTTTGCGATCACGCAGCCCACGAAAAGGCCGACCGCGTAGATCGGATCGAAAAACGGCAAGATGCACAGAACTTCAGAAACCCGAAACTGAACGGGGCCGTAACTAATGGGGTACAAAAGCATCGTCAACGCAGCGTACGCCGCGCCTACAAGACCGGCATAAGCAAATTTTCTAATTGGTATTTTTTTCATTCTTATAACTTCTCTCCGGAAACCCACAACCGCAGTAATCCTGGCGATACAGTCCGTATTGTTTGGAAAGCTGAATACTGCGTAGATAACCGTTTCGCTTTTTAAAATCCGATGGCAACCATCGTATGCCGTACTGCTCGGCAAGACGTTCACCAATTTCGTTTAATCGTTCCGCATCCTTATGGGGGCTAACCGTAAGCGTAGTACCAAAAAAATCATAGCCGCCTTCTTTTGCGAGCCGCGCCGTCTCCTCCAGCCGCAGTCGGAAGCAGACCGGACACCGTGCGCCGCCTTCCGGTTCGCCCTCCAGTCCGTACACCGCCCGCAGAAACTCCTCGCCCCCGCCAACCCCGGCTCCATCAGTTTTACTGGCCGCGGCGTTTTCATCTGCGCCAAAAGCTGCCGGACCGTCTCCAGCCGTTTTTCGTACTCCGCCTCTGGCCGGATGTTTGGGTTATAATAGAACAGCGTCACGTCAAAATACTGCGTCAAAACTTCCAGCACATAGCTGGAGCACGGTCCGCAGCACCCCTGCAGCAGCAGCCGCGGCACGCCGTCCAGCCCTTTCAGCACCTTATCCAATTCGTTCTCATAATTCCGTTTCATGGCGCGCATATCATAACACATCTTGTCCAAAAATAGTAGCCGCTTCTTGACATTTTGACGAGCCCAAGATATAGTAATTTAAAATTGTGCGGAGGGCATATATGGAACGCAGGAACAAGATCAATTATTACCTCGACATCGCCGACGCCGTCCGGGAACGCGCCACCTGTCTGCGGCGCACCTACGGCGCCATCATCGTAAATAACGACGAGATTCTCTCCACCGGCTATAACGGCGCACCCCGCGGGCGCTGCAACTGTACGGACCTGGGCATATGCCGCCGCAACGAACTGTGCGTCCCTTCCGGCGAGCGGTATGAACTGTGCCGCTCCGTCCACGCGGAGGCCAACGCCATTATCTCCGCCGCCCGTCAGGACATGATCGGCTCGACGCTGTATCTCGCGGGGCGGGATGCGCAGACCGGCGAAATTCTGACCGACACAACGCCCTGTTCCATGTGTCGCCGCCTCATCATCAACGCCGGCATCCGGCAGGTTGTCAGCCGCACCGGGCCGGACGAATATACCGTCACCAATGTGGACGACTGGGTCGCCGGTGATGACACCATGTAAGAATCATAAACGCCGCTCACCAAGCGGCGTGTTTTATTATTCATTAGAATTATCTTCACGCATGAGCGTTATTCATGTTATAATGCGTGCACGAATATATTTGGAGGCGTGCGCATGGGCGGAAAGAAAACCATCGTGGTAAAAGTCGGTACGAGTTCGCTGACGGAAAAGTCCGGCCGGCTCATGCCGGAAAAGCTGTGCGCCCTGACCAGTCAAATCGCGGACTTGCGGGACGGAGGCCATCAGGTCATTCTCGTCACCTCCGGCGCCATCGCCGCGGGGTACGCACTTTTAGGCTATCAGGAGCGGCCAACGTCCGTCCCCGCCAAGCAGGCCTCCGCCGCCGTGGGCCAAGGCCTTTTGATGGAGGAATACACCCGATGCCTCGCAAAGCGCGGCATTGTCGCGGCGCAGCTGCTTTTAACGCGCGACGACTTCCGCGACCGGAGGCGCTATACGAACGCTTTTAACGCGCTGGAGGTGCTTATGAGCCGGGGCGCGGTGCCGGTCATCAACGAGAACGACACGGTTTCCATCGCCGAACTAAAGCTGGGCGACAACGACAAGCTCTCGGCGCAGGTGGCTGCCATGGTGCACGCCGACCTTCTGATTCTCGTGGCGGACACCGACGGGCTCTATACCGCCGACCCGCGCGTGGACAAGACGGCAGAGCGCATTCCGCTGGTGGAAAAAGTGACCCCGGAGATTGAGGCACTGGCCGGCGGCGCAGGCAACCCCAACGGAACCGGCGGCATGGCGACAAAGGTGGCTGGGGCAAAACTGGCCTCAAACGCGGGCGTTGGCGTCGTCATCTGCCGCGCCGCCGACGAAAACGTGCTGAAAAAAGCCGTGGAGGGTACGGCGGAAGGCACCTATTTCAAGCCTCGAAAGGGCATGAAAACACGCCTGCAGTGGATGGCGTTCTATGCCCCCACCAAGGGTAATATTACGATCGACCCCGGCGCGGCGGAAGCCCTCCTGCACAATGGACATAGCCTCTTGCCGGCGGGTGTGAAAGCTATCGAGGGGGATTTCGCGGCCGGCGATATTGTGAAAGTCTACGGTGAAGGGGACGTCTGTCTCGGGCGCGGCGTCGTGAATTACGGCGCGGAGGAACTTCGAGCCGTGCTCGGTCTTCCTTCTGGAGAAATTGAAGGGCGTTTCCCGGACCGCAGGGTTGAGGCAATCCATCGGGACAATTGGGTTTGTGAACTGGATATAGAGGAGGAGAGCGAATGAAGGCGCTGGTGGAGAGCGCGCAGGCAACCAAGACGGCCAGCGAGGTTACGGCCTTACTCGACACTGAAACAAAAAACCGGGCGCTGGAGTCGATGGCGGACGCTCTGACGGATAATGCCGAAAGCATCGTGGCGGCGAACGCCAAAGACATGGAGCGCGGGCGCGCGAACGGCACGCCGGAGCCGATGCTGGACCGGCTGATGCTAACCGCGGATCGCATCGCCGGCATCGCGGCGGGCGTCCGTCAGGTTGCCGCGCTCCCAGACCCTGTCGGTGAGATCATGAACGAATGGACCACTGCCGAAGGACTCAATATAAAGAAGGTCCGCGTCCCCATGGGCGTGATCGGCATGATCTATGAGGCGCGTCCCAATGTAACGGTAGACGCGGCCTCGCTGGCCTTCAAAGCCGGCAGCGCTATTCTACTGCGCGGCAGCGCCTCGGCCTACGAGTCGAACGCGGAGCTCGTGCGCGTACTGCGCGCGGCGCTCGAAAAGCAGGGCGTGACGCCGGACGCCGTCTGTCTCGTGGAGGACCCCGGGCACGACGCCGTAGACCGTATGCTGAAGCTGCGCGGCCTTGTAGACCTTATCATACCGCGCGGCGGCGCTTCGCTCATCCGGAATGCCGTTTTGAACGCCACCGTCCCGGTCATAGAGACGGGCACGGGCAATTGCCATGTTTACATCGACGAAACCGCCGACTACGATATGGCCGAACGGATCGTCATTAACGCCAAGACGCAGCGCACCGGCGTTTGCAACGCGATGGAGACGCTGCTTGTGCAGGAGGATTGGGCAAAGCAGCACCTCGAGCGGCTTTTGAAGACCATGACGAAAAAAAATGTGGAGCTTCATGGCGACGAAGCTGCAGGCAGTTACTGCCCCGGTGTAATCCCGGCTACGGAGGACGACTGGGCAAACGAATACCTCCGTCTCGCAATGGCGGTCGGCGTTGTACCCGACGTGCGCGCGGCGGTTTCGCACATAAACCGTTACGGCACGCGGCATACTGAATGTATCGTCACCGAAACGCCGGAAAACGCGGCTTATTTTCAAAAAGCCGTAGACGCCGCCGTGGTGAACGTGAATGCCTCCACCCGTTTTACGGACGGCTTCATGTTCGGCTTCGGCGCGGAACTCGGCATCAGCACCCAAAAACTACACGCCCGCGGCCCCATGGGTCTACGGGAGATTACGAGCTACAAATACCTTGTCACCGGCGACGGTCAGACAAGGGCGTAAGGAGGTCAAGCCATGAAAAAAACGGTATTCATCGGCAGTGGAAATATGGCCCGCGCCATCATCGGCGGCATGATCGGCACCGGCGTCAAGTCGGACAGCATCTCTGTCATAAATCCTGCCAACCCCATCAGCGAGGCCGAGGTGAAGGAGAAATACGGCGTCACGCCTGCCGGACCGGAGGCCCTGCGGGACGCCGACGTCGCCGTCCTCGCCGTAAAGCCTCAGTCTTTCCCCGATGCCGCGCGGGACTATAAAGGTTTTATGAACCCAGCCGCGCTCATCATATCCATCATGGCGGGCATCCGGACGATGACCGTGGAAGACGCCTTCGGCGGTGCGCGCGTCGTGCGCGTCATGCCGAACCTTTCGCTGTCCGTAGGCTCCGGCGCCTCGGGCTGTACCCCCGGAAAGTTCGCCACCGAGGACGATCTTTTGACGACGCGGGAGATGTTCTCCGCCGCTGGCATCGCCGTGCGCGTGCCTGAGGAGCAGATTGACGATGTAGCAGCCTTATCCGGGAGCGGCGCAGCTTACCTTTACTATATGTTGGAGGCCCTGCGGGACGCCGCCGTCGAGGACGGCGTGGCGCCTGATACCGCCGCGGTGCTCGCCAAGCAGACGCTCCTCGGTGCGGCCAAGCTGCTTGAGAGCGAGGACGTCCCGCCCGAAGAGCTTCGGCGGCGCATCACCTCCAAAAAAGGCACGACCGAAGCGGCGATTTTGAAAATGACCGAACTCGGACTGCCCGAAGCGGTCAAGGCCGGCTACCGGGCGAACAAGGCCCGCTCCGCCGAACTGGCTAAAGAATAACCGATGAAAACCCGCAGGCCGGTGCGCAATGGCGTACCGGCCTGCGGGTTTATTTCATACGGACGGACCTGAATCGGCGGGAAGTTTCCGACCGCTCGGTTTTATCCGCGTCATAACAATTTTAAGAACGACAGCACAAGGATCGCTGTTCCCGCGATGATAGAAGCATATTTGTCATGGAGTTTGATTTTTTCTTTAAAAAGCTTCCCGAAAACGATCCCCAGGCTGAAAAACAGGGTCTGAAACACACCGACAACAATTGGAAACAACCAAATGGGAAAAGAGAGCATTCCGCCCGCAATTCCGGCAACCAAAGAATCAACCGAAAGAGCCAGCGTCAGGACGAACGCCTCTTTCGGTTCAATAACGCCCGAATTGTCGGTGTCGCCGACATTTGGGTTTTGATAGACCTGAACTCTCAAATTAACAAGATCTATGAATTCCGCCTCTTTTTCTCCCTGTTTCTCCGTCTTATCCTTTTGAAAGGATTTGACGATCATATTAATACCCAGGGCCGAGAGTATAATCACCCCAAATATTTTTATGCTGTATAGATCCAACAGCGTCTTTAGGTAACTGCCGAATAGTACGGAAATCGCCGCATATAAAACAGAAAATATTAGAATTACCGAAAAAGAAGAAAAGGGAATTTTCGTCCCCCTGATCCCGTATGTAATTCCTACAAAGACTGAATCTATACTAAGTGTAATACCAAGAATTAATATACTCAGCAACACATAAGCGCTCCTTTCCCAATACGCTGTTTCCAGTCTATGAGAAAGTGCCATCATGTGTGAAGCGGGTAGCTTTTTCCATACCCAGCCGCATAAGAACAGGCCGGTATGCAATTGCGTACCGGCCTGTATGGGGATCATAAATATTTTAGTCTGTCACGTAAGGCAGCAGTGCAATCTGGCGGGCGCGCTTGACGGCCTCAGTCAGCTGGCGCTGATGCATTGCGCAAGCTCCAGTGGTCCGGCGGGGCAGAATTTTGCTGCGCTCAGACAGATACTTGCGCAGGCGAGCCGTGTCCTTGTAGTCGATGTGAATCATCTTATCGGTACAGAACTGGCACACCTTTTTACGTTTATGGGGCCTCATTTTGCTGTTGGCACCATTATTGTCGCGATTGTCATGATTGTCACGATCGTAAGGCATGTTACATCCTCCTGTCTTTTAGAATGGAAGTTCGCCGTCGCCGTCGTCCAGCTCTGCGAACGCGCTGCCGCCCTTAGCGGCCTCGTTGTAGACCGCCGGCGCGCTGTTGTTTCCGGACGGGCTGCCGGAAGGCTGATTGTCACGGGATTTTTTGCTTTCGCAGAAATAGACGTTATCGACGACAACCTCGGCGGAACGCCGCTTGTTATTGTCGCGGTCCGTCCAGTCACGGATCTGCAACCGTCCGCCGACAGCAGCCATGTTGCCCTTGGCAAAGTATTTGGACACAAACTCACCCGTCTTGCTCCAGGCGACGCAATCAATGAAGTCGGTCTGCCGTTGGCCGCTGGCTTTGTCTGCGATGTCCCGTTCCACTGCCAAGGTAAAGGACGCCACCGGGGTATTGGACTGCGTATAGCGCAGTTCTGGATCACGGGTCAGGCGCCCCATCAGGTTAATGTGATTGAGCATCCTTCAGCCCTCCCCGCTTAGTCGCACCGCAGGGTGATGAGGCTGCGAATTACGCCGTCGGTAATGCCGAGCACACGGTCAAGCTCCGCTGGGAGCTCCGGCGTGCTGGTAAACTTGAGAAGCATATAATAGCCCTCGGTGATATAGTTGATTGGGTAAGCCAGCTTTTGCTTGCCCATCTCTACCATATCGTCAAGCGTACCGTTTTGCTCCACAAGCGTCTTGAATTTCTCCAACACGGCGGCACGCGCTTCATCGTCCAGATTGGGATTAATGATGTACATGCACTCGTACTTTTCGCTTGTCTTAGCCACTTGAACACCTCCTTATGGTCTATTGGCCCGCGGTATTCCCCGCGAGCAAGGAAATTTGCCTGCCCCCTTTGGGTCAAGCTCTATTATTATATACGGTTTCGTTCCCATGTCAACAAAAATATGGTATAGTATCATTAGAAAAACATTGAAACCCGGAGGTAAAATATGAAATTTTCCGAAATGCCGTACACACGTCCCGACAAAGATGAAGTTCTTTCCCGGCTCGCGCAATTCATCGAACAGCTGAAAAATGCGCCGGACTTTGCTGCGGCGGACGAAGCGTTTCTGGCGGAGGATACCTATATTGCCGGCATCGAGACTATGTTCAGCATCGCCTCCGTCCGCCACACCATCGACACGCAGAACAAATTTTATAGCGACGAATCGGACTACGCAGACGAGACCAAGCCGCTTTTGGAGGAAGGCGTCAGCGCCTGGAACCAGGCATTGCTGAACAGTCCCTTCCGCGCCTGGCTGGAGAAAAAATATGGGAACGTTGTCTTTCTCAACGCCGAGCTTGCCCTCAAGGCCTTTTCTCCGGAGATCATCCCCGAAATGCAGCGAGAAAACGCTCTATCCACCGAGTATGACAAGCTGGTCGCCTCTGCCCAGATTCCTTTTGAGAACAAGACCTACACCGTGGCGCAGATGGGTCCGTTCATGAAGGATCCAGACGACACGCGCCGCCGCGCCGCGTGGAACGCCGTCGGCGCCTGGTTTTCCTCTCAGAGCGATCGCTTGGACGGCATCTATGACGAGATGGTTTCACTTCGAGATACTATGGGTAAAAAGCTTGGTTTCGGCGGCTATACCGAACTCGGCTACTGCCGTCTGTCACGCAACTGCTACGGTAAGGATGATGTGGAAGCCTTCCGCGAAGCAGTTCGCAGGTATGTAGTGCCCGTGGCGGACAAAATCTATCGCAGGCAAGCCGAGCGTCTTGGGAAGCCGTACCCCATGGATTACGCCGATCAGGCGCTTCAGTTCCGTTCCGGCAATCCCAAGCCCCAGGGTACGAGTGAGGACATTCTGGACCAGGGACGCAAGTTCTACCACGAACTGAGCCCCGAGACCGCCCGATTTATCGACTTCATGCTGGACAACGAGCTCATGGACGTACTCTCAAAGCCCGGCAAAGCTGCCGGGGGCTACTGCACCGATTTTTCAGCCTTCAAATCTCCTTTTATCTTTGCCAACTTCAACGGCACCGCCGACGACGTCGAGACCATCACCCACGAGGCCGGCCATGCCTTCCAGGTCTGGAGCGCCGAGGATATCGTCCCGGCGAGCTGTCATTGGCCCAGCATGGAAGCCTGCGAGGTGCACTCCATGAGCATGGAGTTTTTCGCTTGGCCGTGGGAGATGGGTTTCTTCGGCCCGGACACGCGCAAGTTCTACTATTCCCACCTGGCCGGCGCGCTGACGTTCATTCCTTACGGCACCATGGTGGATCACTTCCAGCACATCGTATATGAGCAGCCGGATCTGACGCCGGTCCAGCGCCACGAAGTATGGAAACAGCTTTCGGCCGTGTATATGCCCTGGCTAAAGCTGGACGGGACCATTCCTTTCTTCGGGGAAGGCCGCTACTGGCAGCGCCAGCTGCACATTTACCATACGCCGTTCTACTATATCGACTACTGCCTGGCGCAGACGATGAGTCTGTACTTCTGGGCTAAAAGCCAAAAGAACTTCCCGGATGCCTGGGATCAGTACTATCGTTATACGAAGATGGCCGGGACCAAAACCTTTACGGAGCTTTTGTCCGGAGCCGGGCTACCCTCTCCCTTTACGGCTGAGACGCTCCGCGGCGTGTGCCGCAAAGCCGCCGAATGGCTCGACAATTACGACCTGACCGGCATCGAATAAGAGCGGGCAGGGGCTAAGCGAAGGTGTACGATCCCAGGTCCAACGGAATCAGGGGACTTTTCCCCGGTAGAGGTAAATCTCGTAATTTTTTTCTTTGTCGAATAAGACTTTTACCCGCTCAAAGCAGCCGGCCCGCTCGACGATCTGGCAATACCTCGGCCTGTAATAAACCAGCATGATCTCCTTGCCGCGGCATGCGTCGAGGATCGCGCGCATCACCTTTTCCATAACTTCGGCCACGAACGGATTGAAGAAATAAAAGACGTTGTAATCCCCGTACCCTTCAAAATCACACGCGTTCCCGTAATGCACGTCGACCTGGTTCTGCAGCCCTAGCCTCTTCATGTTGTGCAGGCAGGTGTCGTAAAGTTTCCGGTCGTATTCCACGCCGCCCACCTTCGCAAAGCCGTACACTCTCGCCCGCCAAAGGACAAAGCCTTTTCCGCACCCGACGTCCAGAATTTTATCAAATGTTCCGGTATCGATGCAGCTGAAAAGCTCCTGCAGCGCCCTGTCGGAGGACGCCGCGTACATAGCCGCATCGTTCCGGCCCCGGTCGTACATATGGTCCGGCAAAGAAAAATCGAGTCCGCGCATCCGCTCGCCCAGGGCCGTCCGGGCAAGCTTTATTCTACGCCGATTCGGAAAGTATTTCCATTTTTTGATTCTTTCAGTAACCGTTTTGATTTCCAAGTTTTATCCCTCCGTGCATATCATAACCAATATGCTTTGTTATAGGCATTCTAGGAGGGTGTTCAAACATTCCGGCAAAATTTCGGCATCAAAACGGCATGGACAGCAGCAAATAAGGCTGCGGCTCACGAAACGTGGCCGCAGCCTTAAGCCTATGAAAAAGTCCGGAGCAGTCCAGTTCCGGATTTTTAATGGTCATTTTACTCTTCTGGACAAAATTTAACTCACGCTCGCATACGGGATGCTCAAAGCTCCCTTACTAACGCAAAAGTAAGCAGGAAACACGACCGCCAAAACGATGTTACCCAAAAAAACGGCCAAGTATAACAGGATCCAAAGGTCATACGGATTTGCGATAAACAGCGCGCCCGCCGCCGCCAAAACTGCCGCTGCGAACAGTGCCGTCCGCACCAGTTTCAATTTTGAAAATATCTCCGGTTTCTGGTTTTCCCTGAGTCAGGCACCGTACTCGACATCTCTTTCTTTGCGCGCCTGTTTACGGTCCGCATGCTTACCCTCGATCAATTTTCCTCGGATTGCACTGAAAAACGAGAGGATTTCCCGCTCGTCGACTTCACCCAGAATAACGAGGCGAAGCTTTTTATACTCCCCGGTCGTTTGAAATGTGACTATGCCGCAGCTCGTCAGCGGTGTATTTCCATCCGGCCGAAAACTCAGCTTCCAAGCGGTGATGTCCGACCAGCGCAGCGAGAAGTTCTCTTTCTCCTCCGAAGCGTCCGACACAGCGCCCATCAATTCTTTGCCGGCGTAAATAAAACGATACTGCCCTTCGCTCTGGGACAGCCGGTATATCCGATTGGGCTTAAAGCCGAAAATCCGGATCACCTCGAGTTCCGGCTCTTCCGAACCGTCGTGCAATCCGTCCGGCACAAGCACACCGGTTTTCTCTTTAGCTTCCGCCACCGCGCGCTTTTTCACCCGCCTTCGAATTAGGTAAAGGCCACCCAAATACACGAGAACCGTCAGCGCCGTGAGAATACCGCCCAGGGGCTGCTCCACCCTATGAGAAAACCAGGCGGTCGCAAATATGAACGCGCACACCAGAAGCAGGCTCAGAAAAGACCCGACGATCACTTTTACCCAGACATTGCTTTTCTTCATGTTTCCCCCTCCTTTCATACGGCTGAAAATTATAAAAGCCCTCACGCCGTCCGGCGTGAGGGCTTTTCGATCTTATTCTTCGGTCTTGGCTTCCTTCTCGTACAGCTCTTTCTGGAGTTCGAGGTTCGAGAAGCGCTCCTTGGCGGTCTCTTCGGCCTTGACAAACAGATCCTTAGCTCTGTCGGGGAAGGTCAGCGTCAGGGAGGAATAGCGCGCCTCATTCATGATGAAATCACGGTAGGAGCCGGTGGGCGCCTTGGAGTCAAGAGTGAACGGATTCTTGCCTTCGGTCAGCAGCTGCGGATTATAGCGGAACAGGTTCCAGTAACCGCAGTCTACAGCCTTCTTCATCTCGGACTGGCAATTTGTCATGCCGCCCTTGATGGAGTGCATCTCGCAGGGGGCATAGCCGATGACGAGCGACGGGCCGGGGTACGCCTCGGCCTCAGCAATCGCCTTGAGCGCCTGGGCGGGGTTCGCGCCCATGGCGATCTGGGCCACATAGATATAGCCGTAGGTCATGGCGATCTGAGAAAGGCTCTTCTTTGCCAGCGCCTTGCCGGCCGCCGCGAACTGGCAGACCTGGCCGATCTGGCTGGCCTTGGACGCCTGGCCGCCGGTATTGGAGTAGACCTCGGTGTCGAAGACCATGACGTTCACGTCCTCGCCCTGGGCAAGCACATGATCCAGACCGCCGAAACCGATGTCGTAAGCCCAGCCGTCGCCACCGAAAATCCAAACGGACTTCTTGGCCAAAAACTCTTTTTCCTTGAGAATCTCCCGCGCAAGAGTGCAGGCTTCGCAGGGGCAGACGCGGCCGTTTTTGATCCACTCGGCTTCCCACTGCGTCCCGGTGAGATCTACGTCGATCCCGTCCTTCAGCGCCGCGACGAGTTTCTTCGTAGCGGCGGCGTTGGCAGCTCCGTCATGGATGGTGGCAAGGTATTCCTCCGCCGCGGCCTTCAGCGCCGGGTCGCAGTAGGGCACCTTAACAAGTTCCTGCACCTTGCCGATGAGGCGGTCGCGGACGGCTTTCTGGCCCAGATACAGGCCGAAGCCGTTTTCGGCGTTGTCCTCAAACAGGGAGTTCACCCAGGCGGGACCGCAGCCCTGCTGATTGACGGTGTAAGGACTGGTGGCTGCCGGGCCGCCCCAGATAGACGAGCAGCCAGTGGCGTTACTGATCATCATGCGGTCGCCGCATTACCTGTGTGATGAGGCGGGCATAGCTCGTCTCGGCGCAGCCGGCGCAGGAACCGGAGAATTCCAGCAGCGGCTGATGGAACTGGCTGCCCTTCACGGTCAGGTCGAACAGGTCTTCCTTTGCGGAAACCTTGTCAGTCAGGTAATCCCACACGGCCTCCTGCGGCTGCTCCTGCTCACGGGGCACCATGGTAACGGCTTTGGTCGGGCACACGCCCACGCACACGCTGCAGCCCATGCAGTCGAGCGGGCTAACACCCATGGCGAATTTGTAAACGTCCTTGCCCTTACCGGCCTTCCAGTCGGCGATCTTCGTATCCTTGGGAGCCTTTTTCGCCTCTTCCGCCGTCAGGGCGAAGGGACGGATGGTCGCGTGCGGGCACACATAAGCGCACTGGTTGCACTGGATGCACTTTTCGGGACTCCAACTCGGCACCGTCACGGCGACGCCGCGCTTTTCATAAGCGGTGGCGCCCAGCTCATAGGTGCCGTCGACGTGGTCGACGAACTTGGATACGGGCAGGCTGTCGCCGTCCATCTTGTCCACGGGGGTCAGAATCTCCTTGACCATCTTAACGACGGCGGCCCGGCCGCCCTTCGGCTCCGGATCGGGGGTGTCGGGGGCGTCCGCCCAGGAAGCGGGCACGTCGATCTTCACAAAGGCATTCGCGCCAAGATCGATGGCCTTGTGGTTCCTCTCGACAACGTCCGCGCCTTTTTTCATGTAGGACTTCGTGGCGGCGTCCTTCATGTGGCCAATGGCCTCCTCGGCGGGCATGATCTTCGCCAAGGCGAAGAAAGCAGACTGGAGAATGGTGTTCGTGCGCTTGCCCATGCCGATCTTGATGGCAAGGTCAATGGCGTCGATAACATAAAGACGTATGTTGTTTTTTGCGATATAGCGTTTGGAAGCGCCATCGATGTGACTTTCCAGTTCTTCCGGCTTCCACTGGCAGTTAATAAGGTACACGCCGCCGGGCTTGACGTCCTGCACCATCTTGAAGCCCTTGTCCACATAGGACGGGTTATGGCAGGCCACAAAGTTTGCCTTGGAAACGTAGTACGGGCTCTTGATAGGCTTGTCCCCGAAGCGCAGGTGGCTGATTGTCACGCCGCCGGTCTTCTTGGAATCGTATTGGAAATAGGCCTGCACGAATTTATCCGTGTAGTCGCCGATGATTTTGATGGAGTTCTTGTTCGCGCCGACCGTACCGTCGCCGCCGAGGCCCCAGAACTTGCAGGCAATCGTGCCTTCGGGGCTGGTGTCGGGCGCGGGCTTCTCGGGGAGCGACAGACCCGTGACATCGTCCACGATGCCCACGGTAAACTGGCGGCGGGGTTCGGCCTTTTCCATTTCTTTATAAACCGCGAACACGTTGGAGGGCGGGGTGTCCTTGCTGCCGAGGCCGTAACGGCCGCCGCAGACCTTCACGTCGTAGCGGCCCGCATTGGCGAGCGCCAGCGCAACGTCCATATAAAGAGGTTCGCCCTGGCTGCCCGGTTCCTTGGTACGGTCAAGGACGGCGAGCTTCTTGCAGGTGGCCGGGATGGCCGCCAAAAGCCGGTCCGCGGCAAACGGACGGTACAGGCGTACCTTCACAAGGCCCACCTTCTCGCCCTTGGCAAGCAGGTAGTCGATGACCTCCTCCGCGACGTCGCAGATGGAACCCATGGCGACGATGACCCGCTCCGCGTCGGGCGCACCGTAGTAGTTGAACAGTTTGTAGTCCGTGCCGAGCTTGGCGTTAATCTTGCCCATGTATTCTTCCACGATGCCGGGCACGGCGTCGTAATACCCGTTGGCCGCCTCGCGGTTCTGGAAGAAGATATCTCCGTTTTCGTGGCTGCCACGCATGACGGGTCGCTCCGGGTTTAAGGCGCGGGCGCGGAAGGCCTCGACGGCGTCCATGTCCAGCATTTCTCTCAGATCTTCATAGTCCCAGACCTCGATCTTCTGCAGCTCGTGGGAGGTACGGAAACCATCGAAGAAATTGATAAACGGCACGCGGCCCTTGATGGCGGCGAGGTGCGCCACTGGGGACAGGTCCATGACCTCCTGGGGGTTTGTCTCCGCCATCATGGCAAAGCCCGTCTGTCGGCAGGCGTACACGTCCGAGTGATCGCCAAAAATGGACAGTGCGTGGGTCGCCACGGCGCGGGCTGAAACGTGGAACACGGCGGGCAGCAGCTCCGCCGAGATTTTGAACATATTTGGCACCATCAGAAGCAAGCCCTGGCTGGCGGTGTATGTAGTCGTAAGGGCGCCTGCGTTGAGGCTTCCGTGGACGGCGCCGGCCGCGCCGGACTCCGCCTGCATCTCCTGCACACGAACGGTGGTCCCGAAGAGATTCTTCCGTCCCGCAGCGGCCCATTGGTCAACAAAGTCGGCCATGGGAGAGGAAGGCGTGATAGGGTAAATCGCCGCGACTTCGGTGAACGCATAGGATACATGGGCGGCGGCGTTGTTGCCGTCCATGGTCTTTTTGGATCTGGCCATTGTCACATCTCCTAAAGTTTATATTTTGCTAGTTAACATTTTATCATAATTGCAATTGTATGACAATCGTAATTATTTGTAAAATATTTATGGGAACAATAAAGCTTATTGTATAGAAATTCGTTTGCCTTGTTTTTTATCTAGCAATATACATGCCAATCAAAGAATTTCTATAAAACTCGAAAAAAAGAAATCCAAATCCGTCACTTTCCTGCCACTTTTTGTCGATGGGTACAAGGCATGCGGTTCGTTTTTTATCAATATATCGCCTCCGCAAATTTCTACTTGTACGCTTACAATTTATGAGGTATAATAATAGCTCGCCAAAGAAAGGAGGCTTTCTCATGGTTAGGACTTCCAATGAAAAAGGCGTAATCGACATCACTAGCGAAGTATTCACGAACATCGTGGGCGATGCGGCCTCCAGCTGCTTCGGCGTAAAAGGTATGGCCGGGCGCAGCGGGAAAAGCGGGGGCTGG
>Ga0183099_1000961_pt1 | contig 17999 bp, 9 predicted proteins | sample Biomet1_FD_127788 | JGI IMG/M metagenome (GOLD analysis project Ga0183099, IMG submission 127788) | Microbial communities from bioreactor (seeded with anoxic lake sediment) at LBNL, California, USA - Biofuel metagenome 1 | ecosystem: Engineered > Bioreactor > Anaerobic > Unclassified ... | reverse complement strand
CGCCGGGGGCCGGCTGGCCGGCCCCGGCGAAGGGGCAGGCGCCCCTCCCCTCTTTTCAGCGTTTTTCTTCCTTTATATATCTCATGGTCGGATAGATCGCGCGAAGGGTCGCATCCGGGAAGCTCTCGTCCAGAAAAGCGTCCACCCCCCGGGGGGCGGGACCGTCCACTGTTGCCGGGGCGCTCCTGCGCTCGGACCAGCGACTGACGGCGAGGAGGGACAGAGCTGAGTCGGCGAGGAGAAACGCGCAAAACGCCGCCGCTATGATGCGACGCGGTCGGACGGGTACCCGGCGTACAAGGCCGAGCAGGGCGGGATACAGGTCGCGGACCCATACCTGGCCGAGCAGGCCGAACAAAAGGCAGACAAGCAGGCTGATACGTCCGTGCAGATTGAACTGGCTCCGGCTGTAGTCCCAGGAAACGGTTCCGAGGGCAAGCTCCTGGCCGAGACTGCACAGATACTGGAAGGCTGCCACCAGGCAAAAGCTGGCAAAAAAGAGGGACAGAGCATTTTTTTTGGGGATCTTCGAGAGGGACAGAGCCAAAATAAGTGCCGCGGTCCCGTAGAGAGGATTGAGTCCTCCCCAGACAAGGCCTGTCCGGCTCTGGACCTGACCCTCAGCGAAAACACTCCAGAGCGTTTCGAGGATGACTCCGGCGAAGCTTGCTGCTGCAAACACCCAGACCAGATCCGTAACGGAAGGAGAGTCCGTACCGGTGCTAGCGGCGCTACCGGGGACAGAGCTCTTTTCGCAGCGCGTTTCGGGGACAGAGCCCGATTGCAGGAGGTATCTGCGTCCGATCCGGTGCAGGGTCCTGAAGAGGTCAAGCTGATGGCCATGGCGAAGGCTTTTCATGCCCGGGAACGCGAGCAGGAGGCGACGCATACCCCGCGATCGGATCATCAAATCCTCCAGCCGTTCAGCCATGCAGCGGCTCGGTCCCGTCGGGTCCCGAAGGGCCTTCTCCCGTATGCGTTCGAGGCTGCCCCGCAGGTCAAGCTCGTTGAACCATTCCCGGGGATCGAGTGACTCCTTGACGCTTTCCGTGAATTCCTTGAGCAGGGAAAGCCGCGCCTCGAAATCGACGAGGGTACGGAGCGTCAGGGTAAAATCGACGGCGAGCACGGCGAAAAGCACCCGCGCAAGCAATATCCGCGATTCGGCGGGTACCATGAACAGCATGTTAAGGATGGCAGGATGTACGAAATGGACGGCAATGACGCTCATCGCGCCAAACAGCAGCGAGTTAAGGAGGCAGACCCGCCCCCTGATATTCAGCCGGAACTGTGAATAATCCCACCATTTGGTCGCGAATATGGACTCGAGGGCCCAGCTGGTCACATACTCCAGAAGAGTGGTCACGACCACGGCCATGACAAAGAGGTAATACAGGTTTTCCTTGAAGGGTTCGAGAAGGAATATGACGAGGAGTCCGCCGACGCCGTAAATCGGGCAAAGGGGACCCATCAGGAAACCCCTGTTGACGAATTTTCGTTCAATAACTGAACAGTAGACAACCTCGCAGATCCAGCCGATAACGCTGTAGATCAGGAACAGCAGGAACAGGGATGAAAGGGACACGGTGACCTCCCGTTATATACAGTTAAATATACATAATCGGGAGGGGTCCGTGTGTGTTTTACTTTGAAGCGGCCAGAACCAGGCTTCCCCGGGCGGGGATGGTCACGGTTCCGTCAGGATTGACGACGGTCTCCGCATAGCCGGCGAAGACAAGCGGGAACGGTTTCCCGTCGGCCGAGCATCCTTCCTGAGGAATTTTAACGGTAACGGCCGCGGTCGAGAGGTTGTGCATCACGAAAGCTTTCTCGTTCGCGGACTCCATGCTCCAGGAAACGACCGACGATTCTCCGGTGAACACCGGTCTCATGCGTCCAGCATACAGGGCAGAATGCTCCGTTTTGGCGCGGATCAGCCTCTTGTAGTACTGGAGAGTGGACTCAGGATCTTTCACCTGCAAGGCAACGGGGATGGTATTCTTGTTGTATTTCGACTCGACCCAGGAAGTCTGCATCTTGTCCTTGCCCGGGAGGTTCCACAGCATCGGGGTGCGGATCTGCTCGTCGGGTTTCGCACCCATCAGGCCAATCTCCTCGCCGTAGTATATGAAGGGGACGCCCTCTGCAAGTATATAGATGGAAGCTGCAAGCTTGAGCTGGTCCGGCTGGCCCCTCAGCATACCAGAGATGCGGTTCTGGTCGTGGTTTGTCAGGAACGGGGCGTCGATATAGTCGGGATTGGCCGCGGCATAGGTCTGGTAGTCGCCGTAAAGGGAGTTCGCGATATTGTTCTGGCCTCCCGAACCCTCGCGGATCGCGTCGACGATCTTCGGGCCAAGGTCAAAATGGAAGGTGGACTGGAGGCCGCGCATGAAGTCGGCGCGGGTTCCGCTCTGTTCCCAGACCTCCCCGACGGTATAGGCGTCCGGACGTACGGTATGGATATAACCGACCAGCTCCTTCCACCAGGCGACTCCCTGCTCCTGGGAGGGTTCGCCGACGGCGAGCTTGGCGGCGTTGAACACGTGGCCGGCCGCGTCGAAGCGGAATCCGTCAACGCCCTTGTCCATCCAGTATTTGGAGATTTTCTTGAATTCGGCGCGCACTTCGGGATTGGAAAGGTTGAAATCGGGCATGCCGCTGTCGAAAATTGCTGCATAGTAGCCGTTTTTCGTCTTGTTCCAGACATTGTGGCCCCAGATTCGCTGTCCCAGATTGTACCGGGTGTCGCCCTCGTTGGCCCAGCGGTACCACGAACGGTAGGGACTCGCGGGATCACGGGACTTCACGAACCAGTCGGTATAGGTCGAGGAATGATTGCAGGTCATGTCGAGGATGACAGAGATTCCGCGCTTGCCTGCCTCGGTCACGAATTCCTCGAAATCAGCCATCGTGCCGTAGTCCGGCTGGATGTTGTAATAGTCGTCGACGTTGTATCCATGGTAGGTCTGGGAAACGAATATCGGCATGAGCCACAATCCTGTCACGCCGAGATCGTTGGTGGTCAGGTCATTGCCGTCGTTCAGGTAGTCGAGCTTCGCGGTCATTCCCTTGAAGTCGCCTATTCCGTCACCGTTCGAGTCCGCGAAAGACCGTACGAATATGCAGTAATATACGCCCTCGGCAGGCTTCTGAGCCCCCCTCGCCACGGGCGCGAGGCTGTAGACTGCCTTCGCAGGATCGATGGTCGCAGACTGCTTTGAAGCACATCCCGCGAGAACGAGTGCGAACACCGCGGCTGCGGCCTTCAATGCGTTCCTGTTCAGTTTCATCTCATAACTCCTTGAGGTATACCCGGACCGTTGTTCGCGGGCCGGTATCTGGCTAAAAAAAAGACCCGTTTCCATCGCTGAAAACGGGTCCGCACTGCAATACTGTCAGCGAGGCCGGAGCCTCATCTCATTCCTTGACGCCTTCGCCGGCAAGGGACTGAAGCATGAACTTCTGTCCCGCCATGAAGAGGATCGCGAAGGGGATTGCGACGAGGAGAGCTCCGGCGGCGAACATCGTGAAGTTGTCGTTCGCACGGCCGTTGATCAGCTCCCAGAGACCGACCGCGAGGGTCTTCTGCGTGTCGCTCCGGAGGATCAGGCGCGGGAAGATAAAGTCCATCCAGGGTCCGGTAAAGCTTGTCAGGGCCAGGAACATGATCATCGGTTTGGCCATCGGGAGGATGATCCGGATGTATGTCGTCATCTGGGTCGCCCCGTCGACACGGGCCGCTTCCTCGATGTTCTTCGAGACCGTATCAAAATAGCCCTTCATCAGCCAGACGTTGTACGGTATGGCGCCCGTCGCGTAGACGAGCACGAGTCCTATATGCGTGTCAAGCATGTTGAAGCGCCACAGGATGACGTAGGTAGCCATCATTCCGATGAAGCTCGGAAACATCTGCAGGATGATCATTGACGCCATCAAGGGCTTCCTCGCGCCGAACCGGAAACGGGAAAATACATAACCGGCGGTGACGCAGATGGCGAGCGTCAGGATGGTATTCATGACGGCAATCTTCAATGTATTCCGGTACCAGATGAGGTAGTTGGTTCCGTTCTCGTCATCTGTTCCGACGACCTGCTGATCCGAAGGGGTCAGAAGCCGCTGGAACTGGTAAAGCGAGGGGTGGGACGGAAAGGGGACGATGCTTGTCGAAGCGAGGGACTTTCCCTCGCTGAACGCCGCGCTGATGGTAAACGCGATCGGATACAGGACCACGAGAGTCGTGAGCGTCAGCACGATATAGATGAATACGGTTGCTACCAGGTTGCTCCGTTTGTAGCTTTTTTTGGTCTGGGGTGCGTACGGCATTAGATTTCACCCTCCTTGAAGGATTTTGTCTGCGTGAAGTTGTAGACCGCGAACGGTACGAGCACGACGAAGACGAGGATCGAAAGAACCGATGCAAGGTTGTACTGGCGTATGTTCATGGTCAGCTTGTAGATCCACGAGATCATGATATCCGTCGCTCCCGCCTGGGTAGTAACCGTATCCGCCAGTTTCGGATCTCCTGCGGTAAGGAAGAAGACCGCACCGAAGTTGTTGATGTTTCCGGCGAACTGCATGATCAGGATCGGCATCGTCTGGTAGAGGACGAGAGGAAGGGTTACCGACTTGAACTGCTGCCACTTGTTGGCGCCGTCGATGATCGCGGCTTCATAGAGCTGGCTCGGGATGGCGGTCATGTTGCTCGTGATCAGGATCATGCTGTAGGGGAAACCGATCCATACGTTGACGAGGACCAGGGTAAGCTTCGCGAGATTCGGGTCGGAGAGCCACGGGATCGGATTGCTGATCAGGCCGAACTCGATGAGGGTGCGGTTGATCGGTCCGAAGGTACCGTTCAGGAGGTTCTGCCAGATGAAGAGGCTGAGCATGGTCGGGATAGCGTAGGGAAGGATGAAGATCGTCCTGAACACCTTCGATATCTTGATGCGCTTGTCGACCAGGATGACCGCGAAGAGCATACCGACGAAATAACAGGAAAGGGTGGAAAGGAAGGCCCAGATAATGGTCCAGACCGCGATGCGTCCGAACGACATGTACCAGTTGTTGTTGGCGCTTGCCGTAAACATCGTCTTGAAAGCCTCGAGACCGGACCAGTCGACGAGGTTAGCCTGGGGGAGATGATCCGGCTCTGAATAATTGGTAAAGGCTACGAGGGCAGAGAATACGAGCGGGATCACGGTGAGGAACGCCATCAGTACGATGATCGGCGTGATTCCGATGTACGGGAATGCCTTATCATGAATCGCGTTCCGGGTTTCGGCATACGACGGAAAGCGCTGTTTTTCTACGAGATGCGCTGCCGATTTCTTGGCATCGCGGATATTGAACCAGTAAACGACGAAATACAGCAGGATGATGATCACGATCATGAGGCCGGTGACCATCATGAAAATCGAGTTGTCGCGCAACTTGACCGGCAGTTCCGGATGGGGATCGCCGAGGGTGATCAAGCCTTTCAGGCTGTTGATAAAGGGACCCTGGAAATTGAGGGTCATGGATCCGGTGTCGGGAGAAACCCCGAAACAGCAGAAGAACAGCAATAAGAACTCGAGCAAAGCAAACATTGCACCGCGCAGGTACTGCTTCAGGTAGAGGATCTGGCCCAATCCCATGAAACAGGCGGAAGCAATGGGGGCTTTCCGGATAATATTCGGATTGATAACAGTGTCCTGTTTACTCATTTGCACACTCCATTACAGGTAATGAAAAACCGGGAGCTCCGTTTCGGGGCTCCCGGATTAACAGGATCTATCATCCCGTTAGCTGAGAATTACTTTGCGGCTTCCATCGCGGCAGCAGCAGCATCGAGCTGGGACTTTACGTCTCCGCCATCCCAGATGTTCGCGAAGGCGGCGCCCATCGCAGACCAGTAGGTGTTCATCTGCGGGATTGTCGGCATCGGCTGGGCAAACTTGGCCTGCTGGAGGATACCATTGCTGAGCGGGTCATTGATGGTGATGTCCTTGCGGGGAGGAATCTGCTTGGTGATCTCGAAACGCTTCTCGAGGGCGGCCTTGCTGCAGAGGAACTGGGCGAAGGCGGCGGCCTCTTCGGGATAGTTGGTGTAGGCGCTGACGAAAGCGAGGCGGACACCGGAGAAGGTTGCGGGCGGGTTGGTCTGGCCGGGGAATACCGGGAGGGTGGCAACGCCGAAGTTCAGGTTGGCCTTCTGGTAGTCCTTGAACTTCCAGGGACCGGTGATGATCATGGCAGCCTTGCCTTCAACGAAGGAAGAGTTGCAGAAGTCACCGCTCATGTCGGCAGAGGGAACGTCAAGAATGGTTTTGCGGAGGCTCTGGAAATACTTGAGTCCGGTAATTGCATTGGCACTGTTGATGTTGTGCTGCTTGCGGTCGTTTCCGCTCGGTCCGAACAGGGGAGCACCGAAACCGCCCATGAAGCAGTAGTCAACGTATGCGTCGGCAACGGCCCATACGAGAGCGTACTTGTTCTGGGCCTTGTTGTTCCAGGTCTTTGCGAAGGTTTCGACCTCGGCCCAGGTCTTGGGGGCTTCTTTGATCAGATCCTTGTTATAGAAGAGGGCGACGCTCTCGATTCCGAGAGGGAAGCCATAGGTTGTTCCCTTGTAGGTGGCTGCGGTAACAGCGGCATCGACGAAGGAGGTCTTGAATGCGGGGTCGGTGTTCGGGAGGATGTGTCCGCCGTTCACGAGGGCTCCGATATGGTCATGGGGAGCGACGAAAACGTCCGCGCCAACTCCGGCGGGTCCGTCAAGCTCGATCTTTGCGCGGGCGTCAACAGAGCCGACCGGCTCATAGACAATGGTAATCTTGGAATACTGCGGGATCTTCTTGAACTCGGCAGCGGCCCAGAGCATGAATTCTTTCTCGGGTCCTTCTGACTCCCAAACCTTAAGGGTCAGCTTCTTTGCTTTCGGCTTCTTGTCAGCGCCGTATACCGTGGTGGTAACGAGCAGGACAGCAAGAAGCACTGCAATGATTTTCTTCATACAACTTCCTCCTGAAATATTATCAAGCATTCATCCCGGTTAGGGGATGAATGCCTAATTATCGATCGAATTAACGCTAAAGTCAAACTAAATCGGCATCGGGGCCGCCATTTACTTGGCGATGCGCAGGACCACTCCGGTAAGGGGCTCGACCGTTACCAGGTTTCCGGCAACAGTCACTCCGGCGGGAGCGGCGATTGCAGCAGCGCCGGCGCCGTTGGCATCAGCGAATACCTTGGCGGCTGTCGCGTCCGTTCCGACATCGAAGGTCATCGGTTTGGTCTCGGCGTTCGCGAGGACAATCCACTTTCCGTCCGTCCAGTCGAGGGTGTAGCCGAGGGTCAGCCGGTTCTCTTCGGGGCAGGCAAGAAGCTTTGCTGCGGCATTGATCTTCGCCATGTCGCCGATGCGGAAGACGTCGTAGGCCTTGCGCAGGGAAATCATGCCGGAGGTGTAGTCGCGAACCTTCAGGTATTCGGGATCGGCATTCCACACGATCTGGTTGATGTTGTCGGAGGAATCATAGCTGTTGCGCACGAAATTGCCGACGGACTCGTTCTTCAGGTGATTGACGTTCGGTTTGGTCCGGCCGAGTTCCTCGCCGCCGTGCATGAAGATCACGCCCTGGCTGGTCAGGATCATGAAATTGCCCAGCTTGATGCGCTTGGCAATCTCGGCTTTCTGTGCGGGAACGGATTCGTCCAGGGCAGCGTTGTTCGCGATCGCATCGTGCAGGGTGAGATTGTCGTGTGCGGTCATGTACTGGACGTTGTCGCCCGGATCGTCAGCCTTGTAGTTCGACTGGGGCTGGCCGAGCAGGTTCTTGAACAGGCGGTTGGTGTCCGGGCCCTGCTTGGTCAGGAAACCCTTTCCGGTCTCGTTGAAACCGCCGGCCTTGAGGGCGTCGCGGATTTCGTCGTTGAACACGGAAACGGAATCGGTCTTGGTCATGTAGGCCTGGTCCATGCCGACGGTTCCGGTGGCGCCGTTGTACATCTTCCAGCCTTCTCCCTCGAACAGGGCGTTCGGGTTGATGGCCTTGGCTGCCGCATAGCCGTCAAGAATGGTCTGGCTGTCGATGATTCCCATCAGGTCGAAACGGAAACCGTCGACCTTGTATTCGGAAACCCAGTGGCGGATCGAGTCGACGATGAGCTTCCGGGCCATGGGGCGCTCGGAGGCAATGTCGTTTCCGCATCCGGAAGCGCTGGTCAGCTTGCCCTGTGCGTTCGTGCGGAAGAAGTATCCAGGGACGGTGTCGTCGAGGAATGCCGTTCCGGCCATGTGGTTGTAGACGACGTCAAGCAGGACGCCGATTCCGGCCTTGTGGCATTCGTTGATCAGGGTGCGGAGCTCGGCGATGCGTGCATAGGGATTCGTCGCGTCGGATGAGTACCAGCCCTCGGGAGTGAAGTAGTTGTGGGGATCGTAGCCCCAGTTGTAGTTGTTGTTGCTGACGGTGCCCTTGTTCTCGTAGGCCTGGTTCGTCTCGTCGGTGAAGTAGAAATTGACGACCGGCATGAGCTGGACATGGGTGATGCCGAGGCTCTTGAGGTAGGGAATCTTTTCGATGAAAGCGGAATAGGTTCCGGGGGTTCCCTTGACGCCTGCGTCCGGGCTGATGGTGAAGTCGCGGACGGACATTTCATAGATGACGGCATCCTCGCGCTGCTTGAGCGGTACGTAGGAAGCTGTCATCCCGCCGGCGGGAAGGGCCTTCGCGGACTTCATGTTCACGACGGCTGCGCGTCCGGAACCGCCCTTGTTGCGGTAGGCGGCCATGGACTTGGCATAGGGATCGAGAACGGTGACGGTACCCTTCGCGTTGGTAAGGGTAAAGTCGTAGAAGAAACCGTCCGGATCGACGTCGGAGAAGGTCGCCGACCAGATGCCGGTCTTGGAGTCGAGGGTCATCGCCGAGGTATAATCCGCGGTGGCGGCTGCATCAACCTTGTAGAGGTTGACGGTCGCGGCTGAGGAGGTAGGAGCCCAGAGGTTGAATGTCACGGACTTCTTGCCTTCATTGTACACGGCACCGAGAACGGCGTCCTTGGAGGGCATCGAAGCCTCGGCCATCTTGACCGCCAGCTTGGAACCGTCTATCGCCTTGTCACCTTCGAATACGGGATTCTTGAGGATGAGGGCGTCCGAAGGACCGACCGGCTCAGAAAGGGTGATCGTGGCCCGTCGGGCATAGTTTTTCGAGAGGTCATCAGGACTTTCCGTGTTGACGACTTTGGCGATCGGATACGACTTGCCGGACTTGGTTTCGACCGTGAAACCGGAGGCTCCACCGTCGAGATCGAGGCCATAACGGCCGCTGAACAGGACCTGAATCTCCGTTGCCGAATTGAGGACAGCGGTCATTGCCTTGGGGTGGTATTCTTTCGCGGCATAGGTGTTGGAATCGCCGGAGAAGATAACGACAGTGTTCGACACGTTGGTATCCCACATGCGGTCATCGTCGCCGTCCTTGGTCCAGCCTGCTTTCTGGCGGGCGATCATGCCCAGCTGTCCGTCCGCGCCGACAAACTTGAGGCCGAGGTCGGAACCGTCCATCTTGAAGCGCATGTAGCCTACTCCGTCCTCGACCTTCCAGGTCTGGGTCTTCGGCCATGCGGCGGAACCGTCTCCACCGGGGATTGCCCAGAGCCAGAGGGCCCAGGGTTCGTAATTCTTGTCGGGACGTACATAGTAGACGACGAACTCGTCAGCCTTCGGAGCGAGCTTCGCGTTCAGGGCGATGACGGACGCAAGCCCGGCAGGGGCAGCGTTCTCGAAGGTCCCGGGTTCACCCGAAACCTGGCCTTTTACGGGTGCGGCGGAAGCGGCAGGAGCAGCTCCGGCGGCACCTTTCGATGCATTTGGCTCTGAGGCACAGGATGCTACAAATAAGAGTGAAACAGCAAACAGCCCGATGGCCATTACTCTGGAAAACTTTTTCAAGAAATTCCTCCTGATAGTAAATCGGTTTAATTAACCGGTTTAGCACAGTATACCAGTACTACCAGTGATAATGCAACTTTTTTCGTCGAGTTTTTTTCCATCATCACTTAATGAAAACAACCCGGCAGTCACCGGGTTGTTTTCAGTACGGAAGGTCAAGAAATCAGAAAAAAAGAGCAAATCAGGAGGGCCGGCATTGATTCAGGAACCAGCCAGCAGTGAAAGCGGATCAGTACGCATACAGGAGCGGCTCGGAATCAGAACCGGCGGCAAACACCCGGTATCCGTTTGCACCAATACCGTTAACCTGGATGGTGTTACCCGAAACAGTCCACCCACTTGCCCCGCCCGATCCGGCGACCAGGCTCGCTTTCCCCCCTGCCCCGGTCCCGCTGATCGAAACCGTGGGGACAGAGCTGCCTTTGAGGTTGAAGACGCAGACGATGTTCGAACTGCCCGTATCCGCCGGGTCCGCCAGCAGGTAGGCATAGACCCCGGAGATATCGGTATCAAGCATCGTGACCGTTCCCCGCCGGATGTCTGAGTACGCGGATCGCACAGCGAGAAGGCCATGGTAGAGGCCGAGGAGGGACGAAGCATCGTTCTGCATGTCCGCCTCCACAGTCCAGTCAAAGGGCTGACGCAGGCGAATGTCTCCGGTACCGTAAAACGTATCATCCTCCTGGCCAATCTCGTTTCCGTAGTAGATGAACGGGGTTACGGGAAGGAGGAGAGAGATCGCGCTCGCCTGACGGAGCTGTGTCGAGTTTCCGTATCGGGTGGCGGGCCGGTCGGAAAGATTGTCGTGGTTGCTCAGCATTGCGCCGACCCGGGCACCCGGAACGGCAGCAGGCGCAAAACCGGTCGAGGTGAACACGGCCGAGTCCCGGTACATGACGGCATTCGCTACGGCGCCCGCGAAATCGAAATCGAAAAGCATCTGGAATTCCGGGGTTGAAGCGGTACCGAAATAGGTTTTGAGCAGGGTCCGGTTATTGTTGATCCATGCCTCACCGACCATGAACTTCGGGGAGCCCCCGGAAACCTCCGCGTAGGCATCGACGACATCGGCACGGAGTTCGTCAAACCACCGGTAGGTTCCCGCCGTCTCGGACCACTGCATATAGTCCTCTACCAGATAGCGGATAGCGTCAATCCTCATCCCGTCGAAGCCCTTGTTCAGCCAGTAACGGGCGACATTCTTCATCTCCTCGCGGACCTCGAGGTTCCGGAAGTTGAGGTCCGGCATTCCGCTCCAGAACGGGGCGTAGTAATACTGGTTACGGCCGGAAGAGAGATACCAGGTATTCGAGTTGCCCATCGGCGACCAGTTGAGCGGAGTATCGTTCCACAGGTACCAGCTGGCCTTCCCGCCTACCTTGTTTCTCGAGTTGATGAACCAGGAATTTGATGTCGAGGTATGATTCGGGACAAAGTCGAAGATTACCTTCATCCCCCTTGAATGGGCTTCGGAAAGAAGGGTCTCGACATCTTCCTCGGTGCCGAAATACGAATTGACCGCGTAATAGTTGTTCGTATCGTATCCGTGCATGTTAATGTCAGCGGTTTTTCCTTTATACGAACACTCGAAGATCGGCGAAAGCCAGATCGCATCGCATCCGAGGGTATCCCGGATGTAATCAAGCTTTTCGGTAATACCGGCTATGTCCCCGCAACCGTCACCGGTAGAATCATTAAACGCCTTCACCCAGATATGATAGAAAGCAGAATCCCGGTACCACTCGGAGGAAAGACCGCTCGACTGGTTTGAAAGGGACGACGCATCGATCGTTACCGCGTTAGGACTCTTATAGGAAGCGTTTCCGGTCGTATCAAGAAGGCTGAAAGCATCCTCGTTCGGCCCGCAGCTCGAAAGAAGGAGGGCTATAACGAGGAGGGACAGAGCCGAGCGAAGGATCAGCATGCTGGAGACAACCCGCAGATCATCCCGCAGGGGGACAGAGCCCGTATGCGTACGGGGGACAGAGCTCGCTATTTTCAGGGATTTTTCAGTATTCATAGTAGTTTTTCGGCGCCTTTTCGCCGAGAAGATAAACCCCAAAACCACTCGGCCCCAGACCACTTACAGTGACAATGCTGCCGTCGGCCGAAACAGATGCCGTAGCCTTGCCGATGACGGCTCCTGCAACCTTTGCGGTCAACGGAGCATCGAGTGAGACAGAGACAGGACCAAGGTCGCGGGAAGAAAGGTTGTACACGCAGAGAACGGTTTTTCCGCCGAGGGACAGAGCTGTCGCCTGGACATCATTAGCCGACGGAAGGGAAACTCCTGCGGGAAGGCTTGCAGGAACGGCTTCAACTGCAGTGAGGTGGCTCGCGGAGCCCCGGCGGATGGCCGGATTTTGCCTTCTTGCCTCAAGAAGCGCCCGGTGCAGGTTCAGGATCGAATCACCCTGCGCTTTCTGCCCGTCAACGACGCTCCAGTCTAACGGATAGCGGAGCCTGATATCCTCTCCGGTATAGCCGGATGCATTTTTCTGGCCGATCTCGTTTGCATAGTACACGAACGGGGTTCCCGGCTGGAGAAGTTCCATCGCAGTGGCCAGTTTGAGCTGGAGATCGGTATAGGAAGAACCGGGGCGGCTTGCGGCGTTGTCGTGATTGCTTAAAAAGTATGCTATATGTCCGGGATTACCGGACGCCTCAAGCGCCGACCATTTCACGATGGAGTCGAACAGGCCCGGATTGCGGAATTTCGCCGCGACTGAAACCTGTCCGGTAAAATCGAAATCAAAGGCCATCTGGAATTCCGGAGACTCAGCAGTACCAAAGTACCGCGCAAGAGCGTTCCGGTCGCCGTTTATCCAGGATTCGCATATCATGAACTTCGGCGATCCGAGCGCTGCATAGGGTTCGAGTACGTCCCGGCGCAGTTCCTGGAAGAACTCGTGTGTTTCCTTCTGGTCCTTCTGGCCCCCCGAACCCGGATTCTCCACGATATATCGTGCGGAGTCAATGCGCAGACCGTCAAACCCCTTGTTCAGCCAGTACCTGACCACGTTCTTCATCTCTTCCCTGACCTCATAATTGCGGAAGTTCAGATCGGGCATGCTGGCGTTGTATGCGCTGTAGTAATAAGCCTGACGGTCGATATTCTTGTACCAGGTATTCGTGTTGCCCATGGGATTCCAGGCAAGGCGCTCGTCGTTCCACAGGTACCAGTCCTTCTTCCCGTCTTCCATCTTGCTGGAATTGACGAACCAGGGACACTGGTTCGAAGTCAGGTTCGGGACATAGTCGAAAATGACCTTCATCCCGCGCTTGTGCGCCTCCGCGAGGAGGGTCTCGACCTGTTCCTCGTTACCGAAATAATCGTTTACATTATAGAAATCGACGGTATCATATCCATGCATATTGTACTTTTCCGAGGATCCCTTGCCCGCGCAATCGAAAATCGGCGAGAGCCAGATTGCATCGCAACCAAGATCGTTCTTTATATAGTCCAGTTTTGCGGTGACACCCCTGAAATCACCACACCCGTCCCCGTCGTAATCACTGAAAGACTTCACCCATAGATGGTAGAAAGCCGCGTCCTTGTACCAGTCCGCAACCAGCCCCTTTGCCTGGTTCACGACCGAGGAGGCGTCAATCGTTACATTGCGGGGACTCCGGTAGCTTTTATCGCCGGTCCATTGATAGAGCCGTAACTCGGAAGTCGACGGTGAACTCTGAACAGCAACGGGGGCAGCTGACGACGCGCCGACGGAACCGGCGGAAGACGAAGGCGCTGGTGCCGGGGCCGATGAACACGCGGCAACGAGCACGCTTACCAGCGCCAACCCTGTTATCCATTTCATCCATAATTTCATGGCAAATCTCCCTGATGTAATCTCAATGACTTAAAAAAAGAGGAAGTACCGACAGTACTTCCTCTACTACTTATACACTCTCATGTACAGTCGACGATCCCTGAAGGCTGACCGATGAAAACGGGCACTGCCGAACAGCAGAAGTTGTTCACAAAGGCAAGCCACCAGGAAAGTAAACCGGTTTACCTGCATTATACACGCAGCCTACCGATTTGGCAACAAATTTATTCGATATGGAAACAAATTACGAGCCTATCAGCATTTAACAGTGCTCTGTCCCCTTCCGGGGACAGAGCACGTATAAAACGCTACTGCAGACTGATTGTTATTATTCCGGTCTCGTCAATTACCAGCGGATCGGTTTCCATATTTCCCCCGCTGAACTTCCATTCGGACGGTTCCTGATCCAGCCCCCGCAGCTTCTGTGTATCATAGTCATACGTGTTGATGTAGACCTTCCAACCCTCGAGGCTGTTCGGATAGCCGAGCGATGAACCCTTGATATAGAACCGTATCAGGCCGGGAGAACACGACGTTTCCGCAGTACCGGACCAGTCAACCTCCGATGTAGGCGCAGGAGTCAGGGCAGTACCGTTGCAATCGGCCGCGGCGTTTATCGAACTGTAGTACGAGGTACTCCACCCTTCTGCCTTCATCATGTAGTCCCAGGCGAAGCCGCCCGGCAAGGTGTAATTCTGCATTGGATGGACGGAAGAACCCGAGGTCGAACCGGGCTTTGCGAGGAAGACCGAGAACATGGCATGGTCAAAAAGATTGACCGTCGGGTTCCAGCCCATGGACATCGAACGGGTCGACACCTCAAGGCAGATGTCTGAACCTGATGTTTTCACCACGACTCCGGTGATATCCATTTGACCGTCATAGGGCTGGATGGCAGTCAGGGGCATTCCGTAATTTTTGCCTGCAGGCCCCGTATCGTCATGAACCGGATCGGTAACGGTCACCCGCTCCACAAAGGGACGCTCGATGGTAAATTCGACCGGTTTCGAGTATACAAAGCTACCGTCAGCCAGACGGAGGACGAATTCGACGCTGTTTGTTCCGTTTGACAGGGCAGTGATGTCGCAGTCCCGGGAGAATGCACCCGCAGAAACAACGAAGGAGGATGCATTGGTGTAGTCGCTATTCTTTACCAGATACATTGTTCCCGCCTGAGATGTCTCCCCCGTTACCGTTATCGAATTCTCCGATATCGTACCGGAATAGGTCGAGGTTACGGTAACGGAATCAGCTCTGTCCCCCGTTGCACCCCCCACCTCATCCAGCAGATAGATACCGAAACTCTTTGACGGCACAATGAACGAAATACCTCCATCTGAACCAACGAAAAGCTCCGAGGGATATCCTGCGGACGAAGGCGTCTTCAAAACCAGCCTGTCGCCGGGGCTCAGTATCGACTGGGTCACGTTGTACACCTGCTCGGATTCGGAATTGTTCAGGACGACGAGCGCGCGGGTTCCCGCCGCTTCGCCAAGGACAACGGCATCATCAGCCTTGTCGCGTCCGACCAGTGCGTACGAAAGTATCCCCGCGTTCGCATCAGTTGATTTCAATACGGACAGACGGTTGTACCGGAAGACCTCATTGGCCTTGCGAAGCGCAATGATGTCCTTGAAGAAGGCGTACCATTCGCTCGTCTCGTCATACGCGTCAGCAGAGCATTCGTAGCCCCCCGCAAAAAGAGCCGGCCTCTGTACGGATGCACCCTGTTCCGCACCGTAGTATATCTGGGGAACTCCGGGAATTGTCATGATTATCGCATAGGCGGCCTTGACCATTTCCGGATCCGTACTCTTGATGAGCCGGTCCATATCGTGGTTGTCGATGAAAGTCACCAGACGGTTCGGATCCTTATAGCCCGTCCTCAGCTGGTAACGCCGATTCAGGACCGAGGATATCATGCTTGTTCCGGTACCGCTGCCGAGGCAGTTCCTGATTGCAAACGTAAGGGGAAAATAGATGATTGAATCGATTCGGGGGGTTTTCGTCGCCTTGTCATACGTATACGAGGCTACGACGGATTCCGTCTCGCTCCATGCCTCTCCGAAATCGAGAAAATCATTCTTGCCGACAGTCTTGGCATACTCCCGGACTCCGAGATTTCCTGATTCGGTACTGTTGATGAATCCCTCGAAAAACGATGGCTGGACATACATGACCGTATCGATCCGGTACCCGTCGATGCCCGCCTTGTCTATCCAGTAGCGGAAATATCCGCGGAGGAGGTTCTGGACCACCGGATTCCCGGTATTCATGTCGTCCAGATCGCTCATCTGGTAAGTAAGCAGCTGCGTGTCGTCGGTATAGTCGGTTATCGCCGGATTGAAATTGTAGAACGAGGAGTATTCCAGTTCATCGGCAGTCAGATTGTTCGGGTCATTGAATTTCCACGGTATCTGGGCTGGACGGGTATCCGGAACCGAATGCTGGTTCAGGGAAAAGACATTGGTTGATACGGGTTTGTTTGCCAGCATTGCGGGTGTAATCTTTTCGCTGACCTTCATGTAGTCGCCCGTATGGTTGACGACGATATCCTGTATGACATAGAGCCCATCATCATGGGCAGTGCTCACGAGATCCTGGTATTCCGCGAGGGTACCGAAATGCGAATCGGTTTCGGTAAAATCGCTTGCCCAGTACCCGTGGTAGCCGTGATAGTTTCCCTCGGTTACCTGGTTTTTTATCGGAGGGGTAATCCAGATTGCTGTCGGGCCAAGATTCTTTATATAGGATAGTTTTGACGCGATACCGGCAAAATCGCCTCCATTGAAACCCGATTCAGGCTGCCCGGTATACGATGCGGTCTCGTCAAAGCTGTCGTTGTCATTGTCGTTCGAAACGTTTCCATTGCAAAAACGGTCTGTCAAAAGAAAATAGATGACCTGGTCCTGCCAGTTGGGCGAAGCAAGAACCGTTCCGGAATAGTCGGTTGTTCGGTCAAGATCGAAGTCGAATGCGGTCTGCGCATAGCTCTTTGTTCCGTCAGACTGTATAGCAAGGGCACGTACCACGCAGTCCGAACTGATGCTGAAAGGAAGGGTATACCTGGTCGAATTGACGGTAGGTTCGGTTCCGTCGGTAGTATAATAGATCGCGGTTGCATCTGCGTGAGTAATCCCCAGGGTCTGTACCGACTTGTAAAAGCCTCCGGCTGGGGTGAATACCGGATAGCTCTTTACGGACTCCGGATTATCCTTAGTATCACCGGAGTCGTTTCCTTCGGCTCCCGGTTGCTTGCAGCCTGCCAGGCAAAACACCAAAAATACGGAAACGATCAGCGCCATTGTTTTTTTCATCATCAAGACCTCCAGATAGAAAAATCGGGTATCATCACCGACGGATCAAAAAAAGGCGGCCAGCGTTCTTGCGAATGCTGACCGCCTGTCGATCCTGGACCCGTTCGCATCAAGCCATGCTCTTGCCGGAAAAAAACAAGACATATCCGGCATCGAACCGACTAGAAGCAGCCCGGTTGTTTGCGGCTCAGTTGGCTGCCGTGCAGCTGATCGTTCCCAGGTCGAAATTCATGACGACATTATAGGTTCCGGCTGTCGCGGGTGCAGTAATCGGAATCTCCTGCTGCTCGACGTTCGTATACCCGTCCGTCGCGTTTCCCGTTGCGGTGACGGCCATGAAACTGATCTGCGAGGCAGCAAGCGCGGAATAGGAAACTGAAACAGAGGGTGTAATTCCGGACGAATTGGCAGTCAACAGATGGGTCATGTCTGCATCCTGGTAGGTAGCAGCGCTCCAAGACGCGAAAGGCCAGGGACCCCAGCCGAACGCGAGTCCGTTGACGAACACCATGTCTCCGTCATTGAGTCCTTCGACCGAGAAATTGAAGGTATAGTCGAGGGTCGATACCTCTTCTGCAGAATCAGAGGTCATCGCGACTCCCGGCCAGGAACCGCCGCTCACATTGATGTCTGTATCATCTGCGTCCCAGCACCAGATCGATACGGGATTCATGTCCGTATACACGTACACGACAAGCTGGTTGGCTCCCGCGGTAGCGGCAGGCTGGTCGGTGCGCTTGCTCACCTGGTACGTGGCGCTCGCAGCGTCAATCATCTCGAAATATGCGACGCCGGTCTTAGCGACACCGGTGATATCCGCGGTCTGGTGACCGCCGCCGGCGTTGCTGAAGATGATATTGACGGTGTCAGAGGTGATGCTCGTCGTATCGAGGGGTGCGGCCCACCATGCGC
>Ga0183099_1000960_pt1 | contig 18002 bp, 28 predicted proteins | sample Biomet1_FD_127788 | JGI IMG/M metagenome (GOLD analysis project Ga0183099, IMG submission 127788) | Microbial communities from bioreactor (seeded with anoxic lake sediment) at LBNL, California, USA - Biofuel metagenome 1 | ecosystem: Engineered > Bioreactor > Anaerobic > Unclassified ... | reverse complement strand
TGTAGCAGTAGGAACTATCAATTACAGAATTTTTCTCCTTGGTCTTTGTCTTCTTCATAGTCTTTTCCTTTGCCTTTTCCTTGGGGGCTTCGCTCGCATTCGCTAGCGTTTGGTACCGTTTGCCGAAATGTCAGGAAAAACTTCTTCGACCTGGCATATTCAACGGCGGCCTCGGTGGCACCTGAGAGGTCATAAGGTGACATAGCAAGTTCCCAGACCTTCTTAATATTCCAGCTCTTTTTGCTGGCGGCGGCGGGAAAAAGGTTCAGAAGCAAAACCCAGAACTTTGCAAACTCTTCAGTGTCCATTAGTACCATCTCCTATCGGTAGGTTAATCTATCTGTTTCCGCCTCCCCCATGTAGCAGTAGGAACTATCAATTACAGAATTTTTCTCCTTGGTCTTTGTCTTCTTCATAGTCTTTTCCTTTGCCTTTTCCTTGGGGGGCGTTCGCTCGCATTCGCTAGCGTTTGGTACCGTTTGCTTTACCGCCCAGTGCCCCATTGGCACGGTTCTTTTCACATTTCTGAACGTACCGTTCAATATCCCGATCCATTTGCGATTTTATGAATGAAAATACAAATCGCTCGTTGCCGGAGAGTTTGGGTATATCTGCTGTCTTGCTATACTTTAGGCAGGCTCGAAAGAGCCGCCCGCACTCATCGTCGCTAAGCTGCTCCATAGCTTCTAAGTAACTATGGTAGGCGTTAAAATACTCTCTTGCCACACAATCACCACCTCAAGCCATTGAATCATTCTCACGATGCCAATTGACTCAAAGCCTATTAGATTTAACAAGTCTACAGTAGTCATGGCTCTCTTCCTGCCACGCATCAGCAATTCACGAATCAAGGCAACGCCTCTACTCGACGCAATTTTGTGAAACTATTGGGCTGCGATAATTCCCCGTTTGATAGAAAATCTCGGCGGCATCGATATTGACTAGGTATTTCCCTCCAACCTTGATATGTGGGAACTTATTTTCCAGTACAAGCCTTCTAATCGCCGTCTTAGTAAGAGCTGTATCTGGATCTCGCTGTTTTAGTTCCTCTGCGTATTGGTCAATTGTGCGCATCTTTGCCACACTTCGCCACCTCCTTTGTTAATCGTCTGATAATTTCAATTATTTTCTGTTTTTCTTCGTCCGGTAGTTCTTTGCGTAATTTGCGGCTGAAATTTCCATCATTCATGCCTAATGCATCTGCAATCTGCCATAATTTAATGCCGCTCTCTGCCGCCCGCTTTCTGATTTCTCTGTTGTACATTGAATATACACCCCCTATTCTTTTATTGTTGTTGACAGATAAAGCAATGAAGTGTATAACGTATATAGAATTGCAACAACATCAATTCCATATTTAGATTATAGCGAGCGTTACCGTACTTTTTCAAAATCAATTAAAAATATTATATTTGTGGATTTTTCTTTTTTATCTTCTATATTTGGTATTTTCGAGGTGTACTATGTTATTGACACGTGGAGAACGTTTTCAAGACGCCAGAAAGGCTCTCCCAGCGGGAAAAGATACTATTTATTCAGTATCGGCTGCAACTGGTGTGTCAGGCTCTCTTATTCAAGCTCTGGAGGATGATGAAAATATAAGAGATGTAGGATACTCCAAGGTAACAGCTCTTGCTAAATATTACGGAGTTTCTGCAGACTATCTGTTGGGACTTGATGAATACCCACACAAGCAATTTGGTAACAGCACAGCCCGAGATATGGGTCTGTCCGAAAAAGCAGTTTCTGTCCTTTGCGCTCTAAATAAAAGGAACGACGAAAAAGTAGTGGCTAAGCTGCTTGATACCATTAATACTCTAATTGAGCACCAGGATGAACACCATGAAGCTACAGCAGTACTAGAATATATATCTGCTATGTTATTTTCAGAGCATGGCAGAGATAAGGTGGTCTTGGCTGATGCGGATGGTAGATTTTCAATAGTGGACAAATCCAAGCTGGAGGACGGCTCTGTTCCTAATTATGGTTTATATCTAGGATATTTGGGCGACACAATTTGGCATGATATGGGGGATCAATTACTCGCATCGATACAGTATTTAAGAATTGAAAAAAATCCAGATGTCGCAAAAGAACGAGAGAAATGGTTGGCTAGCCTCCTAAATGGCGGTATTAAATCTAAACGTAAGGACGGTGACATAGATGGCAAGTATAACAAAGAGAATCAATAAATCTGGCGTCTCTTATCTAATCCGTGTAAGTGCAGGTTATGATATGGTCGGAAAGCAGATTGTAAAAACTATGACTTGGCGTCCAGAGGCGAATATGACAGAACGCCAAGCGGAGAAAGAACTTACAAAAGTTTCCGTTGCATTTGAACGCGATGTTGAAAACGGTGGAGTCTCTTTATCAGCAAAATTAAAACTCACAGATTTTTGCGATCAATATCTTACCATGTCCAAGGGTTCACTTTCACCGCAGACATACAAACGATATTCAGAGTTAATTGAAACTATTATCAAGCCAGCTTTGGGACACATGAAATTAAAGGACATTCGTCCTATTCATGTACAGCGATTCATTCAAGAACTAGAAGGACTTCTAACAGCAAACGGTCAACCTGTCGCTGCAAGTACGGTACAGCGCTATTTTGTTGCCTTTAAATCAATTATGGGCAAGGCTTACAAACTAGGTCTTATTTCAAATAATCCTACAGATACTGCACGATTAGAACTGCCCAAAGTCGAAGTCCCAGAAGTTGAAGTATTTACAAAAACAGAAGTTGAGCACCTACTTGAATATCTAGAAGACGAGCCAATCATGTACCGGGCCCTTATTCACCTTGCAATAGTTACAGGGGCACGGCGTGGCGAACTTGTTGCCTTGAAATGGGAGCATATAAACGCGTGTACAAAATCAATCAGCATTGTGCAGAGCAATTACAAATTAGCAGGCGAGGAAATAAAAACAAAATCTCCCAAGACGCGTCGAAGCGTCCGGGAGATTGCAGTTCCTCAGTATGTACTTGATATTCTAAATAAATTGCATCTCGAACAAATGAAAAAAGCGCAGGAGTTAGGAGATGTATGGCATAATGACGGCTGGATTTTTACGCAATGGAATGGAGAGCCGATGTATCCAACAACACCTACGCTCTGGTTTGACAAGTTTCAAAAGCGGCACGAAATACCACACCATAAATTTCATGCTCTTCGGCATACCTCGGCGACATTACTGCTTACTGATGGAGCAAATATAAAAACTGTAGCTGCCCGCTTGGGGCATACGCAACTTTCGACCACCAATCGTTATGTCCATGCTTTGTCGGAGGCAGATGTAGCAGCTGCGGATAGTTTTTCTTCCTTGATCCAACCGATAAAGATGCAAAATATCAGCCATGATGAACAAATAAAGAACAAATTTTAGTTTTATAAAAGTCAACTAAAAAGCAAAAAATCCTTAGAACCATTGCGGCTCTAAGGATTGTTTTGGAGCTGCTACCCGGATTCGGACCGGGGACCTCATCCTTACCAATTCTAAACAGGCTGTTTTTTCTTGTTGTCGCTTGTAGTCTTCTATTGGTTGCATCTATTGGGGCGCAATCATCTCTCGGTTTTGTTTGCCGTTGCTTGTTGTGGCTTGCTATACCATGAAAATGGCTATTTTGGGGTGGCGGTGTTGGTTTTGTGTAGGTTTCTATAGGGCTCTTAGGACTCTGACCTCATCTCTGCATTATCGTTTTGGGCCGGACAAAATATGGGTCAAATTGCTTGATGGATTACACCAAATATACTATACACAAGGCGGCCTGATTTTTGTGAGGTTTTCTGTGAAATTTTTGTTGAAAAAATCTCTTAAAAATATATAATAGTTAAAAGCACATATTTTACGTTTAATATAATTGCGAAAAGGGTGCGGTCTCTATGCCATTTAACGCTCAAAATGTCGATACTGGTACTGAAGTAGTAATTGGTTTAGTTGGTGCAGTAGGCACAGAGCTAACAAGAGTAATGCAGTTCGTTGAGCAGCATCTTTCGCTTTATAAGTATAACACCCGAAAAATCAAAATCTCAGAAGAGATAATTAGTAGTATATTTCCACATCAAGAGTTCGGCAGAGACCAGTACCAGAGAATTTCAACTTACATGGATATGGGGAACAAAGCAAGAAAAGAGTCTTGTGATTTTTCCATCCTTGCTTTGGGCGCTGCCGAAGCTATCTTAAATGCTCGTGAAAAAGATTCGAATGAAGATGTAATGCCTAGATTTAAACAGGCATATATAATTGATTCATTAAAGCATCCCGCCGAAGTCGCAAAATTGCGTTGGCTATACCCCAATGGGTTTTATTTAATTGGCGTTTATGCTTCGGAGCAGAGACGGCGAGAATACTTAACCAATGATTTGCAGATTGCACCTGAAAATGCAGATAAGCTAATTCATAGAGATATGAACGAGAATGAAAAGTATGGTCAGCAAACACGCGATGCTTTTCAGATGTCAGATTTCTTTGTTGAATGGAACGGAAATGACGACCAACTCAAACATGACCTATGGCGAGTAATCGACTTAATTTTCGGCCATCCATTTTTAACCCCTACATTTGAAGAATTTGCCATGTTTATGGCTTTTACATCTTCTTTGCGTTCCGCCGACTTATCGCGTCAGGTTGGAGCAGTCATTGCAAATAATAAGAGCGAGATAATTTCTATGGGTGCAAATGATTGCACCAAATTTGGTGGTGGACTCTATTGGCCTCATTACGATCAAACTAAAACTCAGATTATTGACGATGTTGATGGGCGAGATTATAAGCGTAAATGCGATTCAAACAAAGTTCAACTCAATAAAATGATTGATGAATTGCTAGATGAAATTGATGAAGACGATTTAAAAGATCCTTCAATTGATTCCGAGGCTACATTAAATGTTGCTTTGATCAAGGAAAAATTGAGAAGCAAAATACTTCATAGCCCAATAAAAAACATTACAGAGTACGGCCGTGTTGTGCATGCTGAAATGGAAGCAATATTGATGTGTGCACGGAATAACATATCTACGAAGGGTACCACACTCTTTTGTACTACTTTTCCATGTCACAACTGCGCAAAACACATTATTGATGCTGGGATAGAAAAAGTAATATATATTGAACCTTATCCTAAAAGTAAGGCATTCGACTTTCATAGTGAATGCATTACAGCTTTAGAAGGTGATCAGAATAAGGTTGAATTTTTGCCGTTCGTAGGTATCGGCCCTCGAAAGTTCTTTGATCTGTTTTCCATGACATATGGCTCTGGCTATGCAAAGAAACGGAAAGAAGAAAACGGCAAGGCAATTGAATGGACATGTGATGACGGAAAGGTACGCGTTCCTTTAGTGCCAGTATCTTATCTTGATCTGGAATTAATTGCTACCAACAATTTCGATGAATTAAGGAGGAGGATTTCAGATGGAAGCATCAAAAAAGCAAGCGAAATACAGCAATAAGGAGCAGGTGGTGGAATACGCAAGCCAAAAAGTGTCAAATTGGCCAGATTGGAAGAGAGATATTGCAACAAAAATAATGACCACAGAAAAAACATCTCTTGTATTTAGTAGATAAATTACAATACACTTTTATTTACATATAATATAGAGCTCTAGGATAGAATTTGGTTTCTATCCTAGAGCTTTCAAATTAAATCTGTAAATATCATTACGCTGTTTATCAAACGATTTGCAAACCGTCTGAGGTCTTATGCGTTGTCTTCTGTGGTTGCAGTACTAGCATTTGTTTTAATCGATTGAATAGCATCTTTTGCAGATTGCTTGACAATGTACGTTTCACTGGTACAGAGGATCTGCCCATTTCCCGCTTTGATATTAAAGTAATACTGACCGTTAGTGGCTTTCTCAATTACGAATTTCATTATATCGCCTCCTTTCGACCAAATATTACCATTATATGGGATATATTTCAAGTGCTCCGCTTTAGCATTTACACTTTATTCATAGCTTTTTAAGGCCGCTTTTAAATTCCCAGGGTATGATATGGACATCCTCAAAGGAATGAGCCACCTGCGAGGTGCAAGAACTTTTTCATTTCCATTCTCTTTTCTCTCCCTCTCCTCTATAAAACGAAGCCGCCCACAAGGCCATTATCGGTCCTGTGGGCGGTGTTCTCTGTATGCGTGTTATTCTCATTCAGCGGCGATAGCTGCCATGTAGGCCCCCTTACCCGGCGATTGCCGTGTCCGCGTCCAGCAGTGCCTGCACCGCCGCTCTCCAAGTCAGCGGAACTTGCTCAATCGTGCGGTACCCCGCTTTAATGAGGTCATAGTAAATCTTAGCCATTTGTGCCTCCAATCATTTCAGCCAGTTCAGCCAAGGCTAGTTTATTTTCAATGTCGTGCGCCGATTCGGTTTCAGCCAGTTCTGCAAGGGCAAGCTGGGTCTGGGTAATGGGGTCGGGTTCGGAGGGTGTCGGGTCAGGTCCCGGCATAACGCCCGCAGTCATGTTTACGACCGTCTGCCCGTCCACCTCAATGCTGACAAACGGGAATGTATCTGGGGTTATCATGCTGTCGGGGATGATTGCCCACCCGTCAGGACAAGAATTGCAACCGCTTTGATTCCTGTGCGCCCCATTGGAAAGGGGTTGAATTTCAATAATTTTCACAAAACTGCTCCTTATCCAATAAGAATCGCTTCATACACGTATCCTGAGAAATTGCACTGTTGCTCCGCCGTAGCCGCAGAATAAAATGAAATACCATCGGTATGACTAATTGCCGTCAGCATGTATGGTTGCGAGTTACCACTTTGCAAATAGAATCCAGTAGTATCTACAATAATTGCATGGTTTGCCTTGCTAGTTTTTTGAATGATAATTGCAATTTTAACATTAAAGTCAGCCGATAGGACAGTCGGATTTGATGCTCCGGACACCCCTGTCCCTGTATAGCTCACGGAGGAAATTCGCGCCCGATTTCCAATCCGCCCTAGTGGTGTGTAGGTGTACCCGTCCGATACAGCGGGAGGGTAAGCATCGGAAGACGGAGAATTGACATAGCCAAAAAGAGTTTTCACAATGATAGCGTTTGAATAATACTGATATGGTGTGACTTCAATGTTGGAACTGTAAGAGATAGAGAAAGAAATTTCCTGTGGAGCAAAGCAAACACGCCCTGTGTGCGAACTATCGTAATAGTACTTATTTGGAAGAACGGTTTGTAAAAATGCCTTCATTGCATCGGCAGAAGCAAACGAAGAAGAAATAACGTCTATTCCATTTCCTTGCATCAAATCTAATGCACTATTGGCATATGTAATTTTGTTTGAACTGCCAGACACCCAAGAAATAATAGTAACCCCGGATGACGATGTAATATCGCCCAGATTAACGCTGTACTGATTCTTGCTCCACACATACTCATTCCCAAGCCCCGCGTGGAATCGGGAAAGCAGGTCAAATGCCGCATTTGGAGTTTCCACGCCGCCTAACTTTGCCGCCGTTGCATCACTCAGCAGATTCGCTTTTGTCGGCGGCGTCCCTTCCTGCGTCGGCTCGTCGGCCATAACCATGTCGTATGTATTTTCCTGCCCGGTGACGGGAACTAATTTTACCCGCCCCGGATAAGTCGGTACTCTATCGTTCATGCCAGCCCTCCATATAGTCCAATATCAGCAATACCAAGCGCCCAGCCCAGATTGATGGTGTGGGCAATTTTATCAATCAGCCATTCCACGTCCAAGAGAATTTGCTCGATGTTGTTCCAGATCACCACCGTGCAATCGTCCATGCTCTCAGGTGCGGCTGGCGTGCTGGACGCCGCCGCCAACGCGCTTCGGATGTTCGCTATGCTCTGCGCGTAGGCATCCATTTCCGCCTGTGTAGGCCAATCCCCGACTTTCCAGTCCGTCCTCACGTCAACCGACACCGAATACCCATACGACGCGAAAAGCGCCTGTAGTGTCAATATGGCCTCGCCTACGCGGTTCACGTCGGTGTAGTTGTACGCGCCCTTCATCGGGACGGACCACTTGGCCTTCTGCGCGTCGGTCATGCTCACCCACGGTATTTTAGAAAGCGTAAGCCATGCGTTATAATCCGCTTGTGTGCGGTCGGTGATTAGATTGAGACTCATGTATTCACCGCCTTAATCTGCATAATTTATACCTCCCCGCTGAAAACTTCTCCTGCATAGAACTGGGACTGCTCTATGCGGTTAGGCGCATTTTCTGCCTCGACCTGTGCGGAGTCAATCCGCTTGATAAAGCCGCGGCCCGCAGGGTTAGAAGCGGTTACCTCACCGGTACTTAAATTGATTTCTTTCATCAGATCATCCCTCCATCAAGTCAGCGACATATCCGGGTAGAGGCCTTTCAGCTTCTCCTCTGCAAAATGCAGAGCCAGGGCGCCGTCCATATCGTTAACAAAGGATCCGACCAGATAGCCGCCGAAGGCCTTGACCTTGTTGAAATCCGCCTCGATATTGTCCCCGAAGTCAGCACCCGGCCGGAGATCACTGCCACAGGCCACAGGGCACCGGATCATGCAAATGCTTCTTAGCATGTCAAGGGTCTGGGTGTCCTGTGCCTCGATAAGCGGGTTCAGGATGCCCTGCAGCTGCTGGACGGTCATCGTATCCCCCAACAGCTCAATCATCTTCAGCGCGTTGCTAATCGCGGTCTGGTGCTGCGGAGTGTTGAACTGGACGTTATGCCGGGCTGCCACAAAGTCAACGATCTTCTGCATCTCGGCCGCCATGTCGGCCTGGGCCTGCTTGATGTAGGCATAGCGCTCCTCTTTGATCGGCTTAGTCTCGTCGTTCCGATACTGCCGTGTGAACTGCTCCTGCAGCTCAATCTCCTGAATCCGGATGCCGAAAGCCTCGATCTTTTTAACGTGGATCTTGTAGAGGTCAATCACCTGTGCCAGCTTGTTTCTGAGTTCATCCATATTTTTTATTCTCCTTTGATTTTCTTATTGTCCCAGGTTTCATAAAAATTCTTACGCAGTCTGTAAAGCATTGAAGGGGAAAGATTGTGCTTCAAGGCAACCGCGTCGATGCTCTGGTTAGTGGTAACCGTCTCAAACAGAGCGTCGCGGTAATCCCCACCACAGGCAGCACAGAGGGAGTCTATATTCCGTTGCACTGTCTCCGGCTTGCTGGAATAGTTCAGACAGGTGAAATAGATTTCTCCCTGCTCCTGATAGGGTAAATTGATACTTCGCATTTTCTTAAACATGAAAGCCCACCTATGCACACTGAAATAATCTGAGGTCTTGAATGTTTTTCTTTTGCCCGCGTAGATGCCGCAGGCCGGATATCTCCAGCGCCCGGATCCGCGCCTCTGGCAGTTGCATCTCCTGGGCCGCCTGTTGGACCGTCAGGCCTCGAAAATAAAGCAAATGGATTACGCTGCTCTCAGCTGCCGGCAGCTCTGAGATCATATGCAGAAGCTGCGCATGGAGCTGGACGCGGTAGAGCGATTCTTCGTAGTCTCCAATGCAGCTTGCCGGATCTACAACCAGGTCTACCCGGGCCGTGCTTCTGTCTCCCTCGTCCTGGACGGGAGCGTCAAGGCTTTGTGCCTGCCACATCATGTCCCGCACCAGAACCTTTGTCTCTCCAGTCTGGCGGTCCTTTACGCTGCACCACCCCATGAGGCACCAGACCTCGTTCTGGAAGTGGTAATGCAGCCAGGTGGCGAAACTCCCGGCGCCGTTAAACGTCTCTACAGCGGCCACCATGGCCGGATAGCCCAATTGGTACAAGTCATCAAAGCCGCAGTATTTTGCACCCCTCAGATAGCGCTTGGCCCACCATTTAACGAGGCTGGACACCTGAGCCCACAGAGTGTAAAGGCTACCCGCTTCGCCCCGCTTGACGGCCTGCACGAGTTCTTCATTGGTCACTTGTACACCCCGCTCTAAGAGCAGCCCTTCCATACATCCTCCTTTTCCGTTACTTCTCGAATGGTCTCTGCAAGCCGCGGCTGTTCCGATGAGTCCGGTGCTTTGGCCAGGTCAGGTAGTATCTGAATGCTGGCCACGTCCTTTAACGACTGCACCGCCTGCCGGAGCCGGTAGGTGCTGATCTTTCCGTTCTTGGATTTTGTCTGGTCAAGAGCCTCTTCGATGATAGCGGTGGCCTTGAGCGCTGCATTCCGGATCCGGGCAAAAGCGTCTGCCTCATCCTTTGAAATTGCATCGACGGTTTTTTGTGCCGTTACAGACATGATCCTGTCACGTTGTTCTTGCCGCGCTCCAACCCAATCATCTTTCTTGGCATGATCCCGCAGAGTGGTAAAAGGGACGCCGTATTTCTCGGCTATATCCCGGTAACTGATAGTCCCGCTTATGTACTCGTTTTTGATCTTTACCCAGTCATACGCCATGCCTATCACCCCGGCGCCTCCGCTGGCTCTGGTAAGCAAAGGTTCCTTCTACCGTTGCATAAATGACCAGCTCCACAAGTGATTCAACATAGCCTTGCGTGAAGGCACTCTCTGGATAATCCACCTGCGCCATAATGTCCGCATAAACGGTATCCGGATCTTTCCCTCTGAAAAAGGGGCGTCCCTCTTTGGCTTCGTTAAATGCCCGGTTCGCCGTTTCTACTGATACCGACAGTAAAGCCAGGTCTCCCCTGGAGGGATCGCACCCAGACGCATTTAAAACACCAGCACAGGACTCAAGGCTCAGAGGGAAAAGCATTCGATCACCGGCTTTCTGCAAAAAATAGAAAGGCATGGGAACAGCGGTTAAACTGTTTCCCATGCCTTAAATGGCTAACCCTTGCGGGCGGTACTTTTATTGGCTTTATTATACATCTCTGGCGGACCGCAGTCAAGCGTTGAGTTTATAGCGAGATAGATATGCTTAAAGGGAGGGTGTCGGTCGCTTTTCCGTATTCGCGCGGTTGGGTGGCGGTCTACCAGGGCGGCCAGATCGGCTGCAGCCTCCGGCTCCTCTCCCGGTATGTAAGCAAGGGTAATCTTCACGCGGTCTCACACACCTCTCTACGGCCACGCTCATACTCTGAGTTTACTAAACCATACCAGGCTTTCAGAATATTCATTACAATAGGCCTGTCCATTTCACTGCCTCTATAATGCTCTGCAAGATCGGATGAAAGGCTCCACGGGTAGCCCTTTGTGACGCCGGCCTTTCCATCCTGGTATGCACGATGAGCCGTCCTGCAAACTTCTTTTTCAATAAAAGCATTGGCCTCTTGATCAGTCATGGCTTGACAAATCCTTTCTTTTCCCTCACAATGGGGTTGTTGTTGGTCGGCCTCGTGGCCGGTCTGCCGCCTTCGGTGTTGGTAGCACCGAAGGCGGCTCTTTTTTAGGGCCTCGGAAATCTCGGGATAGTTGCCCTTTTTAGGGCCTCTAAAATCTCTAAATACACCGCCCCTTTTTAGGGCGTCCGAAATGTCCGGATACACTCTTTTTAGGGACTCCGAAATCTCCGAATATACGCATTTCAATTTTTATGATTTTCCCGCTCCAGCAGCATACCGTAGCGGACCAGATAGGAAATTCTTGTGGCATTACCCGCCCCCATAAACTCGTGATGCTCTGTGACAGACTCCTGAATATCAGCGGCCATCGAAATTTGCGCATCCGTCAGAGCGATAGTTTCGCACTGTCGCAGGTTATCGAGCACCGAATCAACGTCGTTGGTATGATCGGCTATGACTCGGTTGATCTTGCACAGATTCTGCGTCCACCTGGACGGTGCTTTCGGCTCCATGTTTTGGGTCAGTTCTTCAAATTCGCTCATGTATGGACCTCCTTTTGGTTTAAAAAAGTTACAACTGCTGGGCACCAGTGCAGCGTTTTGTAATTGTGATCTGGCTGCCTAGCCATAGGAAGCGCGAATTGCTTTTTAAAAGTCAAGGCAATAAAGGGACTAACTGGCGTTATCCCTATTCTCTTTTCCTCCACCAGTTCACATATCATCCGGGAAGCTTCACGGCTCCACCCCGTCCAGAACATGACATTGGTACCACGTACCGACTCAATACACTGTTCTCCGTGATAATCAAAGCCGATTTCATCAAAAAAGCACTCAATCTCGCTGAAAGAGGCTGCGGGATACGCCTTAAGGAAAGCTAATAATCGTTCTTTGTTCATTGGATCTGTCCTTTCCAACATAATAATGCGGAGCAAAATGCGGTTCTTAAGTAGTGCAATCCGTTGCACTACAACGATTCCAACATTCCAACGTATTTTTCCGTAATACTATCATCAAAATATGGATACTAATTTATTTTTTAGATGAAATTAATAATTCGAGAAAGCCTCACATAATAATACTTTTCATGTTGGAAATGTTGGAATGTTGGAATTATTATAAAAAGCCTTTACTTGCAGCACACTGATTATCAATTTCTCTCCAACACATACTTTAAAATTGTTGGAACGGTTGGAACTATAAAGGCAAATCGTCATCGATCTGCTCATAGTCATCATCCTGAACAATCAGCTTTACAGATGAAGCTTTTATCCCACCATAAGAGGCGTTGTGAACTAGCCTGCCCTGTGGAGTCTTCAGCAGATGCTCGTTTTCCGCCCACGCTCTTTTTACAGCATCGAAGCTGAACCCGCCGGCCTGCATCTGCTCTTCCAGCTTGACCTTGTTGAATGTGCAGACACCGTCCGAAACCTTTCCCCAGGTTTCCACGTTCAGCCGTGGATTCGTGTCAAACTTTGAAGCATTGGCGGCAATGATACCGCAGATATACTCATAGGCCCGTGCTGCCACATCCACTTCCCTTTCGATTTTTAGGAATGGGCGCACATCTTCGATATTAAGGGGTACTTCTCCCGGGAACAAGCATTCAGTGGCCAGCTTGTCCGCCACCATCATAAGTGCCATGGAGGCAGCCTGCTTATCTGTGGTTTCGATCTCATGAAGAATGGAGGAATTTTTCTCGTTGAACAATGCCGGGATGTCTTTTCTCTTTATGTAGTCAATAAAGACCCGCCCTGCATGTCCATAATTGGCCCTTATGAAATTGACCACCTGGTTTCCGTTCGCCACAACAGGTGCTATACACTCCACTTCAATGACCCGGTTAAATACGCCACCTCCGCTGCCGGCCTTCGTGCACGGCTCTTCTCCAGAAAATAGGAAGCAGCATTTCCACGGCCTGGCCCTTTGGGCTTCGTCATATTTCATGCGTCCTCGGTCGATGCCCTCTGTAAGCGTCATAATCAATGCATCCAGGCTGGAGAACTGGAGCTTTATAATCTGCAGCTCATCGTAGGCCACCGGGAGCGAATGAAAAAATGCCGCCGTATTCAGCATAGAGTTTTTGGTGGCGTTCAGCGTTCGGAGGAGCTTACCCGCAGACGGATCCCCCCAAACAGACATAGCCACCATCAGAGCCACAGTCTTTCCGACGCCTGAGCCGCCCCAAAGATGAAAAATAAATGGGAGCGCATGGATACGGTCGATTAGTGGACTTGCAAAGCCGGCAGCCATGGTCAGTCGAAGGTTAATATTTTTCCTCAACTCCCGTATCTGTGAAACCCAATCCTCGAAGCTTCCGGCTTCACTGACACAGTCGTATAGGTCCTTATTCTCACCCTCACCATCGAAAACAAGGGACGCCTCATATGGAGCGAAGCGGTCTGCTCCGAACCATCCAAGCCTGGACACAGACAGTTTCGGAGACATGGCGGTCGGATTCTCTTGCTCGAAGGTATCCAGAAATTTTACAAAGTCTCTGGCATTCGCCGAGTGAACGCTCAGACCATAGGCTGCCATTTGAATAACCTTCGAGGCATTAAACAGGATCTCGCGCTTTACGGTCTTCCGTTGCCATTGTCCGCTCCCAAAATACGTAATGCAGAAGGATTCCTCGCTGGTTTCAATATTTTGGAACTTACCGAAGATCAGCACTGGCTGAGAACAGATCCGATTCCCATTCAGATAAACGCCGTTATCATCAATGGCATAGGTGTATGAGTGCAGCCCGGGGAACGGGTTTTTCAGACATTTGAAATTGATCTTGTTTTCCGCGGACCGGGCGGATCTCTTTTCTTCCATGTCACGATCAGCGGCGGCCTTCTCCTCATCCCTTACTGATTTTTCAAAAGCCTTGAAAACCGTATCAAAGTCTTTAGTGATACGATTCTCGCGGGCAGTTTTACGTAGATCTGCGCAGAGAAGGGCCCGGCACTCTTCGTCGGTCTCTCGGTAGGCCTTCCTGACCTCGTCTGTGAGAAGGTCCCGGACATCGTTCACGGTGGTCTCTTTCTCCGTCACTCCGCCACCGCCTCGGCATCCAGTTTGCGGAGCAGAGCCGGTACATTGATGTAATACACGCCGCCGCTATTGATGTGCGGGATGGTTCCGTCTTTGCATCCTCTCCGCAGATAATATTGAGAAAGGCCTGTGGTCTTGCAGGCCTCCCCAATTTTTTGGAATGGGACTGTGTTGTTCGCCATGTTAGTTCACCTCCTCCAGAACGTCTACTACGTTAACACCCAGCCCCGCCGCTAACTTCCCCGCCGTCTTAGGTTCACACGTCCCGCGGCGCACGACCGTACTAATATTCTGACGGCTAATTCCGGACAGTTCTGCAAGTTCCGACTTGGTCATACCGCGCTCTGCAAGCATGGTCTCAATTTTCTGTGCGCTTATATTCATTTGGTTCACCCCCTCAGCAAAGTTACCACCTTGGTTACTATCGCAATTGTAACCGCTTTGGCAACTTCTGTCAAGTTCAAAGTTGACTTTTCGGTAACTTAATATATAATGAAATCAGGTGGTGATTTTATGACATTCGGAGAAGAGCTCAAAGCGGCGCGAAAAAAAGTTGGAATGACGCAAGAAGAGGTAGCCCACCAAGTTCAAACAACAAAAACCGCAATCAGCAGATATGAAAAGAATCAGCGTTTACCAAGAAGCGATATATTTACCAGGCTGTGTATTGTTTTAGACATAGATGCAGATAAAATGGTCAATCTTGCAACTCTTGCAGATTTTACTGCGCCACAATTGTCAGCTTCAATTCATAATTTATTGGATTGGAAATTCGAAGAAATAGAACCTTTGAAAAAATCTGACCGCGATAATAATGAGTTAAATATAGTAAATAATTCGCATAAGAAGAGAATCGACTATGCATTTGGTCGCTTAAATGAAGATGGGCAGGAAATCGCAGCTCAGCGCATAGAGGAATTGGCAGAGATCCCAAAATACCAGAAATTAGAGTCCGAAGAAGTCCTTCGAGACACACTCCACGATAAAAAATAAAGCCCCAGGCCGAAGCCCGGAGCATGGAGGTGATTAGATGCCGTCAACCCGTAAGAAAGAGACCAAGGATGGACGCATATTCTATGAGATTATTGTACGCCGCGGCCGCAATAAATCCGCCTTGACATCTCGCTGGTATGTCCCGGAAGGATGGAGCCAGAGGGCCATAGATCGGGAACTTACCACCGTGGCCGCTGACTTTGAACGCCGCTGCAATGCCGGTGAAGTGATCTCCCGGCAGGAACAGAAGGACAAGGCTGTTTACGAGGCGCAGGAGGTCGCAAAGGTGCTGACCCTCCGCCAATACGGGGAGACCGTGTTCATGCCCGCCAAGGCCGTCACAATCAGCGAGAACACCCGTTCAAACTTTCAAGGTTACCTTGACCGGAGCATATACCGGGCGATTGGTGATCTCAAAATGCCGGACATCACACCGGCCAATATCTCCGCCCTGCTGCTGTCCATTCAAGCAGAGGGGAAAGCACACGCTACGGTTATTAAGTGCTATACCATCCTGCATAGTCTCTTTAAGATGGCTTATATGGCCGACACTATACCCCGCAACCCCATGGACAAGGTGGAGCGTCCCAAGCCCCGGAAAGACGAGACGCAGACTGCCGTTGAAGCCTGCAGTATTGATGAGCTGCGGCATATTCTCCAATGCCTGGAGCAGGAGCCTCTAAAGTGGCAAGCGCTGGTCCGCCTCCTAATGGACACAGGCATTAGACGCGGCGAGTGCTGCGGCCTTAAATGGAAAGACGTCGATTTTCAGTCTAACACCATAACAGTCACCGGAAACCTCTGCTATACTCCGCAGAAAGGGATTTACCTTGACACCCCGAAGAACGGAAAGCCCCGCGTTGTTGACGTTGATCCGTCTGTAATGACCCTCTTGCGATCTCTGCGCAGTGAGCAGGCTGACCGGGCAATCAGTGCCTATGTGTTTACCCAAGATAATAGCCCGGAACCGATGCACCCACAAAGCCCTACGCGCTATCTTAAAAAGTTTTCTGAGCGGTATGGTATACCTGGGCTTCACCCTCACAAGCTCCGCCACAGCTTCGCCAGCGTTGCAATAACAAACGGGGCTGACATTGCCAGTGTGTCCGAGAAGCTAGGGCATAGTGACAAGGCCGTCACGCTGCGCATGTACACCCACGCCGATCAAGACAGCATAAAACGGGCCAGCCAAATATTCCGGGATGCAATCGAAAAGATATAAAAATACCGGGCAGGAATTATCCTGTCCGGTTAATTTTTGCGCCTGGTGTTGGTTTTTGTGTTGGTTTTTCAGTGAAGTTAAAAGTCTTCATAAAATAGAAAATCCTTAGAACCATTGCGGCTCTAAGGATTTCTTTGGAGCTGCTACCCGGATTCGGACCGGGGACCTCATCCTTACCAAGGATGCGCTCTACCAGCTGAGCTATAGCAGCATTTTTGGCGACCCGGAACGGGCTCGAACCGTCGACCTCTAGCGTGACAGGCTAGCGTTCTAACCAACTGAACTACCGGGCCGTACACATGCTCGACAATAAATGACTATATCATATACAACATACGTTGTAAAGAATTTTATGGCAGGGGCAGAAGGACTTGAACCCTCGGCACGCGGTTTTGGAGACCAGCTGCTCTACCAACTGAGCTATACCCCTATCTCGCTTGTGGCTCCCCAACAGGCGAAAACCATAATTGGTGGGCCTTCGGGGACTCGAACCCGGGACCGATCGGTTATGAGCCGACTGCTCTAACCAACTGAGCTAAAGGCCCGACCTAGATATAAGAGAATTATTGCCGCCACCATGTGGCGGCAATACACTCTTTTGGCTCCCCCTGTTGGACTCGAACCAACGACAACGCGGTTAACAGCCGTGTGCTCTACCAACTGAGCTAAGGAGGAATATGCAAAACTCTGACTTTAACAAATCAGAGTTTTGTGTTGGCGCTACCTGTCTTCCCGGGCCGTTGCCAGCCAAGTATTGTGAGCAGAAACGAGCTTAACTACCGTGTTCGGAATGGGAACGGGTGGACCCTCGCTCTAATCAGCACCAACTTCGTCGCTGGAGAATATATGTCATTTGGTTACCCAAAGAACAAACCATATTATAGAGGATTACGCGCTGTCTGTCAAGAAAAGATTTGGTGACCCGTACCGGATTCGAACCGATGTTAACGGCGTGAGAGGCCGCTGTCTTAACCACTTGACCAACGGGCCAGAAGTTCCCTATCCGGGGTATATCCGCTATGGATACACCCCGAACAGGCTTGGTGCACCTTCACGGACTCGAACCGGGGACCCACTGATTAAGAGTCAGTTGCTCTACCAACTGAGCTAAAGGTGCGAGTTCCATCTTTTCTGAGAGCATTCTGCACCCTCAAAACCGAACAATGTATGAGTTCCTTTCAAGGCTTATTGCCTGCATAATTGTAGGTCAAGCCCTCGGGCGATTAGTACCAGTCAGCTCCACACATTACTGCGCTTCCACCTCTGGCCTATCAAACAGGTAGTCCACCTGTGCCCTTACTTCTCACGAATGAGAGATCTCATCTCAGGGAGAGTTTCACGCTTAGATGCCTTCAGCGTTTATCTCGTCCATACGTAGCTACCCAGCTATGCCCTTGGCAGGACAACTGGTGCACCAGAGGTATGTCCATCCCGGTCCTCTCGTACTAAGGACAGCTCCCTTCAAATCTCTTACGCCCGCAACAGATAGGGACCGAACTGTCTCACGACGTTCTGAACCCAGCTCGCGTGCCACTTTAATCGGCGAACAGCCGAACCC
>Ga0183099_1000959_pt1 | contig 18019 bp, 15 predicted proteins | sample Biomet1_FD_127788 | JGI IMG/M metagenome (GOLD analysis project Ga0183099, IMG submission 127788) | Microbial communities from bioreactor (seeded with anoxic lake sediment) at LBNL, California, USA - Biofuel metagenome 1 | ecosystem: Engineered > Bioreactor > Anaerobic > Unclassified ... | reverse complement strand
TCCGAAACGGATGAATCCGTTTTCTATTCTTCAACGGAACTGGCGAGTGATTTCTTTACGGTTGATAAGCTTGCCGAGACGGATGCAAAGGACGACGGAACCAGGATCGCCTACAACGTCACTTATTTGAAACGGCTCGACATCATGTACTTTGATGTAAACGTACTCGATGCAAGCGGTCAAACCATTCAGACAGAGACCCTTTATGGCTATCCATTCGTAAATGAAAATGGCCAAACAGATGTAAAAATGGACGTTCACGGTACTGTCGTTTATGCTTCGGATTTGCTTGAGGACGAGACATATGAGAAAGACTCGGTCCTCAACGGTACCCTTCCTAGACACGTTTGCGTTTTGGCTGATAGCACCTGTGACGGTGGGTCGTGTCTTTATCCCATTCTCAGCATTTCCCAGTCGATTACGACATTCAATCAAGCTTGGGGCTTAGCTAAAACCTTCATCATTATTCCAGATTTATTTACCTACGGGCCAATTCCTTATCTCTTTTATGTTGCGAAAATGACAATGGCGGAACTGGACTATGCATGGAATTGTAAGAAGACCAAGCCAGTAGGCTTGATTGAAGACCAAGGAAAGTACTCGGATTGGAGATTCGGGCTTAGTTTAGGAGAATACGGAGGAAGTGTATCCAAAGCTGGGTGTGAATGCATTGCTTTATATAATTTCCTTTACGATTGCGGAGCAAACCCTGATTTGGCGACAATCATCGCTTTAACGGAACTATCGAATGCAGATCTTTTTTGGGGTGTGTTCGGTTCTAATCCCGTTCCGAATGAAGTGATACAAACATTAACAGGGGACATTCTTGATCTTTTTAATGAAAAAGTCGTTCCATTAATAAGAGAGAAAATCCCTGGCCTGGCCACTACAATACTGGATGAATTTATATCCGAACAGCCAGGGTGGTTTCAAACGGTGCTTCATATTTGTTACGACGCAGCGCATAACTTGACAGTCGACATTTTGGAAAAGGCCTTGGATGTCGCTGTGGTTGTTGTTAACGTCTTTATAGATTGTTATGTAGCCCAGCTTCATGACATCGGAGATGTTTTGCGGTTGCTTACTTATGGGCATGATCTGCTCAGTTGTGGGTGTCTTTCGGATTTCGACAAAAATATTTCGTCGAAAAGGCAAGGCATTGTTTCTTTTTGGAACAGGACAGACTCTTCAGGATCTATTGATATTATGTCGGGGGTTCATACGGTGTATGTTCGGAGAGAGGAAAGCGGTTATTCTGGCCTCAACGTTACATGCGATGGCAATTCGCTAACCTCTCCATCGATTAGTGGTATCATCGGGACAAATAATCACGGAAACCCCGCATTCGTTTCAACACAATTTCTTTGGGGGTATGTTGCTGTTTAAGGAGGAGGTGTCATGTTTTCAACAAAAAACTTTGTGTTTCTTGGTTTTGTCCTTTGCCTCAATATCGGTTCTTGCGCGTACACTTTCAACGATTTCTTCACCAAGAACACGATGTGGTTCTCGGAGGACGGAATGATCGTGGCCCGAGCCGAGGGACAAAGCCCGAGCCTTTGTTATGGAGAAATGAAGATCAACGGATCGTTTGAACCCGTCTGTTGCAATTTCAACTTCAACGCGCTCTACGTCACTTTTCGGGACGGGACCAAAACGCAATTTGAAACCACCAAGATCGAGACCGGAGCCTTTTTGGCCAAAGACGACGCTTTCACCCTGACGCTCGAGACGAACAACACTGGAGACCCGGCATGGGACGACTATTCGGCGACGATGGTGGGGAGGGCAATAGAGGAGAACGACCTCGACGCCAAACTTTTTTATTGGTTCGGTTTTGAAAATTCCGACTTGGGCATCACCCTAGATTGGATAAACACCAAGATGAATGGAGACCCCCCTCCCGAACTGAACTTCCAGAGATCAGGGACTTATGGAGGATCCGCTTTCGTTTTCAGTTTCCTCGAAGACCGGAAATTCAGTTTCCTCAATGCCTCGAACCTCAGCGCTTCTGGCACATACGCGACCTCCGCCGACGGGATGGTTCTGACGTTCGAGAAAGACGAGATCTTTGGCCAAAAGGGGAAAATGGTTGCATTTTCCACCGTCGTGGTCTGGTGAGAGCGGGCCCCATGCGAAGGAAATCTTTTTCTTTCCTGAAGGCGTCGGTGCTATCAGCGGGCATCCTTTCCGGATGCGTGAAGGCACCTCCGTCCTCGAGCTCGGCTTCTTCAAATAGCTCCTCTTCCTCCTCTCCTTCGATTTCCTCTATGGACCTGTCTTCTTCGTGTTCGTCTTCCTCTGAGTCGTCATCCGAATTCTCTTCATCCTCGTCCTTTGGCCCTTATTCGGGTCCTTTGACCTTCCGCGTCTTCGAAGACAATACCGCTGCCGTGAGTGGCTGCGACAAGGCGGCGACGGAGGTCGTGGTCCCCGCGCTCTACAATGGTGGCTCGGTGACCTGCATCGACAGCGACGCTTTCCAGTTTTGCGACTTATTAACAACCCTAACTCTCCCCGAGAGCGTGACGATGTTCGGCGTGTCCTCATTCTTCGGCTGCTCGGCCTTGGAGGAGTTGGTCATCCCCAGCGGGATTCGCCTGATCTGGTCGATGGAGTTTTCTTTCTGCTCATCGCTTAAAACGACCGTTCTTCCGGATGGGCTCATCGATATCGCGGAGATGTCCTACCTCCGCTGTTCTTCCCTGGCCTACGCGGTCATCCCAACCAGTGTGATTTCGATTGGCTACGACGCCTTCTCGAAATGCTCGTCCGATTTCAGAATCTTCTCGAAAGCGACCTCGCTCGAGGGTGTGAAACTCGGCAGAAACTGGGATGGTGGGTTTCCTCATTATTTCTACAGTGAGAGTGAGAAATCCGGGGCTTGGCATTATGACATCGACGGCGTTCCGACCCTCTGGTGACAGTTATTTGGTTTTTGTGTTCCCTTAACGGACCAAGTAAGCGTGTAACAAACGATACCGGCAAAAAACTTGCCATAAGAAATGGTCACCAATGTATAATTTTACAAATGGGGTCTTATGATTAATGGTTTTACAAGAGAAGAAATAAAGAATAGCGTGGAATACCAATGGAGAACACATCAAGCAAAATCGTTGTTTATCGTCTTTGGGATTATTTGTGTTCCTTCTCTTTTTATGACCTTTTTTTATGCAATGGCGAACCCTGATTATTTGTTAGTTGTATTTTTGTCATCGGCTGGATGTTTGGTTTTTTTTCTAGTTTCGTTTAGCTCAATCGCCCTGTTTTATTTTCTCAAAGCTAGGTATTTTCTAAAAAACTATAAAAGCTTTGATGCATATGAAGTTGTTTTAGAAAGAGTATCAACTTCATGGAATTATAGAGGTTGTATTTACTATTCGGTGGATATAAAGGGTCCTAATTTCAATAAAAGCGTTGATACAAATCCGTATTTTTCAAGTGGATTCTTGTCGAAGTTTTTGCCCGAAGACTATAACAATAGAACGGTTATTGGCTTATATGATGAAAACCAAAATAAGTTCTATATAGTCCGCAAAAAATAAGTTAATCAAAACGATTTTGGTGAACCAAAATCATGTCTTCAACAGGAACGGAATTCTTTACTTATCATTGGCATTGTGGGTATAAAAATACTTCCCCTTCGTCAATCTTTTCTTTTTGTCATTGGCAGTTGGCTCAGAAACCAAACAAGAAAGGTTTTTCGCTCGTGATGATGCGTTTGGCGAGTGTTCTTCTTAACGGTGTTAGGTTCTTCATCAAAAAGAAACCATTTAAAAGTGGGATTTTAGAGTCATAGTCGCCGAATATGGTTAATTTCCTTCACTCATCAAAAAAATATTTTTGGCGGAAATAAGGCATTTCGCTCCACTCCATATATGTATGGGAATGAAGGGTCGGACCTGGCTGAACTCATATATTTCCGCCTCGCGTTCTTTCCGGCGCAGTGCTACATTCCCATACGTGTCCTTGTCATAGAAAACCTAGATGTTGTTTTTAGCGAGAATGGTTGTCAGACATTTTTTGTAACTAGAGGGTTTTGTCAAACGCTTCTGCGAAGGATAACAAGACCAGAATGAGAAAACACTTTATTCTCAGTTTTGTTCCATTGGCTTAGGCCGGCTTGCTGGTTCCTGCGGTCCGTAGAGAGCCAACCCAACCTCATCACTCATGGCCATGATGCTGCTATTACCGCTTAATAAGACTGCTACCTTGGGGTTGGGGAACCCTCTTTTTCTGGTTGACCCAGATTTATCGCATAGTGACGTAATCAATCAAGTGGTGTTCAGTGACCAAACCTTCAGTTTCCATACACTTGAAACGGTTGCCGACCACTCTTCAATCTCTCCATCGAGAGGAGCGGTTGGACCTTCTCCTTGAAGGCGATCGGACTGTCAAATATCAGTTTTCGTGTGACTTCCATTTGCTTGCGGGAAAAACATTTAAGCGGACTTCATTACCCATAACATGGCTAAAATGGGTAATAAAAACAAGCAGATGGGTGATATCCCATCACTTCTCGAGTTCCGCTTCGAATATGGCGAAGCTTATTACGAAATCGTTTGCGAGAGCGGTTCCGCGCCATTCCTCAATGGCTGTTTTTCGCCCAGTCATAGAGTGTCGGGTTAGGTCTTCCCATAGAAAAAAATGCCTCAAGGAACGATTTGCGTGTTTTAATTTATGAAGAAAGAGATTTGGCAAACGGAAGACTGCGAACTCGTTTGATACGATTCTGCATCTTCAAAGACAAAGAAATCGCAGAAGGCAAACGATAGAACAACTTGTGTTTAAGCCTTGATAGTATCGGCTCTCTTAATGACTGAGAAAGCACTTGTTTCTAGTTACAAGCAACGCTTGTTGGGCTTTGCGTTTATGAAGGATGATAGTGGCGGCAGAGGGAGAAATAATGTTCAAAGACAATCTTAAAACCATCCGTGCAGCGAAAAATCTGACTCAAGGCGATCTCGCGAAAGCCCTTTTTGTGAGCCAGCAGGCCGTCAGCCTTTGGGAGACGGGTAGTGGCTATCCGGATGTCCCCATCCTAAGGTCTTTGGCGAAGTATCTCGGTGTCAAAGTCGACGATTTGATTGGGGTGGAGGAGTTCGTCTCCGCCAAAACAGAGAAGAAAATGCGCCCCGCCCCGCTATGGGTAATCACCCTTGTTCTCGGCCTTGTTCTAATTTTTCTCTTAACCATCTTCACCGTGTTCGACGCGGTGAATTACTCCTGGGAGTATTTTGGGATCCTCGCGGGCATCCTTATGCTCATCGTTCCTTGCTTTCTCGTGCCCACTCTTTATGCCATCTACAAGAACGGTTCTTCCAAACTATTGCTGGCCGGGATGATTTCTTTCGGGGCTCTCTTCTCATGTTTCCTTGGACTTTGCATAGCCAAGTTCCTGTCGGCCGGACCCGGCGATGTCGCCTCTTGGGTGTGGCTGGCCAGCTCATTGGTGGCCCTCCTGGGCTTTGGGTTGTTCGTCTATTTTTATATCCGTTCGAAAACCAAACCCGTTGGCGAAAAGACCGAAATCGTCCGCCTCGAATCCGAAACGCCAACTCGTCATCTTCATAACGGCTGGGCGTTTGCTGCATTCACCTTATCAATCGTCCTTATCGTTTTATTCTCTACGCCTTGGGTCCCCGCCCATTACGCCATTCAGGTCTATAACAGTTCCGGTGAATATTACATTTATGATTACGATTCAAACTTCTTTATGGCCGATACCTTATGGGGCAATTGGGGGCCGTTCGCTTTTTTGGATTTTCTATGTCCGCTCTGCATCCTTAGTCTTTTGATCGTCTCTTTTCTCGCCCTTTGGCGCAAAACCTCACCAAAGGTTTCCGAGCGACTTGTTAGCGCTTCAGTTATTTTGATGGGTGTCACTTTGGTTATTTTCTTACTTTCCGCGTTCATCGCTCGTCTCTCTGTTCCGTATCGGTGAAGGGCCCCATTCGTGAGGACCGTCACAAACACCACTCGCATCGCCGGTTCTGTTTCGTCAATGGGTATGGAGCCTCTCAATCATTAGAAAACATTTTATCTTTGGAAAACTTTTAATGAATTGTGAGCTAGGAAAGCTTCTAGCCCTGCCTTAACGGCCAAAGAAGAAAAATTACTGCTCGTTATCAAAGGAAGGAAGAAGGCCTTCTTTTTTGAGATAAGTCCGGCTCGTCATTAAGCTTTCGAGAGGCGTGATGGTCTTTTGCTCGACGGCGCAGTATTCCGCGCCCGCTTCCTTGGCCGCGGCGATGACCTCATGAAAATCAATGAATCCTCGGCCGAGTTCACAATCATTGGTTTTCACTTTGAGACCCGCCTCTTCGTCGGCGATATCCCGTAAGTGAACGCCTATAAGCCTTTTTCCGAATTCCTTTATCTGGGCCACGGGGTTCTTACCAGCCCGGGCGGACCAAAAGGTATCGTTGACGAATCGAAGGTCCGGGCAGCGGCGGAGGAGAAAGGATAGTTTCGTTTCGCCGTTAGGAAGTTGGACGTATTCCCAGTAGTGATGGTGGTAGGCCACTGTCAGGCCCTCTTTCGCGTAAAGGGCCACTAAATGGTTGATCTCCTCGGCGAAAGAGGCGAGATCCTTTTCGCCCCCGAGAATTCCTTTGAGGGAGAGACGGGAAATGACGATATTCTTCGCCTTGACCATCCTCGCGAAGGAAACAATCTCCTCGGGTTTTGAGGCAAGAATCTTGGGTTTAACCATCAGGGAGGTCACGACGAAAGGGCGTTCCTTTTGGAGCGAGCTGACAATGAGGGCGTTTCGTTTAGAAAAAGGGATGTAGGCCAACTCGAAAGAGGAGAAGCCCTCATCGAGAAGCGATACCAAAGCTTTTCGGAGATCCTTCCGAGCGGCTCTGCGGATGGTGTAGGTTTGGACCCCGAGGAGCATCAGGCCAAGCTTCTTTCATTGTTCGCGTAATCTAGTGAGAGAGTGTTCCCGCCGAAAGAAAGAACAATCTCCGGGGCTTTCCGAGCTACCGCTCCATTAAGGACATAAGGGCTCTCAAAACGGTCGTAAGCCAAATCCTGGACGAGTCCGTTGACCGAGAAGGAAGAATCGTAGGTCGCCGAGAGGCTCGTCCCATCCGTGACGTAATCCGCCTTCATGGCTTCTGAGTCAAACGTTAGGGCATTGCCCTGAGTCCGGCTGACGAAAGAGGCGAAAGACGTATCCTTATCGACCGAGGAAAGTTCGGTTACGTAACAGTGTTTGCTTCCGCCTTCGAGTATCAGATCGTAGCGGTCGTCAGAGCTTCCCGTTATGAGCGAGGACACGCTCGTTTTGATTTTTTGGCGGTCTTTTTCTAGTTCCTCTGGAGTTACTCCGCTTCGATCGTTTTTGAAAGCAAATATCGCATTCGGGTCATCGCTTTCCGCGTGGACCATCACGAACGCGTTGCCCCGGCGGCCATAAGCGAAACCTTGGTTTAGGTGATCCAAATTGACTTCGTCAAAGAGACCGACTGGGAAGTAGGTGTGGGTGAAGGATACGGCATAGGGTTCCATGAAACCAGCCTTGGTCGGAACCTTGTACAACGAGACATTCACGTTCTTGTCTTGGACGGAATAGGGCATCCGGCTTTGCCCGAGCCAATAGGCTTCGCGGTCGCTCTTCCGTTCCGGCGCCATCGTGAAAACACTGACGTCGTGGCCGAGGGTGGCGAGGGAAATCTGCTGCTGATCGCCGAACTCGCCCGGATGGTAGGCTTGGTTGGTGGAGAGTTCGAAGTCCGGGGTTTGATAAGTATAGACATTGCCTCTTTCGATGGCCTTTCCGTCGGTCGCCGGATGGAGCGAGGCACTCAAAGGACCAAGGGTTCTTGTAAGCGTGAGTGGCCAGAGGTTCACGGTTTTGAAGTCGTTCAGCATCGTGTTGCGGAAGAGATTGTACTTGTTAAGGAAAGCGATGGAGTTATCGATCACCGCCGGATTCGAAAAGGCCTCCATGCCGAACTGCATCATGATTTGCTTCGTGCTCTCTCCGATGAGGCCTTCGCTCTGGAGTTCGTCGATGTCGAGCCCAGAAGAAGATTTGATGATTTGTTCGGCGCTCGAATCGTTGTAGATGTTCTTCAGGACTTCTGGCAATTCGTAGAAGCGGTGGCCGTCCCCGTCAATGGCTTCGTAGAGGTGGCGGAAGCAATTGAAGAATTTGGTGGTGCTATTCGAGTAATCGCTCTGGTTGATCCCAAAAACGTAGGAGGCGTAGTCCCGGAGGCGGTTGCCCGTGTCATCGCTGGCTTTGTTATCTAGGTACATGCGGCCGGAAGCGCTCATGAAGGCATAGAGAGTTTTTCCACTATCCGAGGAAACGTACTTGTAGGATTGACTGGCGAGGTCGTAGAAGGCGAGGTCCATGATCATCTTCATGCGGTTGACCATCGCGGCGTCCTCCGTAGAGGCGAACTGGATGAAATTGGCCATCGGTCCGATGTCTTCGGGGTAGTAGTTGTTGGAGTAATACTCGCTAAAGCCATAGGTGAAGCGGGCCTCCATCCAATTGTTGATTCTCTCTTTGGCAAAAACGAAGTGGTCCGAACCTTTCTTGCCATCGGCGAAAGTCTCGTTCGGCCAAGTTAGGCCCGCCAGGTATTCGTCGCTGGCGAACATGATTTGGTGGTTTTCCGACCAAAAGCATATGCCGTTCGGCTTTCCGCCATCCTCGCTGGGCCAATACGTGTAACCGGTCATGGTCTTTTTGATCTCTTCCTTGTTGGTGGGGGCTAAGCGGTCCTCGTTCTCCAGGTAGAAGCGCATGAGAGCCATGGCGGTGAAGTCGGAGCAGTCGTTGCGGCTGTCAATCTCCTCGAGAGCCCCGGCGAGAGATTCGCTGATGGAAGCCGAATCGGAGAAGAAATCATCGGGGGCGGTTAGCCCATCCCGAAGTAAGACATTAAGCGCGGAATCGCCACCCTTGGTGAGGGCGACGTCTCCGACAGGCGTGAGGAAAAGCGAATTGCAGCCAAATTGGATGCCGACCGACAGCACCAAGGAGAGAAGGACACCTCCGGTGATCAAAAAGGTGCGGCGAAGGATTTTTTGTTTTCTCGTTCTTTCTCGTTTTTTCATGTTGGGCCTCTATTTTGAAGAAAAGAAGAATGGAAACGCGTCGACCAAAAAAGTTAATTTATTATAGAACTATTCCGAATGGTTAACAGGTGTTCTTGGCACAACAATTTAAGAAAGCTTCGGAGTTTCGTTGCGTTTTTGAAGGGCCACCCCTAGAATAATGACAATAATCTAGCGGCGATTTTCTCTCATGTTTCTAGCTTTCATGGGGTCTATGCACCCCAAAAAGGAAAAATGGTTATGGACGAAAAGAAACTTTCGGGTTCGGTCGCGGAGTCTTTGCCTTTGCGAACGAAGGAGAAACTAGCTTTCTGTTCGGGTGATATCTTCTGCGGTGGGAACCAAGCCCTCATTTCCGTTTCCTATATGGCGTTCCTCACCGAGGTTATCGGGATCGATGCCGCCCTCGCCGGTACCATCATCATGATTTCCAAGTTATGGGACGCTATTACCGACCCCATGGTGGGTATCATCTCCGATAACGTGCGAACCCGTTTCGGGCGCCGGCGCCCCTTCATCTTCTTGGCTGGCCTCTTCATCATTCCCGCCATGTTCCTGATGTGGTATCCGGTGGCGTTTCCTTCGCTAACCGGGAAGGCAATTTTCGTAGCCATTTCGTATGTTTTCTATTATTCGATCAGCACCTTGGTCACGGTTCCTTATTCCTCGATGTCCGCCGAAATCACGACCGACATCAACGCCCGAAGCAAGGTCAACCTGACGCGTCTTCTCTTTTCGCTGACCTCCACGGCCATCTGCACCTTGGTTCCTTCCCTCCTCATCAACTTCGTCATCAAGGATCACACCATGAGCGCGGGTACGTTTTCCCTCATCATCGCCTTAGGTTTCGGGATCTTCTTCACCGTTCCGGTTTTGCTCTCCGCCATCTTCTCCCACGAACGGGCGCCATATCCCAAAGAGAAAGCCGTCTTTTCCTTCAAGAACCTCTTTAAGCCTTTCAAAATCAAGGCCTTCCGGAAACTGCTCGTGCTCTACCTCGCCCAATCGGTGACCATGGACATTGTTTCCGCCGTCGTGGTCTATTATGCCCTCTGCGTCAAAACCGATATGAACTCGACGATTTTCCTCGCCGCCTTCCTGGGCGTTCAACTCATCGCCTTCCCGCTGGTTAATTCCATCGTGACCAAGATCCCAAAACCGCGCATCTATGGTTTTCTCCTGCCTTTGTGCCTCCTCGGAGCGGCCGGAATCGGCTTTTATCCGGCCACGTGGCCGACTTGGGGTCTATATGTTCTCGCTGGATTGACCGCCGTCGGCTTTGCCGGAGCCGAGATCATGCCATGGATTATCTTCCCCGACGTCGTGGACATCGGGGTTTTGGGTTTTCGGGAACGAAACGCCGGGTCTTTCTCGAGCGCGATGACTTTAATCCGGAAAATCTCCTCGGCCCTCGCGGCTTCCGTCATTGGTTACGTCCTCACCCTCACCGGTTATCAGGAAAGCGAAGGAGCCGTGCAACCCGAGTCGGCCTTATGGGGCATTCGCCTCATTGTCTTCTTGGCGTTCTTCATTCTGATGGGCATTGCTTATTTCGTCAGTTGGTCTTTCAAACTCACCCCCGCGGTTTCGCAAACGGTCAAACTCCTTAACGACAAACATTCGCTGGGTCAAGACCTCACTGCAGAAGAGAAGGCGAAAGAAGAGCAAATCATCAAGGAGTTCGTGCACAAATGAGCCCGGAATTAGAGAAAATCCATCGTCTTTGCCTTTCGCTTGCCGAGACCTCCGACCCGAAGATGAAGTGGACGTGGGGCGAAGGCTTGCTGGGCTACGCCCTCAGTCTTCTCGATGACTACCGAGGAAGCAATGACTTCACCTCCTTTCTCTCTTCCTACTGCGATTACTACGTGGCCAACCAACCGGAGGTTTCCTCCTCCGACAGTTCGGCGCCGGGTCTAATCACCTACTCGCAATGGAAAAAGACCAAGAAGGCTGAGTACAAGGCCCTGACCGATAAGGTGCTCGACTATATCGAGAACGAGCCACGTCTTCTTGAGGGAATCCCCAATCACTTTGGGCATAATACCTTCAGTCATCTCTACCCCCTTTCGATTTGGGTCGATTCCCTTATGATGTTTTCCGTCTTCCCGGCCATCTACGCTTCGGAAAGCGGAGATGAGAAGCTCTTAAAGTACGCGGCGGGTTTGCCTGCCATTTTCAGCAAGTATTTGCAGGATCCCGAAACGGGCCTATGGCACCATTCCTATTGGACAAAAGAAAAAAGGCCCTATCCCGGAAAGGGCATTTATTGGGGTCGGGGTAACGGCTGGGTCATGGCGGCTTTGCCCATGCTGCTCGAACGCCTTCCCGATACGGATCCGGCCAAAGCGGAGATTGTCGCCATCTTCCGAAAAACCGCGGCTGGGGTGCTTCCTTGTCAAAAAGCGGATGGACTTTTTTCCACCCTTCTAAGACAAAAGAGCTATGAAGAGACTTCCTGCAGTGCCCTCATCGCCTCGGGCTTCTTGGCGGGTATTCGTTTGGGTTATTTGCCCAAGGAAACCTATCTCGCCCCCGCCTTACGATCCTTCCACGCGGTCATGGACAAGATAAGAATGAACAAGAAGGGACAGCTTGAATTTGCGGGTATCTCGGGCCCAACCATACCTTTATGGCCTTGCCCAAAACTCAACTACCGTCTCATCGGCAGAAAGGCCAATTGGTCCTATGGCGTGGCCGCTCTCGTGTTCGCCGGCTTAGAGTTCGACCGCCAAAACGAAGCAAAGTAAATAAGAAAAACGCCCCCGGATTCGAGGGTGCTTTTTTCTTAGAAGAAGAAGACTTCTTCGAATGATTTGTCGAGGGCGAGGCAGAGAACGTAGGCCAACGAAGCGGTGGGGCAGTATTGCCCCGTCTCGATAGAAGAGATCGTATTGCGGGACACTCCGACGAGTTTGGCGAGAGCGTCTTGGGAGAGGCCTTTCTCCTTCCGGATTTCCGGAAGGTGGTTCTTCAGTGTGAGTGGGGTGTTCATATTAGAACTCGAGGACCCCGCAAAGTTGCAGGATGTAGGAGGTGAGGGACAGCAGGGCCAAAACGGTCCAGGTGATCCCAACCACCAACTCATGCTTCTTGCGTAGCATCGCGAATTTGTAGAAGAAGGCCGCGCCGGCTCCCATGCATAAGATCACGAGCAGTTCGTAGGAAATCCGTTTGAAGAATATCCAGTTGATCCCCATGAACACGAGAAGCAAAAACGCCATGATGAAGTAGCTGAGGTAAGCCCCTTTCTTTTGGGCGTCTAAATCGGCCAGGTCCATTCCTTTTCCCGCCTTCTGGCTTTCGGCTAGAATCTCTTTCTTATCCATATATTTCTCCTGCCAAGGTTGCTTGGCACATACATTGTACATTGCCAAGTATCCTTGTCAATAGAATCTGTTTCTTTTTCTGTAAACCTTTGGGTTAAAAGAGAAATGTTCTCCTAGCTACTCCAAGAAACAAAGCCTCCTATCAATGGATTAAGGCGTTTTCCTTATTGAACAACTTCCTTTTCTCTCTTAGGCTGAAAGGGTGAACGAACCAGCAAACGGAGAGGGTCGCCTCTATTCACTAGATCTTTTACGGCTTTGGGCCATCCTTCTCGTGGTGACGGGCCATTGCTTACGCGTTTTCGTGCCGGGTTTTCTATATACCCAATTCAACAACTTCCTTTGGCTCTCGGAACTGCCTCTCTTCTTTTTCGTCGCGGGATACGTGCATACGAAGCCGGAAAAGATCAACACAGGCTTCAAATTCCTTCTTGCCGTCCTCAAAAAGGCCTTCTGGTATTTTTGGCCGATTATCACGTTTGCCCTCATCCGGGTCTATTGTTTCCATCAATACCCTGACTTCCCGACCGCCTTCGACCTTTTCATCAAGAACCCCTCGGAAGGCCTTTGGTTCTTCTTCGTCCTCTTCTTTGTTGACCTCTTCCTCTCCCTTGGAACCTACCTAAGCCATTTCTTCTGGCGGTCCCTCACCAAGAAGGCCTTGCCTCTCGTGACTTTCCTGACGTTTTGGGTGATTCTCTTTATCCTCTATGAAACCAAAATGGCCGATGGGGACTACCTCGGGGTCGAGTTGACCCTACGGTATGGGCTGTTCTACGCCCTTGGTTATCTTGCCTTCCTCTTTGTTCCTCGCCTCAACGAGAAAAAGAAAGCGGTGAGCCTCGGCCTATGGATTACGTATGGCGTCTGCCTCCTGGCCTTCTTTGTGATCTGTCTCGCCGTCCCCTCGCTCTTTAGCCTCGACTTAACGTTCTTTCCGAATCATCTGCTTCTCTTCTTTGGCGGGGTGGCCTCGACTGTCGTTTTCTATCTTCAAGCCCGCCTTATCGTTCGTTTCCGCTTCTTCCAGATTCTTTCTTATGGCGGGCGTTTCACCGGCGATGTCTATTGGGCTCAACCCAATCTCATCAAGTGGTGGCCTTTATGGGTCGCCGACACGGCCGCTCTCCAATGGCTTTCCGGCTTTGCTCTCGAAGGTCTCGTCTTCCTGTTTGTGGGGGTGGGCGTTCTTGTTTGCTACTTCGTCCCGTTCTTGCATTTCGGCTTCTTCTTCCGGCCTTATTCCCGTTATCCCTTCGAACGGAAATGGTTGGCCCTCTTCCGTTAAGAAACATTGAAGACACGAAAAATGGCGCCGCGGCGCCTTTTGTTTTTGTCTATTGCTTCGTAATCCAGAGCGGCGCGGTTTCAAACGTCGTCGCTTTGAGTCCGCTCTCGGGCGGGAAGGTCAGCTTGTATTCGTTGAGGTACATGCGTTTGGCCTCGCTCTTGGCCAGGCGTTTGTCGCCGAGAAGCGTGTAACCCAAAGACTTGATGGCCAAACGGATTTGGTTTCTCCGTCCTGTCGCAATCGTCACGGCCACGGCGGTACCAATCTGGATGTAATTGGTGACGTCGAAGTCCGTCACGGATTCCTTGCCGTGCTCCTTGTCGGAGACGACAACCTTTTGACCTTTTTCTTCGAGGTACTGCACGACATGGAAATGGGCCCCTAGATCGAGATGATCCGAAAGAACCGCTTCATAGAAACGGCCGACCGTGTGAGCCTCAAAGCAGCGTTGGAGTTTTTCCTTCACTTCGGGTTTCTTCGCGAAGACCATGACGCCGGATGTCTCATAGTCGAGGCGGTGGACGATGAAAAGCTTCTCGTTCTTCACTCCGAGGTATTCATGGAGGTAATGGTAGAGGTTATGCGAGAACGTTTTCTTGTCGAGGGTACGGATGGACAAAACGTCCCGTTTCTTGTAGACGGCGATGACGTCCTCGTCCTCGTAAAGGATGGTATAGGCAACCTTATCCTTGTTTTGAATCATGGTTTTCTTCTTTCTTTTCCTCGGTCGGGGTGGAACTCACTTCGACGATGGTTGGAACCGCGGTCGGTTCCTTGTTGGCATCTTTCACTTCGGCGGCCTTGAGATCTTCGCCCGCTTCGAGGAGCAGGGGGATCGGATGGAACCAATGGTAGACGAGCTCGACGGTGTACATGACGGCGATGTAGGTGAAGACGGAAGAGAGGGCGAGGGCGTAGGCGCGGTTAGGGAAGGCGCCTTGCGCGAGAGTCAGGATGTCGAAGGGGATGAGCGAGAGGGGAATCGGAAGGATCAACACCTTATCGAGGAAAGAGTTCTTTTTGCGGCGTTTCTTTGAGGCGAGGAACCAAATGAAATCCCCGATGGAGAGGAAGCCGCCGATCATCGTGACGTAGGTGAAGATGGTGATGCGTGTCTCCGTGACCTTGAAGACGGAGAAGTAGAAGAGGAGTCCGACCGTGAGGAAAATGAGGACAAAGACACCTAGTTCGATGGTGTAGACGAGTTTGGCTTGGGTCAGCTCATCGAGTTTTTTCTTGGTTTTCATGCGCCCAATTTTACTTTATGCGCGCGCATTAAACAACGAAAGAGAACCTCTCGGCTTCTTATAGGGCGTTTTTCATGGTATCTTAGTGCAATGAAAACGGCGCCACAAAAACTCCGTTATTTGAAAAAGCATTATGGTTTTTCGACCCTAGAAGTGGCGTCTTTCGTTGGTCTATACGAAGGGAAACCCTTCGATCTCGAAAGCCCGTCTTTTGCCAAGTTGAAGAAAATTTCCGCTGCTCTATGCGACCGCTACTCCGCCCTCTATCACGACGTTCCTCTTAAAGCCGGCGTTCTCCGCCTCGGTTTCAACTATCTTCGTCGCTGCGCTCTCCTCAAAAAGATCTTTCTTGGTTGTCCCCTCTCCGCCGACATCCGGCCGGGTTTTCATTGTTTGATTGGCCAAGTGGATCTCCTCGGCACCTGTTACATGGGTCTAGGGGTGACTTTTTCTCCCACCTCCCTCGTGAAGGTTGGAAAACGGAGCGTTCTCTCGCCACACGCCTTTATCGGAGGCTCGGGTTTTGGCCTCGTGAGTTTAGGCGATGATTGTTGGGTGGGGGCCGAAGTCAAAGTCCCGAGCCCGTTTGCTTTAGGCGACGCTTCCGTCGTCGCGGCCGGGGCTCTCCTGGAAGGCGACTCGATGCCGTCTTCCTCGATTGCTTATGGCCGTCCCGCCAAAATCCAAAACCTTACGATAAACCATGAAGCGAAACAACCGCTTCAGCCCTTTTCATTCGAGGAAAAAAGGCTGCTGATCGAGCACCTACAAAAGATCGGCTTTGGCCGGGCGGCGAAGGATTACGTCCACATAGTCGAAGGTGGGGTCGTGAATGTCGGGAGCCCGCTTTTAGGCCGTTTGTTCCTCTATTCGCATGCCCTCTCGGCCGAGTATTCTCGGCCCGAGACCTCAAAAGAACGGAAAGAGGAAATCCTCCGCCTGCTTTTCCCTCTAGCCGGGAAGAACCTCCAGGTTGGCTCAACCCTGTATGTTGACCTCCTCGGTTTGGTGAAGTTGGGGGATGACGTCACGGTCGGCGACGGAGCCTCCTTCTATGGTCGCGTCACGATTGGTGACGGGGTCAGTATCGCCGAGGGGGTTTCCTTCTATGCCACGGGGCACCCTCTGGATCCCGAGGAACGAAGATTCCTTTTTACTCTTTCCGGAGCGCGGAGCCTCACGACTTTCGCCTCCATTTCCGTTAAAGATCATCTTTCGATTGGTGCCCACGCTATCGCGGTTCCCTTCGCCTCCATAGAGCAAGCCATTCCAGCGGGTGCCGTCGCTTTGCCGGGCGGTCGCGTCATCCTTTGAACCTTTCATTGTCTTCTCGGCCTGACCGCGTTTTTTAAGGTTGGTCCATGGCCCTTTGAAAAGTTCATTATCCTCTTGGTATCTAGTTACATTGCGCTAGAGAACCCTTACAATGGCTTCAGTCAAAAGGAGCCTCTTCCTGATGCCAAAAGACCTTATCCTTCTTATCAATGAGAAAGCCCACGAAAGGCAAAAAGCCGGTTTCGACGTCATCAACGGTTCGGTTGGGATGATGATGCTCGACGACGGTTCTTTGCCTGTCGCTTCGGAGATTCGTTCTGTCCTGTCTCGCCACGTGACGGACCACGACCTTTCCTATTCCTCGGTCGCCGGGCCCAAAGACTACGCGGAAGCCTTACGGCACTGGTTCCTTGCCTCTGACTTCGACGAAGTGGCCAAGAAAGGCCTTTTCTCAGTCATAGCCACCCCGGGCGGCACCGGGGCCTTGTCTCTTGCTTTCTTCGCCTCAAGAACCGCCCATTCCATTTTGCTGTTCCCTTCGCTCGATTGGCCGAATTACGAAGCCATCGCCGCGGGGTTCGGCCTGGAATACGCCTCTTACGAACTTTATGATGAAGGACATTTCGGTCTTCGTTCTTTAGAAAAGCAAATCAAAGAGATACTCACGAACCACGACAAAGCGATCGTCGTGATCAACGATCCTTGCGAGAACCCGACCGGTTACAGTCTTTCCGCCTCCGAATGGCAAAGTCTTGCGAGTTTGCTTAACCAAAAAGAATTACGTGGCCGGGTCGAGCTTATCGTGGACGTGGCCTACATCGACTACGCGGAAGAGAAGACGAGGTCGGCCCTCAAGGAAGCGGTGCGCTGCCTCTCGAAGGAAACCGTTACTTCCTTCTGCTTCAGTTTTTCCAAAACCTTCTCTTTCTACGGGCTCCGGATCGGGGCTTTGGCCATCTATGGTCAGGAACGTTCCTCCGTCGAGTCCCGCGAGAGTCTTGCCACCGGGGAGGCTCGGGCCCTCTGGTCCGTTCCAAACCACATGGCCATGAACGCGGTCACCGAACTTATTAGCAAGAAAGAGACCTTCTCCTCCCTAAAAAAGAACGTCGAGGAAAACCGCCAGTTGGTCGCTAGGAGAGCCGCCTTGTTCCTTTCCGAAGCAGATGCGGTCGGTTTGCCCTATTACCCCTATAAAGATGGTTTCTTCGTGACGCTTCGGGTCAAGGACGCCTTTGGTTTGGCGGAGAGACTCATGAAAAAAGACATCTTCCTTGCCCCCGTCAAAACTAATGGCCTTCGGGTCGCCCTTTGTGCTTTAAGCGAAAAGAAACTGCGAGGCCTCGCTAGAGCCATTAAGGATACGGTGGAGGAAGAGGCATGAAGGACTTCTATTTCGCGAATCAGGTTTTCATCACCTCGGTCAAGGATTTCGAACCCTATCTCTCTTCGTCATTTACCCAAGGGGCCATCCACACCGATGAGGATTTGCTCCATTCAACGGCCTTTCAGGCCATCTTAGCCGCTTTTCTAAAAGACTTCGAAAAAACCGACAAGGACACCTATACCTATTTCGTTTCCGATCTAGCGTCTCCTCTCGACGATTTACTGGAGCTCACTTTGTTGCTTCTCAAGAACCCCCGTCACGAGGTCGCCGCGAAGGAGAAATTCGCCCTTGTCCTGGCCGATGGCGGACTTCATTTCTACAAACTCATCAACGCCTTCTTCCATTATTGGATGGGCCTCGCCCGCTTCGCCTATCTCGATGACAAAGGGGTGTCCGCTTTATCGTCTCTAAA
>Ga0183099_1000958_pt1 | contig 18024 bp, 13 predicted proteins | sample Biomet1_FD_127788 | JGI IMG/M metagenome (GOLD analysis project Ga0183099, IMG submission 127788) | Microbial communities from bioreactor (seeded with anoxic lake sediment) at LBNL, California, USA - Biofuel metagenome 1 | ecosystem: Engineered > Bioreactor > Anaerobic > Unclassified ... | reverse complement strand
CGAAACGCATCACACCTTCCTCGTTTACTGCGCGGAGGGAGACGGTGAGCTTACCGCGGCAAGGGAGACCGTCCGGTTTGCCAAAGGCGAGACGGTGCAGGCGGAGAATGCCGAGCCGCTGCTGCGGTGCGGTGCGGCGTCCGTATTTCTGCTGTGCGAGATGGCGGAGACGAAGATCCAAAAATGATGAACGATAAGGAGGAGACAATTCATGGGATATAAAAGCGACATTGAGATTGCACAGGAATCGACCATGCTTCCCATCGAAGAGGTGGCCGCGAAGCTGGGTGTGGGTCAGGAGACCTTGGAACCCTATGGACACTACAAGGCAAAGCTGGATATCCATGCGCTGAAGAATCTGCCCCGGAAGGCCAAGCTGGTGCTGGTGACGGCCATCAGCCCCACCCCCGCCGGCGAGGGCAAGACCACTACGTCCGTGGGCCTTGCTGACGCGCTGAACAAGTTGGGCAAGAAGACCGTGGTCTGCCTGCGGGAGCCCAGCCTTGGCCCCGTGTTTGGCGTCAAGGGCGGCGCAGCCGGCGGCGGTTACGCCCAGGTGGTGCCCATGGAGGACATCAACCTCCATTTCACCGGTGACTTCCATGCCATCGGCGCGGCCAACAACCTGATGGCGGCGCTGCTGGACAACCACATCCAGCAGGGCAACGCGCTGGATATCGACGTGCGCAAGATCGTTTGGAAGCGCGCGGTGGATATGAACGACCGCCAGCTGCGCCATATCATCTGCGGCCTTGGCGGCAAGGCCAGCGGCGTACCCCGGGAGGACGGCTTTGACATCACCGTAGCCTCCGAAATCATGGCCGTGCTGTGCCTGTCCAGCGATCTGATGGATATGAAGGCGCGTCTGGCTCGGATGGTGGTGGCCTATACCCGGGACGACAAGCCTGTCACAGCCCACGATCTGCACGCTGAGGGCGCCATGGCCGCGCTTTTGAAGGACGCGATTAAGCCGAATCTGGTGCAAACGCTGGAGCACACCCCCGCGCTGATTCACGGCGGCCCCTTCGCCAACATTGCCCACGGCTGCAACTCCATCGAGGCCACCGAGACTGCTCTGAAGCTCAGCGAGTACACCGTCACTGAGGCCGGCTTCGCCGCGGATCTGGGCGCGGAGAAGTTTTTGGACATCAAGTGCCGCGCTGGCGGTTTCCATCCTGACGCCGTGGTGGTGGTTGCCACCGTCCGCGCCCTGAAGTATCACGGCGGCGTTGCAAAGGCTGATCTGAACAGCGAGAATCTGGAGGCTCTGGAAAAGGGCTTGCCCAACCTTCTCCAGCATGTCGAGAACGTGACGAAGGTGTTTGGTCTGCCCTGCGTGGTGGCCGTGAATGCCTTCCCCACCGACACCGCCGCCGAACTCAAAATGGTTGAGGATAAGTGCCGGGAGCTTGGCGTCAACGTGGCCCTCAGCGAAGTCTGGGCCAAGGGCGGCGAGGGCGGCAGGGCTCTGGCCGAGGAGGTTGTGCGCCTGTGCCAGCAGCCCAGCCACTTCCAGTTTGTTTACGATGCGGAGGACAGCATCGAAAACAAGCTCAACGCCATTGCCACCAAGATCTACCGTGCCGACGGCGTGGTGCTTACCGCTGCGGCCGGGAAGCAGCTTCAGCAGCTCACCGAGCTGGGCTTTGACAAGCTGCCCATCTGCATGGCCAAGACCCAGTTCTCTTTCTCCGACGACCCCAGCAAGCTGGGCGCACCCCGCGGCTTCAAGATTACTGTGCGTGAGTTGAAGGTGAATGCTGGCGCCGGATTCCTGGTGGCCAAGACCGGCGATATTATGACCATGCCGGGCCTTCCCAAGGTCCCCGCCGCCGACAGGATCGACGTGGACGAGCACGGAAAGATCACCGGACTGTTTTAACATTTTTCCGGCGGAGCCTTTCGGCTCCGCCGGGCCGCAACCGTTTGCGCGAAGGCGCTAACTAGAAAGTCTCCCGGTTCGTATACAGTGGGAGCGAAGGGGGAGAGGGCGATGCTGAGTCCTGCTGAATTTGTGGAAAGCTATGCCGGAATCGGCGAGAGAAAAGCCGGCGCGGGTGTCCTGAAGCTGCTCTTGTCGGGAATCCTGGCGGGTTTTGCCATCGGTGTGGGCGGTGCGGTGACCACCGCTGCGACCTTTTCCATCGAAAACACGTCAGTCACGAAAATAATCGGCGGCGTTTTGTTTCCTCTGGGGCTGATTATGGTACTCGTGACCGGCGCGGAGCTGTTTACCGGAAACTGCCTGATGACAATTTCCCTTTTTGAGCGGCGTATTCACCTGAAGGCGATGCTTCGAAATCTTGCCGTCGTCTACCTGGGCAATTTTCTGGGTGCGCTGCTGCTGGCTTGGGCGATGATCTCATTCAGCGGTCCGGGGATGGCGTCCGGGCTGATACTTAAGACGGTCTCCACCGCCGCCGCAAAATGCGCACTGCCATTTGGGAGAGCGCTGGGCCTTGGGGTTTTGTGCAACATTTTGGTCTGTGCCGCCGTCATGATGGCCCTGTGTGCCAAAGACATAATAGGACGCGCGGTAGGGGCCTTCGGTCCGGTCTGCTGTTTTGTCATCTGCGGATTCGAGCACTGCGTGGCCAATATGTATTTTATCCCTGCGGGGCTGTTTGCGTTGACGATGCCGGGCTGCGGACAGCTTGCGGCGGGGGCGGGAATCGACATTTCCGCCCTGACATGGGGAAACTTTCTCCTGCATAATCTGATTCCGGTAACCATCGGAAATCTCATCGGCGGCTGCGGCCTTGCCGCCCTGATCTGGGCAATGCACCGAAAGACCCTTATATAGGCCGGACATAAAAAAGCTTTTCAATGGAGAGGAGGCCGAAGCGAAGGATATGGAGCTTGCTCCGACGACAGAGTAGGGCCAGCGCGTTAAGTGCCGACGGATGGGAAGTCGCCGTTGGACGAAGAGGTGAAAGCCTCGCGTTGCTGAGCCCGCATCCGCTGCCACAAAGAAGGAACTATTTCCTCCCTAGTGGCGACTGCCAAAACAGATCAAACTGATCGCTTTGGCTGTTTTTATCACATAAAGGAGGATATTTTATATGAAAAAGCAAAAAATTTCTATGTTGGCAACTCTGGGAATGCTGTTGGCAATTGAGATCGTGCTGTCCCCGGTTCTGCTCCATTTCGCGTGGAATATCAAGATCGGCTTTAGCTTTGTACCTGTTGCGGTAGCGGCGGTGCTGTACGGCGCGCCCCTGCGGCGGCAGTGGCCGCGCTGGGTGACTTTGTGGGTGCCATCCTGTTTCCCATCGGGCCTTATTTCCCGGGTTTTACCCTGACTGCGGCCCTGACCGGCGCTGTACTCGGCCTGTTTTTACACAAGCGGCAGACCGTGGGCCGCATCGGCGGCGCAGTGGCGGTAAATCAACTGGTGCTGAGCTTGCTGCTGAACACGCTTTGGATTTCCGTGCTGTACGGCGCGCCCTACGGACCGCTGTTCCTCACCCGAACTGTGCAGACTGCGGTGCTGATTCCGGTGCAGTTCATTGTGATCGGCATCATGACTAAGGCTTTGGGCCGCTATGGAAAGCGGGCGATAGCATGAATCTTTCCGAGGCGCTGGATTTTATCCACGCCACGTCCTGGCAGGGGAGCCGGCTGGGACTGGAGCGCATCGAGTCACTGATGGAGCTTCTGGGCAACCCGCAGAAAAAGCTGAGGTTCATCCATGTGGCGGGGACGAATGGAAAAGGCTCAGTCTGCGCCATGCTGTCCGAAATTTTGACCCGGGCCGGATATACCACGGGACTTTATACGTCCCCCCATCTCTTTCGCATCAACGAGCGGATGAAGGTGAACGGTGCGGACATCTCCGATGACGAACTGGCCCGGCTTGCAGAGCAGGTGAAGCCACTTGTTGAGAAAATGGCGGACCCACCCACGGAATTTGAGCGGATTACCGCCATGGCGCTGCTGTATTTTCAGCAGAAGCACTGCGACGTGGTGGTTTTGGAGGTGGGTTTGGGCGGACGCCTGGACTCCACCAACGTCATCGACGCGCCGGACGTAGCGGTGATTACCAACATCGCTTTGGAGCACACGGAGGTGCTGGGGGACACTCTGGAAAAGATCGCCGGAGAGAAGTCCGGCATCATCAAGCCCGGCACGGATGTGGTCCTCTCTGCTCAGACGGCGGAGGTGGAGGCCGTGGTGCGCCGGACCTGCGAAGAGCGGGGCTGCGCCCTGCGGATCACAGACCCCAAGGCGGAGGAGCTGCGTACCTGCGAATTGGATGGGCAGACGCTGGATTACCGGGACCGGAGAGACCTGCGGCTGCGGCTGATCGGCGACTATCAGTTTAAAAATGCGGCTGTGGTATTGGATACTGTGGATGTATTGAAGGAGCGCAGGGGATACGAAATTCCGGAATCTGCCGTGAGGTCGGGTTTGTCCGCAGTCGTTTGGCCGGGTCGGTTCGAGGTGCTGCAAAGAGATCCGCTGGTGCTGGTGGACGGCGCACACAATCCCGACGGTGTGACCGAGCTTACAAAGTGCCTGCGGGAATATCTGCCCGGCCGGAAGATGACGCTGCTGATGGGCGTGATGGCGGACAAGGACTATGCCGACATGATATGCATGATGGCGCCGTTTGCTAACGAATTTGTGGCGGTCACGCCGGAGAGCCATCGGGCGCTTCCGGCGGAGGAGCTGCGGGAAAGGATTGAGACGCTGACCGGTATTTCCGCCCGGTGCGGCGGCGACGTGAAAAGCGGCCTCGCCATGGCGATGGCGGGAAAGGGCCCGGGGGACATTGTCTGTGCTTTTGGCTCACTTTATCAGGTGGGAGAGATTCGGGCATACTTTGGGCGGACGACCTGAAAAAGACGGCGGATTTTCAGACTGCTTTGCGGACAGAAAAACGTGGCATCTGGGAACGCCAAAAAGTCCGTGAACTTTTCTAACGAATCGGAGGGCAGGCCGTTAAGGCCTGCCCTGGTTTATCACCGCAGGAAAAGGAACACAAATATATCTGGCGCTGAACGGCGGAGCCGTGTATAATGAAAGGAAAAAATCGTTTCCGGAAGAAGGAAGGGAATGGCCAATGCCCAAGATCGAAGTACAGCTGTTTCAGATACCCTGCGTGAAGCTTGAAGGAAAAGAGGTGACCTTTCCCTTCAAGCGGGTGGACGCGCTGTTCTACTATCTGATTTGCCGGAAAACCGCTACACGGCAGGAGCTGGTTGATCTCCTGTGGGAGGACTGCGCGGAAGAGGTGGGCTACAAAAATCTGCGCCATACGATTTATACACTGCGAAAGGTGCTGGGGTCCGACTTAATTCTGACGGTTCCAAAAACGGAGGTGCGGCTGAACCCGGCGTGGGAGCTGGTCTCCGATTTCGATCGGTGCGGGACGGAGGGGACTGCGGATACGGAGCAGTTCCTGCGGGGATTTACGGTGAAGAACGCCCCTAACTTCAACGCCTGGGTTGACCAGATGCGGGAGCAGATGGCCGCCCGGACCCTGAGCGACCTCTTCGCCGGCGCGGCGGAGGCGCAGGATAAAGGCGATCTGGTTCAGGCGGAGCGGCTGAGTCTGGAGTATCTGAACCGGGACGGACTGGATGAAAAGATGGTCATGTTCCTGATGAAGCTCTATCAGAAGGACGGGCGGTACTACAAGGCGGCAAACCTCTATCAAAAGCTGAAGGACCGGCTGGCGGAGGAATTGGGTATCGCGCCGCTTCACGAAACAGCCGCGCTGTATTATGACATTGTGAACCGGTGGAACGAAACCACGGAAAACGACCCCGAACAGACCAACTTTCCTCTGGCGGAGAGCCGAAGCCGTCTGCTGCAGAAGATACAGGAGCGGTATCAGTCCTTTCGGGACGGTTACCAGACGTCCTCGCTGCTGTTTTACGGCGAGTCCGGCTGCGGGAAGAGCTATCTTTTGCAGCACTTTCTTCGAGACGGGGATTTTTCAGACGTACTTGTGCTGACGGGTCACTGCTCGCAATTGCAGGCGGGCGTGTATCTGGAGCCATGGAAAAACGTGATGCTGGCGGTGGCGGAGGAGACTGTAAAACGGAATCTGTCAATCCCGCCTGCTACCCGGCGCACGATTGCAAGGGTGTTTCCTGTGTTCTCCGATGAAGCGGGCGAGCAGCGGGAGGCCTGCAAGTTCAAGCAGAACCGCTGCGGTGCACTGGTGACGGACGCGGTGGCGCTGCTGCTGTCCCTGGCGGCGGCGCAGCGAAAAATCCTGCTGGTGTTTGAGGATCTGCAGTGGATGGACCCGGCCAGTCAGGACCTTTTGTGCCAGGTGATCCGTCGGTTGGGCGGAGGTCAGCTGCTGTTGCTTGCCTCCAGCCGGACGCTGAACGTGGACGTAAATTTCATGCTGGACGAGTCCGCGATGGAGCGCGTTTGCGTGCCCTGTTTTACTAAAAAGGAGACCGACCAGTATCTGGACGCTGCGCTGGGCGCGGACCTGCCCGCCGCAGTCCGCAGCCACATATACGAGGCCACTGGGGGCAATCCCCGGCTGCTGGCGGGGGCTGCGGAGAACCTGCGGGGTAAGGAGCCGACGGTGGATGCGCTGCCGGACGCCAACGAGATTCTCCGCCAGCGCATGGCGGGACTGAGTACCCAGGGGCTGCATCTGGCAAATGTTCTGGCCCTTTTTCCGGATAAGACGCCCTGCCGTCTGCTCTCTGAGATCACCGGCTATCAGACGGCGCAGCTCTACTCTCTTTCTGTGGAGCTGGAAGAGCACTCTCTGATTGGAGAGTGCTGCGTAGACGGAGAGAGTTATCTGGAATTCCTTCACCCCCATATGAGGGAGGCACTCTATCAGGCACAGTCCTTTTTCCAGCGCCAGCCCCTGCATCTCAAAATCGCGGATTGCCTCCAAAAGACTTTACCGGAGGGGGATGTGGACGCACTGGCCCGCGTGGCTCATCACTGCCGGGCGGGAGGCGACAGCCTCCGGGCTTTCCGGTGCGAGGCCGCCGGTTTGTACTGGCGGACCTCTTGGACCTGTGAGCTTCCGCCGCTGGTTCCGGCGGAAGCTTCCGCTCCCACGCCGCTGCCGGAGGGAATGACACTGGAGGACGAGGTGCGAAGGCTGGAGCAGGAGCTTGACCGGCTGCGCCGCCGGTACCCGTCGGGGCCGCAGAGCAGAGAACTGGACAAGCCAGAGCGGATGCTCTTATGCGCAAAGGCGCGGACACTGATCTATACCGGGCGGTATCAGGAGGGGCTGGGCGTCACGGAGATGCTACTTCAAGCATTGACACCCTGCGCCGCGGAGGATACGGACCTGCTGCTGTGGGTCTTGCGTCAGCGGATCGCCTACAGTGTGCAGACCGATCAGCCAGAGCCGGAACAGATCGTTCGGGGGCTTGAAATTGCGGAGGAGTCGGGGCTGAAGCGCCAGCGGGCCTGTTACTTGCTGCTGCGGGGCATCGACTTTTGCAAAGAGGGAAGCTATAAGAGCAGCGATTACTTCTTCCGTCAGTCTCTGGGATTGTTCGATCACCCGGAACGCTACCCCATGTTCTGCGGCTATGTCAGGACGTGGCAGGGGGAGTGGAAGCGCCGCCAGAAGGACTTTGCCGGGGCCTGCGAACTGTATCAGCTGGCCGTGGAGCAAACGGAGGGACTGGCCCCCTGGCCGGGCAGCGGTTTCCTCTTTACCTGTTACGGTCGGTCGGCCATGGCGCTGGGAGATGACAGAAAGGCCCGGCAGATGTTTGCCCGGGCTATGGAGGCATTTGAAAAAACGGAGGAGCTGCCGGGCCGGAGCCTGGCGGAAGCCTACACCGCGTACTATGCCGCTCAGGACGGAAGATACGCTTCGGCGGTGGAACTGCTGGCTGTTTCTTGGGACTCCGCCAGCAAGCTAAGCTCTCTGGTGGAGCAGGGGATTCGGGACAGTGTGCTGGCGAGACTGCGTCGGCAGTTGGACCAGGATCACGCTCTTGGCAACGAGCTGGATCACTATCTCTATCGTCCGCTGGATATTTACTGCCACCGGGGAATGCAGCGTCTGCGGGGGGTCAAGGGCGCGTATGAAAGCGAGCAGCTGGAAGACTGCCTGAAGTACAGCGTCCGGCAGGCAAAGCCTTTGACGGTGGAAAACCTTTACAGCAAAAATAAAAACTTTATGACGGAATGAGCATACGAAAAGCAGGCGGTTGGAAAAGTCCACGGGGACTTTCCAACCGCCTGCTGGCGTTTCTTTCGCAAAACTCTGTAAAAGTTCAGAACCGGACGATCTCGCCCTTTTTAATAACGGTATTCACCAGATTGGCGCCCAGCCGATAGCAGATATAGTCAAGGTCCGGAGCGTCCCAGACCAGCAGGTCTCCCTGCTTGCCCACCTCCACGGAGCCGATTCGGTCCGCCCGGCGGATGCCGGCCGCGCCGTTGAGCGTGACGGAGGTGAGGACCTCTTCCGGGGTGAGGCGATATTTGAGACAGGCAATGTTCATGGTCAGCTGCAAATTGGAGCTGGGGCAGGAACCGGGATTGAAATCCGTAGCCACCGCCACGGCGACCCCGGCGTCAATCATGGCCCGGGCGGGAGCAAAGCTTGCCCCCAGGTAGAAGCTGGTGGCAGGGAGCAGGCAGGCGATGGTGCCGCCCTTCGCCATGCTGGCGATGCCCTCATCCGGGCAGACGATCAGATGCTCGGCGGTAATCGCCCCGATCTCCCCGGCCAGCTGAGACCCCCCGATGGGGTCAATTTCGTCGGCGTGAATCTTCGGCGTCAAGCCGTGCTTTTTACCGGCCTCCAGGATCCGGCGGGACTCCTGAGCAGTGAACACGCCGGTCTCACAGAATACGTCGCAGAACTCTGCCAGATGCTCCCGGGCCACTGTGGGGATCATTTCCTCGCACAGCAGTCGCAAAAACCCCTCCCGGTCGTTTTTGAACTCCTCAGGCAGCGCGTGGGCGCCCAAAAACGTGGGGACCAGCTCCACCTTCTGCGTCTCGTTCAGGCGGCGGATCGCCCGCAACTGCTTATATTCGTCTTCGGGGTCAAGGCCGTAACCACTTTTGGCTTCACAGGTGGTGACGCCCATACGCAGCATGGTGGAAAGCTCCTTGGCGGCCTTGTCCGCCAGCTCCTCCTCCGAGGCGGCGCGGGTAGCGCGGACGGTGGACAAGATACCGCCGCCCCGGGCGAGAATCTCCAGATAGGTGACGCCGTGGAGTTTGAGACCCAGCTCGTTTTGACGCCAGCCGCCGAAGATCAGGTGCGTGTGTGCATCCACCAGGCCAGGGGTGACCAGACGTCCCTTAACATCCACCACTTCTGCGTTTTCCAGCATCCCCGCGGGGACCTCTCCGCTGCCCACGGCGGCGATCATTCCGTCTTTTATAAGAACATACGCATTTTTCAGAAGGGTGATCTCGCCCTGTTCCCTGCCGCGCCTGGCGGTGGAGCCGGTGGGGGTGGCCAGAAGGCCGATGTTTCTCAGCAACAGATTTGCCATAAAGGTATCCTCCCTTGCGAAATGTGGGAAAAAAGGGGCCTCTCAAGAGGCCCCTTTTTCAAGATTTGTACAGGAAATTTACTTTACATTTTTGACGGCATCCCGGATGATTTCGTCATCGTTCTCCGCCACGTAGGGCAGGGTGATATGATCCTGACCCTTATACATCTCGTTGTACTCCACCGCAGTGGACATGGCGTGCTCGTTGCGGGCCCAGGAGCGGCGGGCGACGCCCACCATGGTGTCCCAGGGCATGGACATGCGCAGAATGGTATCCACGCGCTCGCTGCCGTCCAGCACCATGCCGAAGCCGCCGTTGATGGCCTTGCCGATGCCGGTGCCGCCACCGTTGTGCAGGGCGATCAGGCTCATGCCGCGGGCCGCGTTGCCCGCATAGCACTGGGTAGCCATTTCAGCCATGATGTTGGAGCCATCCTTGATGTTGGAGGTCTCGCGGAAGGGGGAGTCGGTTCCGCCAGTGTCGTGGTGGTCGCGGCCAAGCATGACCGGGCCGATCTCGCCGTTGCGGACCATCTCGTTGAACTTCAAGGCGATGTTCAAGCGGCCCATGGCATCCTGATAGAGGATGCGGCACTGGGTGCCCACCACCATCTTGTTCTTCTTCGCGTCGCGGACCCAGATATAATTGTCATAGTCCTGATAGCGGCGGTTGTGGGCTTTGATATAATCGGCTGCTGCTGCGTCCGTCTTGTCCAGATCGTCGGGGTTATGGCTCAGGCAGCACCAGCGGAAGGGGCCGTAGCCATAGTCAAACAGGTGGGGACCCAGGATGTCTTCCACATAGGAGGGGAAGATAAAGCCGTCGAGGTCGTTCTCACCGTTTTTGCAGATGCTCTTCACACCCGCGTCGTACACGGCCTTGAGGAAGCTGTTGCCGTAGTCAAAGAAGTAGGTGCCCCGCTCGTGGAGCTTGCAGATCATCTCATAGTGGTGGCGCAGGGTGTTGTCCACCAGCTTGCAGAAGCCGTCGGGGTCTTTGTCCAGCATCTCGGTGCGTTGCTCGAAGGTCAGGCCCTGCGGGCAGTAGCCGCCGTCGTAGGGCACATGGCAGGAGGTCTGGTCGCTCAAAAGGTCAATGTGGACATTCTTCTCATAGAGGTACTCCAGCAGATCCACCACGTTGCCGTGATAGGCGATGGCGCAGGGAGTCTTGTCGGCCATGTGCTTTTGCGCCATGGAGAGAGCCTCGTCAAGGCTCTCGGTCTTCTCGCTGACCCAGCCCTGAGTGTAGCGGGTCATGATGCGGGATAGATCGACCTCGGCAATGATGGAGACGGCGCCGGCAATTTCAGCGGCCTTACCCTGCGCGCCGCTCATGCCGCCAAGACCCGCGGTAACGAACAGGCGGCCGGCCAAATTCTGATCGTTGGGAATACCCAGCTTCAGACGTCCCGCATTGAGCAGGGTGTTGAACGTACCGTGGACAATGCCCTGCGGCCCGATGTACATCCAGCCGCCGGCGGTCATCTGGCCGTAGTTGGCAACGCCAAGAGCGGCAGCCCGGTTAAAGTCTTTCTGGTTGTCAAACATGCCGACCATCAGGCCATTGGAGATAATGCAGCGGGGAGCGCCCTTGTGAGAGTGGAACAGCCCCAGAGGATGACCGCTCATGACGACCAGTGTCTGCTCGTCGGTCAGCACCTCCAGATACTTCTTGATCAGACGGTACTGCATCCAGTTCTGGCAGACTTGACCGGTTTCGCCATAGGTCACCAGCTCGTAGGGGTACAGGGCTACATCAAAGTCCAGGTTGTTCTCAATCATCACCTGGAAAGCCTTGCCCTCGACGCAGTTGCCCTTGTACTGGTCGATGGGCTTACCGGACAGGCGGCCCTGGGGACGGAAGCGATAGCCGTAGATCCGGCCATGTTCCGCCAGCTCCTGCGCAAACTCCTTGGCCATCTGGGCGTGGTGGTCGGGATGGATGTACCGCAGGGCATTGCGGATGGCCAGCTCCTTGTCGGCCTCGGTCAGATGGGATTCCCGGCGGGGAGCCCGGCGGATGCCCTCTTCAAAGGTGGGGTACTCCGGCAGGTCATAGTCCAGCTTTACTGTCATAGCCTTGTCAACATCGAAAATCGCCATGGTCGTTCCTCCTGAAAATTGGATTCTGCCGGTCCAAAAAACTTCGGCCCGGGCAGTTAAGGATTTCCTCTTTTAAAAACATTGTATCACGCGGTTTTGATAAAAACAACAAAATAAATAAAATATGCAGAAGTATTTAGTGGTTTTCAAAAATTAAATCGCTATTGCAGTATTCCACTGTTCAGACAGCACATCAGTTTACGAAAGTGCTCGCTTTCTCTGCCAATGCGCCATGCACGATGGCGTTCGTGCCCATTTACAAATATGATTATATACGTCCCGCGTTGAATTTGCGTCAAAAGTGACACAAGCAGCAAAAAGTTCTGGGAAAAACGGTTGCGGAACCGAACTTTTTTTGCTATTGTACAAGTAATATAAAAGGATATGAAGGCGCGGGGATAAAAACGTGCGCCTTGGAAACCGCGGGATGAGTAAAGGAGCGAAAAGACTTGAATCAGATCATGGAGTGTATCCCGAACTTCAGCGAGGGGCGGGATCTTGAAAAGGTGGAGAAGATCGCGGGCGCCTTTCGGGCGAAGGAACAGGTGAAGCTGCTGGATTACAGCACGGACAAGGACCACAACCGCTGCGTAATCACCGCCGTGGGCGAGCCGGAGGCATTGCGGGACGCGGTGATCGAGGCTGTCGGCACGGCCACGGCACTGATCGACATGACCAAGCACGATGGCCAGCACCCCCGTATGGGTGCTACCGACGTGGTGCCCTTTGTTCCCGTTCGGAATTGCACGCTGGAGGATGCGGACCGCATTGCGAAAGAGACGGCCGCTGCCATCGCGGACCGATATGGCGTGCCGGTTTTCCTCTATGAGAAGTCCGCCACGGCGTCTCACCGGGAGAACCTTGCAAACATCCGCAAGGGCCAGTTCGAGGGCATGGCGGAGAAAATGAAGAAACCAATGTGGCGCCCCGATTTTGGTCCGGACACCATCCATCCTACCGCGGGTGTTACAGCCGTCGGCGCCCGGATGCCGCTGGTGGCGTTTAATATCAATCTGAATACCTCTGATCTTCACATTGCCGACGAAATTGCGCACCGCATCCGTTATATCAATGGCGGCTTCCGGTTTGTAAAGTCCATGGGTGTGATGCTGGAGGATCGCAATCTCGCGCAGGTCTCCATCAATATGACGGATTATACGAAGACCTCCCTCTATCGTGTGTTTGAGACGGTGAAGATGGAGGCGCAGCGCTGGGGCGTCAATGTGGTGGGCAGCGAAATCATCGGCCTGACGCCTATGGCAGCGCTGGTGGACTGCGCGGAATATTACCTGCGTATTGAAAACTTCCGCATGGACCAGATTCTGGAGACTCGCCTGTAAGAAGTGTTTCTGGGGATTTTCCCGAAAACAGATATACAAATGGCGGAAGCGGGCCGCTTCCGCCGCGGATAAAAAGGAGATTTACTGATGCGTCCTGAACTCGTTAACCAGCCCATCACGGGCATTTGTTCCTTTGGCCGGTATCCCATCTGTCTTGATCTGGACGAGCTGCATGCCGATTTCGGCGTGCTGGGCATTCCCTACGACATGGGCGTGGGCTTCCTCAGCGGAGCGCGTCTGGGCCCCCGCCGTATCCGGGAGGCATCCACCCAGTACGGCCGCGGAGAGGCCGGTTATTATGATTACGAGGCGGACGAGCAGATGCTCTGCGCGCCCATCACCATTGCCGACTGCGGCGACGCCGACGTGCTTCAGGGTGACCGGGAATATTCCTTTAAGTGCGTGGAGCGGGCAGTGCGGCGGATTATCCGCGCGGGCAGCATCCCCATCATCATGGGTGGTGACCACTCCGTTACCATCCCGGTGGGCCGGGCGCTGGAGGAGTACGGAAAGAAGATCTGCGTGATCCAGTTCGACGCACATCTGGATTGGACCAGCCACGTCGGGCCCCAGTTTCAGGGCAACGGCAGTCCCATGCGGCGGCTTTCCGAGATGGACCACATCGGAGGGATGGTCCAGATCGGGCTGCGGGGCATGGGCAGCGGCAAGAAGCAGGACTATGACGACGCCAAAGCTTACGGCAGCAAGCTGATCTCCGCCCGGGAGCTGCACGCCAACGGCGTCCCCTATGTGCTGGACAAGATCCCCGACGCGGAGGCCTATTACATCACCTTCGACATCGACGGCTACGATATGCCGCTTGCCCCCGGAACGGCCTCGCCGCTGCCCGGCGGTATTTTGTACGACGAGAGCATGGAGATGCTCACCGCCATCTGCAAGACCGGCAAGGTCATCGGTATGGATCTGGTGGAGGTGGCGCCCCAGTACGACCCCACCGGCTGCACGGAGCGGCTGGCGGCGCTGACCATGCTGCATGTGATTGCGCAGGCGGGTAAGCAGCTCCATAAAAACGACCGCTGAGTCAGGAAATGCGGCCCCACGATTTATAAAAACGTTAGGAAGAAGCGGCATTGAGAAGGAATTTCTCAATGCCGCTTCTCTTTTATAGTTTGCGGTACAGCCCTGCTGTGCCGCCGGATTGCGGGGGCCGTCAATAAGACAGCAGTAGCTCCCGTACCTTTGAGGCAAAGCGGTCCCGGTCCACGTCAAGCACCACGAAGACGTGCCGGTCGGCGAACTGCTTGTCGCTGCAGAGATCCGTGACGGTTTTGCCAAGAGTGACTGTCCCGCGGGTCTCCACATAGACTCCCGCTTCCTCGCCGGAGAACAGCTCCGGACATGAGAGAAACAAAACCGGGCAGGTATCGTGGCAGCAGAGGCCCGGCGCGGTGATCCGCTCAAAAAATTTCAGAGCCAATTGGTTGCTGTCGCGGAAAAAGCGGCATACCGGCGTGCCGTGGCCCCCGATCTCGTCCACCTCCGCAGGGGTGAGATAGGCTTTCATGGTCACATCCAGTCCGCACATGACCATGGGCACGCCGGAGCGGAAGACCATCTGGGCGGCGTGGGGGTCCCCATAGATATTGAACTCCGCCGCCGGGGTGACATTGCCGCCCTTGGCCGCGCCGCCCATGATGAGGATGCGTTTGAGCAGGGTTTTCAGCTCCGGGTACTTGCCAAAGGCAATGGCCAGATTGGTCAGCGGACCCACGGCGATCACCTGCAATTCTCCCTCGGCTGCCTTCGCCGCCTCATAGAGCGCATCCCACGCGGGCTTTGTCTCCTTCGGCGCGGGGGAGGGGGGAAGCTCCACATCGCCCACGCCGTTCTCTCCGTGGACCAGCGGTGCGGTGTGCAGAGGAACGAACAGCGGGTGTTCCGCGCCGGGATAGACGGGGACGTGGATGCCTGCGAGATGGCATACGTTCCGCGCGTTTTCAAAGGTCCGGCACAGCTCCGCGTTGCCCGCCACGGCGGAGATGCCGCGCAAATCCAGATTGGGCAGCTTCCCAATGGACAGCAGAGCCACCGCGTCATCCACGCCCAAATCCGTGTCAAACCAAATGGGAATCCGGTTCATACGCGCACCTCCCACCCGTCGTAGGTTTTGACAGCCTGCGCTATCAGGTCCACGAAGCCCTCCCGGTCGAGGCCCAGAACGCATTTGGCGTTGGGGGCGCGGCCCAGCCTGCCGTGGGGGTCGCCCACAGTGGCGCCCCGGCAGTATTCACCCGCGGTTTCAATGGCGACATACATCTCCTGAATGGTAAACAGCTCGGGACGGAGCAAAGCGGCCACCGCCACCGCATCGTGGACGGGCGCTCCATCGTAGCCCAGCTCACGGTGGAACCTAAAGAAGAATTCCAGCCAGTCCGCTACGACGCCGGACACCTGATTGCCCACGGCGCGGATGCGCTCAAAATCCTCCGGAAAGATCAGCGCCTGTTCCGTAACGTCCAGGCCGGACATCATCAGCGGGATGCCGGAGGAGAAGACGATGTCCGCCGCCTCCGGGTCCACCAGAATGTTGAACTCCGCCGCCGGGGTCCAGTTGCCGAAGGCAATGCCACCACCCATGACGGAGATTTGGGCAATTTTCGGCTTCAGCTCCGGGTGAGCCAGCAGGAGGGCGGCCACATTGGTCTCCGGCCCGGTGGCGATGATGGTCACCGGGTCGGGGCTCTCCCGCAGCGTTTTTGCCATCAGCTCCACCGCGCCCATGGGGGACAGGGGACGATCCGGCTCGGGGAGGCTGGGGCCGTCCAGCCCGGTCTGGCCGTGGATATTCCCGGCGGTGATGGGATCGGCGAGGAGCGGCCCGGGGCGGCCCATGGCGATGGGGGCATGGATGCCAAGCAAAGCGCACACGCGCCTTGCGTTATAGGTGGTTTTCTCAATGGTCTGATTTCCGGCCACGGAGGTGACGGCCAGAATATCCAGCGCGGGGCTGGCCTTTGCCAGCATCCATGCCATGGCGTCGTCGTGACCGGGGTCGCCGTCCAGAATGACCGGACGAATCAATGAATTTATCATACGCAGGTTCCTTTCAGGATGGTTTTGCTGCGGTTCATTTCGCCGCGGCGGCTTGAAGCGCGGCGGCGGAGTGCCGCTGCCTGGCGCGGCTGCGCCCCACCAGGGCAAAGACCACCAGACCCAGAATCGTCACAAGATAGGGAATGGGGGAGACCAGGTTGGAATCCGCGCCCAAGGACGAGACCTTGATGCCCAGTGCCTGCGCAAGACCAAAGACCAGAGCAGCCAGCATAGACCCCAGAGGCTCTCCTGCGCCCATGGCCTGAGCCGCCAGAGCGATGAAACCGCGGCCTGCCACCATGTCCTGGGACCAGCCCATGGCGTAGTACATGGACATGTACGCTCCGCCAAGGCCCGCCATGGCCCCGGAGAGGCCGATGGCAATGTATTTGACCCGCAGAACGCTGACGCCCACGGAGGCCGCCGCGTTGGGATTCTCACCCACGGACCGGATGTTCAGCCCCAACGGAGTCCTATACAGCATGACCCACGTTAAAAAAACCAGCAAAAATGCAAGATAGGTCAAAACGCTGTGGCCTGAGAGAATGTCGCCCAGAATGGGAATCTCCTTCAAAAGCGGGATATTAACGGAGGGGACCTGAACACTCTTCGTGATGAGGGAGGTGGTGGAGGCCAGAGCGGTACCCTCGGTCACCTGAGTGATCACCTTTACGAGAAACAGTGTGCCACCGGAGCCGATCATGTTCACGGCCACGCCGGTCAGGATGATGTCGGTTTTCAGGTTGAAGGAGAAGAAGCCCATCAGAAGCGATACGATCACGCCCACGATCAGGGCGAGCAGGACGCCCGCTGCCCAGCTCCCGGTCCAGTAGGCGATGAGGGAGCCGAAGAGAGCGGAGATCATCATAATACCTTCCAGGCCGATGTTGGAAATACCGGCTTTCTCCCCGATGACTGCGCCCAGAGTGGCAAACAGGATGGGTGCGGTGATGCGGAGGATGGAGAAGAAGAAATCCGTGGTAAAAATACGCTGCAGCAGCATCTTACTTCACGCTCCCTTCCGTCTGCGCGGCTTTGCTCTTCAGCTCCGCCTGCGTGTTCCGGACCACCAGCTTCTGCCGATAGCGGGACAGGAACTGCTCCGCCGCAAAGAACAGGAAGATCAGCGCCTGAATGATGTCAATCAGTTGGGCGGGAATGCCGGAGTATGTAGACATCAGGTTGCAGCCCTTGTCCAGATACGCCATAAAGAATGCCGCAAAGGGCACGAACGCCGGGTTGTTTCCGGCCAGAATCGCCACGGTGATGCCCGTCCAGCCGTATCCGGGCAGGGCGCTCCAAGAAAACGCGGTGTAGCGGCCAAGCATTTCGATGCCGCCGCCCATACCGGCCAGAACGCCGCCCAGCACCTGAGACAAAATCACAATGCCGCCCACCTTCATACCGGAGTACATGGCAAAGTCCTGATTGATGCCGATCATGCGGATGGCATAGCCCCAGCGGGTGCGGTACATGAAAAGCGCGGTCAGCACCACAAAGACCAGCGCCACAATAAAGCCCCAGGAGAGCTTGGACCCGTTGTCAACCAGCTGGGGAATGGCGGCGTCTGCCTGAAAGGGATAGGACTGGACCTGACCCTTGCTCTTGTCCGCCAGATGAGTGTTCAGCAGGTATTTGATGAAGTACATCACCACGTAGTTCAGCATCAGGGAGTTTACCATCTCGCTGACACCCAGCTTTGCTTTCAGCACGGCGGGGATAAGCATCATGGCGCCCACCGCCGCCGCCGCGATCAGCACGCAGACCACCGGCAGAATGCCCGCGGGCAGTCCCAGATAGATGGCGCCCAGCGCGCCCACAAAAGCGCCCAGCATGATGCCGCCCTCCGCGCCCAGATTGAATTGATTGGCGGAGAACATGACGCAGGTGGCAAGACCCGTGAAAATGGTGGGGATCATGGCTGCCAGAATGTCGGAGAGGTTCTTGGCGCTGATGCTGCCGTTGGACCGGAAGGCCGGGCCGATCAACAGCTGGCGCAGAGCGCCGCCCGTCCGGGCGGGGCTGGCCGGCGAGGACGGGGCGCTGGGCGAGTGCGG
>Ga0183099_1000957_pt1 | contig 18036 bp, 15 predicted proteins | sample Biomet1_FD_127788 | JGI IMG/M metagenome (GOLD analysis project Ga0183099, IMG submission 127788) | Microbial communities from bioreactor (seeded with anoxic lake sediment) at LBNL, California, USA - Biofuel metagenome 1 | ecosystem: Engineered > Bioreactor > Anaerobic > Unclassified ... | reverse complement strand
TGCGTGGTCAAAAGGTCGATGGCCGTGCGCTTGGTCAACACGCGGATGTTCGGGCATTCGGCCACGGCCTTGGTGAGCTGCTCCATGCGTGGCGTGGTGATGCGTGGTCAAAAGGTCGATGGCCGTGCGCTTGGTCAACACGCGGATGTTCGGGCATTCGGCCACGGCCTTGGTGAGCTGCTCCATGATGGTCAGCCCGGTGTGGTCCTTGGCGTACAGAATGCGCGCCACGCTATGCCCGCCCTCCCGCGTGAAGTACCAGGCCGAGGAGTCGCGGTGGGCAAAGGGCACATGGTAGGAGTCGATGAGCGTTTTTTGCAGTACCTTCGGACCCTTGTGGCACAGGTAGCGCACGGCGCGCAGGTAGTTCTGCTTCCAGCCCGCGGTGAGGATGTCTTTTTCCAGAATGCCGGGGTTGTCGTCCTCGGAATGGAAGACGATGCCGCCCTGGGCATACTGCGTGTTGCCGGCGAAAAGGTCCTCACCGGCGGAAAGCAGGGTCACGTCCGCGCCCGCTTCGGCCAGGGTGAGGGCGGTGACGGAACCGGCGATGCCGGAGCCAATGACAAGGACGTCGGTCTTCAGGCGGAAATCATTCATGACGATCCTTTGGCTGGCGGCGGTGGTCAGCCCGTGTGCGCGCTTACGAGCAGATTTGCAGCATGCGGGTGAGCGCCACCCGCGCGTGCTCGGCCACGTCGTCGGCCAGGGCGAGGGGCTGTGCGGTTTCCAGATTGTCCAGCAGGTCGGCCAGGCGCACTTCCGTGGTCTTGGCCATGTTGGTGCAGCGCATGGTCTTGATGGGCACGATGGTCTTGCCCTCCGGGGCGAAGCGCGCGGCCAGGCGCAGCACCAGGTTCACCTCGGTGCCGACGGCGATCTTCGCGCCGGGTTTGGCCTCCGCGCAGTAGCGGATGATGTGCGAGGTGGAGCCCGCGCTGTCCGCCGCGCGGACCACGGGCCGGGGAGCACTCAGGGTGCACGACCACGCGCACGCCGGGCATGGCCTTGCGGATGGCCTCGATGTCCTGTTTCTTCAGCATGTGGTGGATGACGCAGGAACCGGGCCACAGCAAGAGCCGGGCGTAGGCGGCCTTCTTGGGATCCACGACCGGGCCGCCCTGGCGCAGGGAGATTTGCAGCCGCTCGCCCGCGGGCAGGTGCAGCTGATTGGCGGTGTTGGCGCCCAGGTGCTTGTCGGGCAGAAAGAGCACGGCGTCGCCCTGGCCCAGCGCCCATTCGAGCATGACCTTGGCGTTGGCCGAGGTGCAGACGCTGCCGCCGTAAAGCCCGCAGATGGCCTTCACCTCCGCGCTGGAGTTCACGTAGGCCAGGGGAATGACGAGCCGCCCCTGGCTGCGCAGTTCGTTCAGCACATCCTCCACGCGCTGGGCCGGGGCCATGTCGGCCATGGGGCAGGTGGCGTCGGCGTGGGGAATGTGGATCTTTTGCCCGGGCCTCGCCAGCGCGGCGGCGGATTCGGCCATGAAATACACCCCGCAGAACACCACATGCTCGGCGGAAAGGCCTTCGATCTTGCGCGCCAGCTCCAGGCTGTCGCCCTGGAAGTCCACGTGGCGGATGATGGCGTCGGACTGGTAGTGGTGGCCCAAGATGGCCAAGCGGTCGCCGTACTTGGCGCGTGCGGCCTCGATGCGCTCATTCGGGGTCGTCATGATGCTGTCCCTGCTCCTCTGCGTTTGGCAGTTCCAATAGACCTGAGGGCTATTCCAACGTGCTGATGCGCATGCTCAAATCCGCCACAGGGGCGGAGTGGGTGATGCGGCCCACGGAGACGAAGTCCGGTCCGACGGCGCCTATGGCCGCAATGTTCTCCAGGGTCACGCCGCCGCTCACTTCGGTTTCGATGCCGGCGGGCACATGGGCTAGGGCCGCGCGCATCTGCTCCAGGTCCATGTTGTCGAGCATGATGCGGTTGACCTTGCAGGCCGCGGCCTCGTCCACCTCGGCAAGGGTGCGGCACTCCACCTCAATGGGCGGGCATTCGGCCCCGTAGGCCGCGCGCAGCTTGGTCACGGCGGGCGTTATGCCGCCGGCGCGGTCGGTGTGGTTGTCCTTGATCATGAGCATCTGGCTCAGATTGAGGCGGTGGTTTTGGGCGCCGCCCACAAGCACGGCGTATTTCTCGGGGTAGCGCAGGCCTGGCAGGGTCTTGCGCGTGTCGAGCAGGATGGTGCGCGTGCCCTTGAGGGCCTCCACGTATTTGGCCGTCAGGGTGGCGATGCCGGAAAGATGGCACAGGTAGTTCAGGATGATGCGCTCGGTGCGCAGCAGGTGCGTGGCCGGCCCCTGGATGGCCGCGATCATGGTGCCGGGCGAGACCTTGTCGCCCTCGTCCACGTTCAGCATGTGCTGGAACTCGCAGCCCGCGAACTCAAGAATCAACGGAATGAGCGGCAGACCGGCGATGACCGCGGGGTCTTTGGCCACGATATGCGCGGTGGCGAGATCCTGATCCGTGAAAATGCCCTGGCTTGTCAGATCCTTGCCGTCCTCGGAAAGGGCGATGCGGATGCCCGCCAGGAGGAACAGCCGGGCCTCGGCCTGGAAGAACGTATCGAAGAGGGACGTGGACTCGGAAGCGGTGACGGACATGTTCTCATCCTTGAAGAGGTGCTGCGGCTTGGGCTTGCCCAAACCAAATTGTGGCAGGGAAAGTACAAGACCCGGCAACGCCCGTCAACTTGAGCACGAGAGTGAAACCGCATCCTTTCGACCTGGGGCGGCGGTGTGTCTTGACCGCTTGGCCTCCCCGCGCGGCATCACAGGTACTGAAAAGCCAGCACCGCGATGCAGGTGGGGGCGAAGGCGGCGGCAAAAAGCCCCAACGGGTTGACGGCGGAGTCTTCGAAATGCCCGCGCAAGATGGAGATGCCCGCCGGGTTGGGGGCGTTGGCGATGATGGTCAGCCCGCCGCCGGTGACCGCGCCGGAAACCAGCGCGTACTTGAAGGCGTCGGAAAGCCCATCCACCTGCGAGCCGAGATAGGTCAGGGCCGCGTTGTCGGTAAAGGCCGTGAGCAGGGCGGAGCCGTAGAAAACGGATTCCGGCTGCAGGCTGAGCAGCAGCGGCTTGAGCCACCACTGCTGTAGGCCGCCCAGCACCACAAGCCCGGCCAGAAAGAAGGCGACGAGCAGTCCCTCGCGCAGGATCAAGCGGTCTTGATGGTGCTTGTAGGCCCCGGCCACGCCGAGAAAGAACAGGAACAGGCCCATGAAGATGGTCGGATGATGCGCAAAGACAACGACTCCGGCTAAAAAAGCGATGTGTGCCAGCACAAGCCCAAGGGGCGCCGGGGGCCTGGCGCTTCCGGCCGCGATGGGCAGCGCCGCGAGCTCCTTGCGGAACAACAGGGTTGCGCCCAAGGCGTTGAGGCCGACCGCCGCAGCGGCCTTCCAGCCGAAGGTGGAGAGCATGAAGGCGCTGTCCCAACCCCATTGTCCCGCAACCATGAGCACCGGGGGCGCGGCAAAGGGCGTCATGGTGCCGCCGATGGAGACGTTGACGAAGAGCACGCCGAGGGTGGCGTATTTGAGGCGCATGGACACCGGACGCGAGAAAATGCGCTCGGACAGCATCATGGCCGCCAAGGTCATGGCTGCGGGTTCGGTGATGAACGAGCCCAGAAGCGGCGCAAAGGCGAGCACGGCGAAGTAGAAGCCCGTGCTGCCGGGCGTGGGCAAAATGCGGGCCACGAGCAGCACGGCCCTGGTGGCTGTCTGGCGTATGGGCCGCGTTCCGGCCACGACCATGACGGCGAAGACGAACAGCGGCTCGGTCATGTTGCGGTCGTCGATGTATGCAATGGCCTTTTCGCTGCCTTCCAGGGTGAACATGCAGAGCATGAGCAGCAGGGCCCAAAAACCGAACACGACCTCGATTTCGCCGAGCAGATGCCAAAGGCCGGCATGGGTGGGCCGCCTGACCGCCATGTGCTCAAAGTATTTGGTGGCAAAGGTGTGGGCAATGGCCAGAGCGAACAGCACTGCGCCCACGATTTGGATGGCGGTCGGCGACACGGAGGCTCCTTGCTGCTTGCGCAGGATGTCGTGGTGGCCCCGGTTCTGGTGGCAAGGCGTGCGGGGGCAAAGCGCAGTCAGGCTGTGATGGTTAGAACGGCCGCCGCGGCGTTTGCACCACGGCGGCCATGCCAACACGTTGGTCTATTCGAGGATTTTGAACTCGTCGCGGCGGTTCTTGGACCAGGCCGTTTCGTCGTGTCCCTGCACAAAGGGGCGCTCCTTGCCGAAGCTGACGATATTCATGCGGGTGTCGGCGATGCCGAGCTGGTTCAGAAACTCCTGAGCCACCTTGGCGCGGCGCTCGCCCAGGGCGAGGTTGTATTCGCTCGTGCCGCGTTCGTCACAGTGGCCCTCAATGTTGATGGTGAACTGCGGGTACTTCTTTAAGGATTCAGCCTTGGCCGTCAGCACGTCCTTGCCTGTCTGGTCCAGTTCATAGGAGTCGAACGGAAAGAAGACCATGTTGCCGACCTCGCGCTGGGCCTGTTCACGCTGCTGCGCGCGCAACTGGTCCTCACTCAGGCTGCCGGAGCGGGAATCCTGCGCGCCGGTGCTGTCCTGCCAGCCTGTGTCTTTGTCGGAGCGGTCGGACTTGGTGGCGCCCTCGGGCATGACATCAATGGTTTTTTTGGCGCAGCCAGCGCCCAGAATGGCGACGAGCCCGAGCATGAGTGCAAAGCCGAAAATGCGTTGAGCGTTCATGAAATCCTCCGTTCGTTGCGGTATGGGCTGCTCCGTCGTCCTTCGGCTTTTTTACGATCCGGGCATGTCGTCCACTGCGCAATCCGCGCTGCGCGACGGACACATGCAAGAGCCGGAAAGAAACAACGCCCAGACGAACGGCTTCCGCAATCTCCATACAGCATACATGGACGCCAGAAAAGGCCCAAGGCAAAGGGGCTGCTGTGCGCGGCGAATGTATTCTGTCAATCCGTCCTGGCGCACCGTTGCGGCGAGGCGGCGCTCCCGACGCAAAGGCATGCCCTGGGGGCATCCAGGCCGCTGCGTGCTCAGCGCGGACTGTACGGCGGAAGGTCCGCGGCGTTTGCCCGTGCCGCTTCGACAGTGCCCGGCTGTTGCCCACCTGCCGGTTCGCACAGCACAAACAACACAAAACCGATCAGAAACATCAGAAGCTTGAGGCGCATCAGGCCGTCGTGCGTTTTCATGGCGCCCCCCCGGCATCTTGGCGTTTGGGCAGCACGATGAGCACCGTTGTTTGTCCGGGAACCGAGTAATCCAGCTTGATTTCGCCGTGGTGGAATTGGGCGATGCGTTTGGCCGAATATGTGCCCAGGCCCGTGCCGTTCCTTTTGGCCGCGGTGACGTATTTTTCAAAGAATCTGTGCCGAATGGCTGGCGGCACGTCGCCCGTGTTCCGCACGGCGATGCGCACCGTGTCGCCGAGATCCGCGAAGTCCATTTGCACAATGTCAGACTCGGACGATGCCTCAAGCGCGTTCTTTAAAAGGTTGGCGAACATGCTGGCGCAAAGAGTCCGCTCGCAGGCGATGACGAGATTCGTCCCGGCCTCGGGGCATTTGCCCCCAAGAGTGATGTCCATGTGCATGCCCTTGAACTGCGGCAACTGCTCCAGGTCGTCGCGAACATTGCGGGCCAGGTCCAGCAGGTCGGTTTCCGCGGATTCCAGAGCCAAGTGCCCGCGTTCCAGGCGGGAGAGCTTGAGGTAGGAGTCGAGGATGCGCAGCATGCCATTGGCCATGGTGTGCAGCCGGGCGACCCAGCCCCGTTGCTCTTCGGTGAGGTTCGGCTGACGCAGCAGCAATTGCGGCAGGCTGATGAATCCGATCAGCGGGCTGCGCAGATCATGACGCATCATATGCTCTATGCTTTCCCGAGCCTGTTCGCGCTGGGTCTGTTCCGTCATGTCCGCCATGACCACGATGACCGCGCGCAGTCCGTCGGAGCCGTCGCGGATGGGAATGGCGCTGCAGGTGATCACCGTGCGCCCCGCCTCGGCCGGGGACTCGATTTCCAGAACTTGGTTCGCGGTCTCCGGCTTGCCCGCAATGGCCTGCGCCAGCACGAAGTCTCGCGGGTGCAGCGGCTCGCCGGAATCGTGCCGCCAGGCCTTGAGCGCTGCCGGATCGGGCGCCTCGTCGGCTTCAGTCCCCAGGAGGCTGCGGCTGGCCTGGTTTGCGTACAAGATGCGCCCAGAGGGGTCGGACATCCACACACCCACGGGCAAGGCTTTCAGAATCATGCGCAGCAGGGCTTCATTCTTGCGCAGCTCATCCTCCACGGCCTCGCGGGCCATGATGTCCTCTGAGAGCGCCTCAGCCATGTCGTCCATGGTTTTGGCCAGCAGCGAAAGCTCGCCGAATTCATCATGGGAGCCGCTGCGCGCGTTCAGGTCGCCTTCGCCCAGGCGTTGCGCAACCTTGGTCAGCCGTACCATGGGACGGCTGATGACAAAGCCGCCCACAACCCAGGCCACGAACAAGGCCAGCGCCGCGGACCCGCCCAGGAGCATCAGGTCGCGGTACAGGCTGGCGATGGCCTCGGCCAGGGCCTCTTTTTCGGGAATGCCGACAAAGATGTACAGATACGGTGCAGCGTCCGGCTTGAGCCGCAGCTGGGTGTACGCCACGATGCGCCGGATTCCGTCGCCCTGGGTCACGGTTGTGATGCCGAGGGGCTTCTCTCCGCTGATGACATCCCACAGCTCCACCACGAGCTTGCGGCCCATGGGGCTTGTGCCCTCGGCCGCGGGATAGCGGTAAATGCGGGTGCCTTTTTTGTCGGCCAGGGTCAGCACCGAACCAGCCGGCAGCGACGCGACGTTGAAAAGCCGCTCATAGCGGCTGGGGCGCAGCGCTGTTGTCAGCACGCCGATGCTTTGCCCCTTTGGTCCGGGGATGGGAGAGGCGTAATGGATCAACGAATCCTGCACCTTGCCTTTGTGTCCCAGCTCATATTCGCCCACGGTGAACTCGTTTTGCCCCATGGCGTTGTCGAAGTGCGCGCCTCCCTTCAGGATTGGCGCGCGCTCCAAGGGCAGGGCGGAGGCGAAGACCCGGCCTTGGGCGTCGGCGGCGATGATGTTGTCGAACATGGCGCTGCGTGTGCGCAGACGGTGCAGGATGGTGGTGGTGGCGCGGCCGTCCATGTTCTGCACTTGCGGCATTTGGGCCAAAAGAGCGAGCAGCAGCTCCGCGCGCATGGTGACGAGTTGTTGTTCGTGGCCAAGAAACTGCACCACGCGCAGGGCTTCGTCCTGGGCGTCTTTTATCGCCCTGTCGCGGTTTTGCAGGCTGGAATGAAGGATGACGCCAAGAGCGGGCAGCACGGCAAGAAGCACCAGCGTGACGAGGCTGTTGCGCAGGGAACTGAAAAAGATATTCCTCATGCCTGCTCCTCTGCCGATATTTGGCCGGGACGCCCTCTCATAACGTTTGAGCCTCCGGCGGGCAATGGGCCCGCCGGAGGCTTTCAGGGGGGAGGTCGGCGGAGTCATGGGCCGCCGCCTCGTTCAGAACTCCCGGGCGCAATAAGGATGGGCCTTTTGTGGAAGCGAAGAGCCACCAACTCTTCTGCGGTTCCAACGTCCGGGAAGTTATATTCCGTGGCGCGTTTCTCGCTTGCGGAGGCAACGCCGCGTTGTCTCTTCTGCGCGGTCGGGCAGACTAGAAATCCTGTCCTTTGCGCGCGGCGTTGCTCCGGCCGGCCGACTTGCCTCCGAGGGAGCGTCCATATTTGCTCAACAGGCCATAAAGACGCGAAGGGCTCAGACCGGATATGGCCAAGGCGCGCTTCAGCTCGCCGCCGCTCGCGCGGATCAAGTCGTCCAGGTAGGCCAGCTCAACGCGCTCCTGTTCCTGCTTCTTGTATTCGTTCCAGCTGCCCAGGGGGCCAGCCGGGGCGGTCTGTTCCTGCCGGGCGCACGCATCCGGATTGTTTGTCCTGCCCACGCGGGCGCGCAGCATCTGGATGCGCAGCTCCTGCGGCAGCAAGGCGGGCACCAGCATTTCCTGGTCCGGGGCGCTTGCGACCATGGCCTCCAGAACGTGGATGAGCTCGCGGACGTTGCCGGGCCAGCCGTATTCGAGAAAGAACGCCTTGAGCTCGCGCGACAGGGTTTTTTGCCCCAGGCCGCTGTCGCGGCAGATGCGCTCCAGGTGGTGCGCGGCGATGAGCAGCACGTCGTCGCCCAGCTCGCGCAGGGGCGGCAGCTGCAGCACAGCCGCGCGGATGCGGTAATACAGATCCTCGCGAAAGGTGCCCGCGGCCACCATGTCGGCCAGGCTTTTGTTGCTGGCGCAAACCAGGCGGAAGTCGAGCCGTACCTCCCGCGTGTCGCCCAAGGGGCGGAAGGTTCTCGTCTCTAGCAGGCGCAGAAAGCTTTTTTGCAGCTCAAGGGAGAGTTCGCTGATCTCGTCCAGAAAGAGCGTGCCGCCGTCGGCGCGCTGGAGCACGCCCGCCTTGTCCGAAACAGCCCCGGTGAAGGCCCCTTTGCGGTGGCCAAACAAATCGCTGCCCACAAGGGCCTCATGCAGGGAGGCGCAGTCCACCACGACATAATTTTTGCTTCTGCGAGGGCTGTTGGCGTGCACGGCCCTGGCGAGCCCTTCCTTGCCAGTGCCTGTTTCGCCCAGGATGAGCACGTTGGCCGAACTGCGGGCCGCTGTGGCCATTTGTCGGATGACCTCCACAAGGCGCGGGCTTTGACCGACAATGCCGCGCCGCTCAACCGGCTGCGCGGACTCCTTGTTGCGGCGGAACTCCAGGGCGCGCTTGAAGGAGAGCTGCAGCCCCTCCGGGGTGCCGGTCTTCTGGATGTAGTCCCAGGCGCCGCTGCGGATGGCCAGCTCCGCGCCGTCCGGGTCGCCCAGGCCGGTCATGATGATGAGCTCCGGGGCCGAGGGCAGCTCCTTGATTTTGGGAGCGAGATCAAGGCCATTGCCGTCGGGCAAGCGCACGTCCAGAAAAACCACATCGAAATCCGAATCGGCGAGGAGGCTGTCCGCCTGGGCCATGTCGCACGCCACCGCTGTCTCCACCTCCGGCCCGGAGAGCAGCGACGCCAAAAGACGGGCAAAGAATTCGTCATCATCAATGATGCACACTCTGGTCACGAGTTGCCCCGCTTGTTGCTTGGGTGTTGTTCCGGCAGGGGAAAGGACTGTAGTCTTTGCGACAGCATAGCCCAGATCCCCTGCGACAAGCAAATTGTCAGGAAGCACGCGATGCCTTCCCGTGGGCGCGCAATCTGGCGAGCACCCAGCCCATGACGGCGTCAAGGCGCTCGTGCGCGCCCTTGGCCGCCGCAAGTTCGTTTCTTTCGCCTGCGGCGTATATTTCCCGCGCATATATTTCCAACTCACGGATGGGGAGAAGCCCGGTGAGGCTGGCGAGGGAATGGGCGGCGTCCATGACCGCAGGGGCATTGCCGTCCGTCATGGCCTTGTCCAGGTCGCCCAGGCGCTGCTCCCCGGCTTCAAGGAACAGTTCGCCCAAGTGTCCGGGCAAGCGGTCCACAGCATGGCCGAAGTCCACTCCGCGGCATTCCTCGGGCATTGATTCCATCACGTTTTGATCCATTCCTTCCGCTCCGCTGAAGCGCTTGTGCGCCGCAATGTCCTTGGTGTGATATTTTAAAGCCGTTCAACAATGCGGCCGTTCGGTACATCAAAAATAACGTTGTGCCCTGCGCTATGGTCAAGGCGTCGTCGTTTCGCCAGCTCCAAAGCTGTCCAGATCATAGAAGCAGGCAGTTCCGGCGTGTTGCGCTCCGCTAGGGCAAAACGCTGTGCGTGTTGCTGTGAACCTGCAGCCGCCAGGAGTCCAAAGCGCAGTCTGCGTCTGTTTGCGCAAATTGCCGAAGACTCGTTCGCCGTGAACCGCACGAACCTGCCAGCCGTGCGTCCCCATCGCTGCACCAGGCCGGGCATGCTTGCAGCACTGTAAAAAATCGGCAAAGCCCACGCCAGATGCGTGGGCTGCCGCAACCCGGGGCGCAGGCAGGGAACTGCGCACCAGCTACGGATACTCCAGGACATTACAAGAAGCCTGCCAACATCCTTGTTAATCTATTATGCTAAAATTACAGAATGTTTTTTTGAGCATGATCGCGCTGGCGGCTTTAGTCCTAAAAAATAGGACTCATTGCGCAGGAGAAGAGCACGATTCCCGGAATGACGGACGACGGAATGGCGGTCAAAGACTGGGGGATTGATGAGCCGGGACAGGTGCAAAGCGGTGCGCAAACGTCACATCGCCCCGCGCATGGGCGGAATGAACCACAGGCTTGGCGCCGCGCCGCGTGTGAACGAGCCTGCGCCGGCAATGGGGCCCGGATGCGTCCCGCGGACGACGGATGTTTAGCTGCCGCCCACAGGCAGGGTCAGGACCGGAGCATTTTTCGGCGGATCGGCCGATTGCAGCGAGAAGATGTTCATGAGTAGCTGGAACACTTCCTTTGAGCGGTTGTCGTCGGTCTGGATGGAATACCAGCGGCCCTCATGGCGCACGGCGACATAGGCGTCCTTGGGTTCCTCGGCCGAGACGCGTATTTCGCACAGGCCGTAGAAGTGCTTGCGCAGGTCATAGGCGCGGCGGCTGGCCACCATCTCCTTGGGCACCTGCACGCCCTGTGCGATGTAGTCGATGGCGCGCAGGCAGTTGCGCAGACGCAGGGGAACAATGGGCAGGCCGTCCGGATCGCGGGGCAAGTGCCGTAGCATGTTTGTCGGCACCAGCTTGAAGGTGGTGTGGTAGTGCCCGGCCGCGTTCATGCGTATGCCCAGGTCGGAGCCGATGAGCTGCTGCACCGTGCCCGCTTCCGTGGCGTCGCGGAAGTCCATGCTCATGACCGTGGCCGTGGCGTTGTCGCTGAGGGTGACCTTGAGGATGTCGAGGTCGCCGCGGTCGTCCATGCGGGCGATGATGTCCGTGAGCTTCATGAAGCGGGCGTGGTGGTCAGGCATGAAGCCTGAGCGCGAGTCGTAGATGTGGTCGATGGCGCCGAAGCGGGCGAAAAGGATCGGCATGAGGTATTCGATGTCCCAGCCGGCCTTGTACAGGGTCACGAAGCGGTCGAAGTCCATGTCGGCCAGGAACTGCTGGGCGTAGGTCTGGCCCTGGTAGGCGGTGTAGGTGACGGTGGGGGAGTCGCTGTATTGGCCGGAGATGTTCGGCGTGTAGATGTTGTACGCGCCGTTGCTCACGCTGTGGTGCTCGGGAAGCGTGGCGCCAACGCCGCCGGAAAGATTGTAGCTGAAGCTTGAGGCCACGGAGCCCACCTGCAGAAACAGCGGCTGCTCGAAGTACTTCATGCGCACGAGGTTGAGCAGCATCTCCTCGTTGTTCGATTTCTGGATGGCCTCGTTGTAGTCCATGCGCGTGGGGGAAAGCCTGTTGGGGCCGAGGCCGAAGCCGCCAGCGCAGGCCGAGAGCAAGAGGGGCAAAACAGCGAAGTTCAGAAGCCGCAGGAGGAATCTGTGGGTAGGGTGGCGCAAGGCGTGACTCCTTGGTTGTCATGCAGGCTGTGTGGCCTTTTATACAACCAAAGGGATTCCGGCAACTGGCGGGCGCGGCCGGATTCTCAAGCGGCAGGGGCGAACGTCTGCGTTAGCGGACGAGGTCGCGGCCGACGTAATTCTGCGGCTGGCCTGTGGGGTTGGCTATCTTGTGTGGATTGCCATAGAGGCTGGTGCGCACGCTTGGCGTCATGCCGCCGCCCTGGCGCAACTGGGGCAGCATGGCGCGGGTGCTGCGGTTCACGGGCAGGGTCCAGCTGTGCGCGGCCATGACCTGACCGTCGTCCACTGTGGCGATCTTGGCGCTGATGTAAATGACCTTGCCGGCGATGAGATAGGTGCCGGAGAGCAGGCACGCCCGCGGCGGGTAGTCCATGTCCTTCTCGGCCTTTTCCAGAGCCAGAATCTCCTGCGGGGTGCGGGGCTTTTCCTCACGGGTCAAGGCCGGGTCCGGGCCTTGCTGCGGCGCGATCTTCTTAGGCATGCCCTCGGTGATCCTGAAGCTGCGCATGGCTAGGCGCGCGGCCACCTGCTCGGCCACCAGACTTCCGAAGGGGGCCTGATCGCCCATGTTCACGCGGTTGGTGAAGTTCTCCACGTATATGGGCGAGTTCTTGTTCAACGCTGGCGAAAACAGGCCCATCATGGTGTCGGCGGCGTCATAGTTCAGATCGGTGATCGGGGTCGGGTCCTCGGTAAAGAACTCGCCCGTGGTGGGCTTGGTGCCCAGCACGTCGTCCTTGGCGTCAACCACCGTGCGCTTGATGCTGGAATAATACGAGGTGGGGCTGCTGGCGCAGCCGGAAAGCAGCACGCCGACCAGCAAGGCCAGTGTTGTTATGATTGTGGTGCGGAGTCGTGTGTTCATAGCTGCTTTTGTTGCGGCGGGGCAGGTTGTGGGCCTCAATCGCGCTTCATGATCTGTTATGCGTATCGTACGTTCCACGCAAAAACTTTATGTCCTGTCTGCTGTGCTGTCCAGTCCCGAGGTGGTTTTCATTTCATCGGCCTCCTGGCAGGAGGCCGTCGCCAGCAGCAGCCGCGCCATGTCTTCCGCCGTGCGGCCGGCCATTTCAAGAACATCTTCGTGGGTGATTTTGTCCATGCAATCCGGGGTGTTTTTGTTCGTCAAACAGCTTATGCCCAGCAGAGTAAGCCCCATGTGCCGCGCGGCTATGGCCTCAATGACGGTGGACATCCCTATGGCGTCTGCGCCAAGTTGCCGATAAGCTTTTGTTTCCGCAGGGGTCTCCAGGCTGGGGCCGGGGATTTGGATGTACACGCCGCGCTCCACATTGAGGCCTATGCGCAGCGCCGCGCGCCGCGTTTGGGCGAGCAACCGCGGGCACCAGGCCTGGCTCATGTCTGGAAAGCGCGGGCCCAAGGCGTCGATGTTCGGGCCGGTGAGCGGGTTCTGGCCGGTCATGTTGATGTGGTCGGAAATGAGCATGAGGCTGCCTGCCTCAAACCGCGGGTTGAGGGCGCCCGCCGCGTTGGTGAGCACCAGCGTGCCGATGCCCAGGCTGCCCAGCACGCGCACAGGCAGGCTTACCTGTTGGGGGCTTTTGCCCTCGTAGAGGTGCGCGCGGCCGCACAGGGCCAGCACGGGGCGGCCGCCAAGCCGCCCTGCGCGTAGAAAGCCGCCGTGCCCGGCCACGCCGGTAAGCGGCATGCCGGGGATGTCCGCATAGGGGATGTCCACGGCCTGGGTGATGGCATCGGCCACGGGTGTGAGGCCGGACCCGAGCACGAGGCCCCAGGTTCCTGCTTGAATATTGCCCAGTTTATCGCGTATGAGTCGAGCAGCGTGACCGACGGTCTCTTGATGGTTCACGTGGGTTCCTGTGGTTTGGGTGCGCGGTCCTTGTCGCTGCATACCGCACCCGACCTTCACATTACAAGCCAGGGAAGGCGCGCCATATGGATTTCGCAACACTGATAGGACTCATCTCGGGCTTGACGCTGGTTGTCGTCGCCATCATCATGGGCGGAGACATGAGTCTTTTCGTGGACATGCCGTCTGTGATGATCGTCTTTGGCGGCACCTTCGGCACCATATTCGTGGCCTTCCCCTTCGAGGAGGTCAGCCAGGCGCTGGGCGCTGGCTTCAAGGCCTTCGCCTCCCGCAAGGTCCAGGTGCGCGAGGTGGTCAACATCATGGTCAAAATCGCGGAGATTAGCCGCCGCGAGGGCCTCATCGCCTTGGAGCATGTGAAGACCGAAAACATGGTGCTCAAAAAAGCCTGCCAGCTCATCGCCGACAACGCCGACCCTGGCCTCATCCGCAGCACCCTGGCCATTGAAATTTCGTCCATGAAACGCAGGCACAAGGTCGGCGAGGAAGTCTTCAAACGTCTTGGCAGCCTGGCGCCGTCCTTCGGCATGATCGGCACGCTCATCGGTCTGGTGCAAATGCTGGCCAACCTGAACGATCCCAAAGCCATCGGTCCGGCCATGGCCGTGGCCATCATCACCACTTTCTACGGCTCCATTCTGGCCACGGTCATTTTTTTGCCCATCGCCACCAAGTTGAAGGCGCGCACCCTGCAGGAGGTGCTGCACCTGGAGATTATTTTCGAGGGCGCCAAGTGCATTCTTGAAAACAACAACCCCATGCTGGTGAACGAAAAGCTGTCATCCTTCCTGGCTCCGAGAGAAAGGAAGTAGGCCATGAGCGACGAATACGAAATCGAAGAGGACGAGGAAGAAGGCGATTCTCTCGAATGGTTGATGACCTTCTCCGACTTGACCATGCTCATGCTGGTCTTTTTCATCATGCTGTATGCCATGTCCACGCCGGACACCAGCAAGATCGAATCGACCCTGCAGTCCGTCACCGCGGCCCTGGGCGGCAAGGAGAGCAAGCTCGCCACCAGCACCATCAGCCGCGAGGAAGCCGGCATCATTCTGGATCAGGTGATGATGCAGAAGCAGATTCTGATCGCCCAGCAGAAGGTCTTTTCCGACGTGAAGTACCTGCAGACGAAGAAAGGCCTGGAGGGTCTGGTGGGCGCCAACTTCGAGGACGGCGTCATCACCATCCGCGCCCCGGGCGACGTGCTCTTCGCCAAGGGCGAGGTGACCCTGACCGAAAAGGGCAAAGCGGTCATCATGGAGATGAAGGATTTCTTCACGCAGCACCCGGACCAGACCATCAACATCCGCGGCTTTACGGATGACCAGTTGCCTGGACCGGGATCGCGCTTCCGCGACAACTGGGAGGTGTCGTCCCTGCGGGCGGTGAACGTGCTGCGGCTGTTGATGCAGATGGGCATTGAATCAAAGAGGCTTACGTCCACCGGCTTGGCCGATTTGAACCCGCTGTACCCGAACACGACGGAAGAATACCGCGCCCAAAACCGCCGGGTCGAATTCGTGCTGGAAAAACGCGTTTCTGGGAAGTAGACTTTGCGCGTCCGCCGCAGCCGCGGACGTCGGCTGGACCTGCAAGCGTGCGAGGATGATCATGGAATTTGAAATTCAAATGGATGGTGAAGACAAGCAGCGGCAGGCATACCGCACCCGTGTGCCAGGACTTGATGTGCGTGTCATCACCCAGACCGGTCCGCAGGACTTTCCCGTCAGCGACATCAGCGCAACGGGCTTCGCCTTTTCCGCCAACCCCCGGAACTACAGCTCCGGCATGACGTTCTCCTTTGATTTGCTGCTGAATAAGCGTCTGTTCCTGGGCGACCTCAAGGGCAAGGTCATGCGCGTGCTGACGGAAAAGGGCATCATCGGCTGCAACTTCGAAGCCATGGAGCGCCGTCAGGAGATCAAGCTCGACAAGCTCGTGCTCGAAGTGCAGAAGCGGCTCATCGAATTGCGCAAAGCCAAGCGTGAAGTCGAATAACCCTCGGGGGCCCGTGGCGCGTCACAAAATTCTCATCGCCAACCGCGGCGAAATCGCCATGCGCATCCTCAGGGCCTGTGTCGGCCTGGGGCACGCGTTCGTGTGCGTGTACACAGAGTCCGACGCCGCTTCCGGCCATGTGCGCCTTGCGCGTGAGCTGGGCGGAGACGAGAGCATCCGGCGCATCCGCTCCTACCAGGACCCCAGCGAGATCTTCGCCGTGGCCGACGCCTGCGGCGCAACCGCCGTGCATCCCGGCTACGGCTTCTTCGCGGAGGACTTCCGCTTCGCCCGCAGGGCCGAAACCCGCGCCCGGCCGCTCACCTTCATCGGCCCTTCGTGGAGCGTCATCCGCGACCTGGGCGACAAGATCAACACCAAGCGCATCGCCCGCTCCCTTTCCGTGCCCACCATACCGGGCTCGGACAGGCCCATCTTTGACGAGATGGAGGCCGTGGAGCTGGCGCAGACCATTTTCGCCTTCCAGGCCGAGCAGGGCATAGCCGAGGGCTGCGTGCTGGTGAAGGCCAGTGCGGGCGGCGGCGGCATGGGGATCGAGGAGGTCTACGACCTCGACACCTTCCGCTCCGTGTACCGGCGCATCCGCAACTACGCCAAGCGCAATTTGAGCGACGAGGGCGTGCTCATCGAGCAGCGCATCTTCGACTTCAACCACCTGGAGGTGCAGGTGGCGGCGGAGCGCGGCGGGCAAAACGCCGTGCACTTCGGCACGCGCAACTGCTCCGTGCAGAGCCTGGGCCGCCAGAAGCGCATCGAGGTGGCCCCGGGCTTCGATCCGTCGAGCATCGGCTACGCCTTTGACGCGGCGAGCGTGCTGAGCGCCATCACCAGCCATTCGGTGAACATGGCCCGGGCCGTGCGTTACGACAACGTGGGCACCTGGGAGTGGATCGTCACTCCAAAGGGCGACCCGTTCTTGATGGAAGTGAACACGCGCATCCAGGTGGAGAACGGCGTGTCCGGCGTCATATCGCGCTTGCGCGGCCGGGCGCAGACGGATCGCGGCGTGAACATCATCGCCGAGCAGATTCGCCTGGGCCTGGGCGAGCCCCTTGGCTACACGCAGGACGACGTGTGTCTGGACGGCGTGGGCATCGAGTACCGCATCATCGCCGAGGACCCGTCCGACCGCTTCACGCCCTGCCTTGGGCGCATCGAGAACTTCCGCTGGAAGCCCGAACCCTGGCTCGGCGTGTCGACCCAGGTGCCGACGGCGCTTTCGGGCGAGGCGTACGACATCCCCATGGACTTCGACCCCAACCTGGCCCTGGCCATCATCTGGGGCGCTGATTTGAACCAGGCCAGAGAGCGCGGCGAGGCCTTTCTGGACGGGCTTGTCCTCACCGGGACCGACACGGCGGGCGCGCCCCTGCGCACCAACATGGCCTTTTTGCGCGCGCGCACCCAGACCCTTCTGCACTTCTAGGCCGAGGCGGGCCCGCAACGCATGGACATCGACAAACGCACCCAGCAGCTCGCGGCCAGGCTTTCCTACATTCGCGACATCTTCGGCCCGCGCGAGAACGCCTCTGTGGCGCTTCTGAAGCACCGCCTGGAGGAGTTTCTCGCCAGCGCGCCGGACTACGGCATGCGCGAACTGCGGCAGCAGGTGGAGCGTCTGGAGGAGCTGTTCTCGCTTCTTGAGGGCAAGCTGGAGGGCGAGCTGACGCCCATGGACCGCGTGCGCATCGTGCGGCACCCGCAGCGCGTCAGTCTTAAGGATATTTTGGAGAACGTGTACGACAACTACACGGAGATAGGCGGCCAGGACGAGTGGAGCATCGACCCGGGCATGATCATCGCGCGGGCCACCATAGCCCGGCGCATGGGCAAAAAGACCGTGCACCAGCCGGTCATGGTCATCGGCCAGGAAAAAGGCCACGGCCAGGAGTTCCGCAACGGCGGGTCCATCAAGCCCTGGGGCAACGCCAATGCGCTGTATTACATGCGCGTGGCCGAGACCGAGAACATCCCCATCCACACCTACGTGTTCACCCCTGGCGCGTTCCCCGTGGAGGACTACCCCGGCGCGGCGCAGCAGATCGCCAAGAATCTTTACGTCATGGCCGGGCTCAAGGTGCCCGTGGTGGCGGTGTTCAGCGAGGGCGGCTCCGGCGGGGCCGAGGCCATCGCCCTTTCCGACAAGCGGCTCATGCTCTCCCACGGCTATTACTCGGTCATCTCGCCCGAGGGCGCTGCGGCCATCGAGGGCGGGCTCAAGGGCAAGGCCACCCCGGAGCTCATCGAGCGTTGCGCCCAGCAGCTGTGCATCACGGCGGAGGACAACCTGCGCCTGGGCCTCATCGACCGCATCATCCAGGAGCCGCCCCTTGGCGCGCGGCCGGACAACTACGAATTCTTCCGCCAGCTCCGGCGCGAGGTCATCCGCGCCACGGACGAGGTGGTGCACGCGGCCCAGGGGCTTGGCCCGCTGCGGGCCCTAGCCATGCGCCGCGAGGGCAAGGACGTGGACCCCCAGGACATCTTCGTGCGTTGGTCCCTTGGGCCCTCCGCCCGCAACGCGCTGGTGGAGCTGCGCTTCAACAAGTTCCGCGCCATGAGCAAACACGCCCTGCGCGACAACCGCACCCTGGGCACGCGCCTGGGCACGGGGCTGGCG
>Ga0183099_1000956_pt1 | contig 18057 bp, 16 predicted proteins | sample Biomet1_FD_127788 | JGI IMG/M metagenome (GOLD analysis project Ga0183099, IMG submission 127788) | Microbial communities from bioreactor (seeded with anoxic lake sediment) at LBNL, California, USA - Biofuel metagenome 1 | ecosystem: Engineered > Bioreactor > Anaerobic > Unclassified ... | reverse complement strand
CACTCTCTCAAGGTTAAACTGGTCCGAAAAGGACAGACTGGTCACTCCCTGTTTGGAACAGAAGGCTCTACTTTGCAATGAACATCGACCGCCTCGCGGCCACTCCCTTGCATGATGCCATTCCTCGGCTCCTCGGGGAAACGAAACTTCCTCATGGCTTTCCTTGCTTCTCCGGGGGCCACTCTCTCAAGGTTAAACTGGTCCGAAAAGGACAGACTGGTCACTCCCTGTTTGGAACAGAAGGCTCTACTTTGCAATGAACATCGTTTATGGTGACTCTACACGTGCGCTATCGGAACATGCTCACATGTAGAAGTTCGACCACGCCAGCATTGCAGGACAATTGGCTATCCATAAAAAAGAACACTTTCTTTTCCCCATCTCTGAGCAAACGAAGTTGCCGCATTTTTTAATCCTATCCGGCTGTCACGGCATTTCTTCGCTTCTAACAGAATTTGCCCAAGAAGAGAGCTCAACCGCATAGAGCCGTGGTTGTCTCTATGCCCAACCAGAGTGTCTAACCATGGAGTCCAATCTCCGAAACCAGGGATACTATCTGGATCATTTCTAAAGTGGGATATTGCCTCAATGAGTGCGTCAATATCTGAAAAAACGACTTGCCCCCAGAGGTCGGCCCCCAAGGCTGCTGTTTGTCTATCACATCGATTAATCATCAAAGATCGCTTACCCGCCAAAAAGGCTTCAAAGCTCGCAGTTCCTCCACACGTATCGCCAATGCAGAAATCAGCAGAAGCGGCTGCAACTCCGGGATATGTATCTCGACAACGTTTTTCAGAGTGGAAGAGATAACAGCGACCAGTATCCATGGCGGACTTTAGGAGAGGCTCTATTGCTGCAAGATTCGTAGATATTAATTCAGGATTCTTTGGTTTGCAAATCAAACCCACAGTTTTGTTACTCAATACAAAGTGAAATAATCTTTTATATACTTCAACAACTTCTCTAGGGTTCCCAAAGGTCCATTTATCCATAAAATTCTCGTCAAAAAAACAAATTATGAATTCCGCTCCGTTTGATTTTAAGCGGTTTCGTAAATCAGCAATAGACTGCGCCGCAGACTCTATTGCTTGATTAATTGAGTAAGAGTATCCTGTGACAGCATACAATAGCCCCCAGTTGGATCGCCTGTACAATTCCGAAAAATGTGATGACAACGTACATACGACATGGCATGGCGCGTGAAAGGAGGGGGAGAAATCAAAATTCGAAATAGAATCTTGAAACATTATTGCTACGCCCCCCATAGAATCAATTGCAATGACTTTGGATACGTCGTGGAAGAAAAATGAAGTTATAATCTTTGTGTTGTGATGAGTGTAAAAATCTTTCCAGTAGGCATATGACTGTATGAGCAAAAAGAATGCACTCACAATATCACAACGCACACGCTCACCACGTAAAAGAGTATACCACAGGTCTACGGCTATCTTGCCCACTAGTGAAAACGCGATCAAAGGGTATGACGTTGTTGGCCGCCACTTATCTACTTGATCATTTGTTCCGTAAAAACGTACCCCCTGTTCTTTTCTGACTTCTATGGCACCATACTCAGAACAGTCGAGATTGTACTCAGCTAAAATAACATCGCCGGGATTAACTTCTCCTGTATCCAACCAGAATAATTCGTTTTTCTTTTCAGGTGAAGTACTGACAATACTGCCGGTATAATGTTGAACGATGGTAGAATTTGTATTTGTCTTGCATCGTTTTTTTGACAAAATAGCCCCAATAAATAGTTGCCACACCAAACCCGAGATCATCACCATGCATTGCCTAGCCAAAAACAATAGCCTCAAAAACGGTATGTATTTTATTGATGTCAAATCTCTGTATTGATAGTATTTCGCGCCTCTCTCCACTGCAATTCTTTCTAAAAAAGCACTGTTGCCAGTGACTTTTGACAGAACAACAGTTTTGTCAGCCACATGCAGTTTGGCTGCACTCCAGGCGCTCAGAATAATGAACATTATAGGCGACCGGACATTATTATTCAGGGTAGTGTAGAAATAACCTCTGATTAAAGTTGGATCTCCGATCTTGTCGGAAAGCCGTTTAAACAATTGGTGACAGGCAAGCGTTTCATCATAAAGGCCCGAAATCAAATCCTCAATATATTCTCGCATATCCAAAAAGTGTACACAATTATGATCTCGCATTTCGGCGTAATAAAAGGGGTTTTTTAGCACACGCATGTAAATAAAAGGAGACTTGTTTAAGATTGAGCATGCCCAAGCCGCGACAGTAGTTACCCCATCAAAATAATAAACGGTATCGACATTGCCTTTGAATCTAAGTATATACAACAGAGAGAAAATAGTGAGTTTGTCAACAAATACAGTCACTAATGAACCCCATTACCTCAAGATGTTTTTACATGCGCCCAGTTTAAGGGTGTTCCGAATTTAATGTTTTTTGAAGCACATTTACCCATTATCTCGTCATAATATCGCGTATGGAGTCCATGTCCAGGTCGCACGGAACGCACATTCCTCGCGGTGAATATCTCGCCTGCCTTAATGTCTTCAGCCACAAAGAGTGAGCGACGAGTGACCAAGCATGCCATCTGCTTCGGTGTAACCTCAAAACTTACCTTACCCAAAGCAGCCTCAACCTTGCGGACACCATTGACCATAGCTTTGAACTCTTGAGGCTCAAGCGAAAAGAAACTGTCAGGTCCCTCTTCTTCACGACTTAAGCAGAAGTGCTTTTCAATGACGCACGCACCTAGCGTAACTGCGGCAAGAGGGACTTCAATCCCCAAAGAATGGTCGGAAAGACCCACCGAAACACCGAAACGATCCCGCATGTAGGGGATCGTCAAAAGATTTGTTTCCTCGGCAGGAGCGGGGTAGGCGCTAGTGCATTTAAGCAAAACCAAGTCGGTGCCCCCGCTGTTTTTGAATAAAGCAACGGCTTCCTCAATCTCGCTCTCACTTCCCATGCCGGTAGATAAAAATAGCGGTTTGCCGGTCGCAGCAACACGTTGTATCAGCGGCAGGTCTATTAGTTCAAACGAAGATATCTTATAACAAGGCACATTCATTTTTTCGAGAAAATCTACCGCAGTATGGTCGAATGGTGTTGAAAAAAATACCATTCCCAAATCTTCGACTATTTTCTTCAACTTTGGCTGCCATTCCCATGGTGTATATGCCTGAAGGAATACCTCGTGAAGTGAATATCCCGCCCACTTAGGATCCTTGACGATGAAATATTTGTTTTTGCAATTCAGGGTCAATGTGTCTGCCGTATATGTCTGTAGTTTGACAGCGTCAGCGCCTGCTTCTTTGGCTAACTTAATTAATGACACGGCCCTCTCGTAGTCGTGCATATGATTGGCAGATAGTTCGGCAACGATAAAACATCTATGTAGATCAATCATCGGCATGCATTTTACCAGTTGCAGGTGTAAGAAAAGCTTTAACCTCGCCAACCCCAAGATTCATTAACGCATCAATTACCGATAGGTGTGATACGAAGGTGTTGCCCGTCTGTCTATATACTGGATGCTCCCATTTCTGGAATTCTAGTTCTATCCCATTTTCGAAAAATTCATTGTTTAACGGTAGCAAATACTCCCGCGAGCCAAGTGCTGAATAGTACCGCGTCGCATCGACTTGTTTGCAAAGATCAAGGATTAGATTTCCTTTGGAGCTTTTAACACCAAGCTCAGTTGATAATACCGATTCAAATCGGATATTCATGTGATTGCAAACTGAGTTGATTATTTCAAGATTAAAGTCGATAAGCTTTTCATGATTTGCACAATAAATTGGCTCCAACCAAGCGTTTACCGAATCGAAATATGGTGCTTTCCCAAGAGCTCCGCGGATACTTTGTAGGTGCTTCGTCCTCCAAATAGGGGTCTCTTGGCAAATTCGAATGTCTCTTAGAAGGGTGTCTCGAGGTTGCTTTTTTAATGGGATAGTCAGCCAAAAGGGAATAGCATTTGTTCCTTTAAGCGTGTTCCTGCATTGCCAGGAACGACGTGCAAATTGGACTGAATCAAGCCATACCACCAAGTCGGCCTGCGCAAGTTGCTCAAAGTAACCCATCCAAGGGAGGAATGTGGGTTGCGTTATAACAACCGTTTTCATGATTAGCCCCAAACTCGTTTCATAATTAATCGTTCTGTTCTCGTAGAGCGGCTTCACGTACGACAGAATCAAGCCAAGCGTGCATGCTGAGTCCCCTCTTAACGGCTGCTGTGTGAGCTAACTTCTTTGCCTCATCAGTCACACCTTCAAGTTGACCGTAGAAGCGAGTTTTGTGCGTTCCACCCCTTGCCCCAGGTATTTCAAAGTCAAAATCGGCTACGGGGTCTCCTTCGCCCACGACATAATCAATCACATAGAAGACCTCTCCGAGAATCCATTCGACTCTCACTTTCCGACACGATGTGGGAAGTTGATTAAGAGGAATATCAAATTTATAATTAGGGTTAGAGTTCATCAATATCTGGGCATACTCTGTATCTTTTAACCAAACAGGAACGCCCTCATCGCCGACCACCACTTTGCCGCCTGGCTTCACAACACGATTTGTCTCTTCAAAAAAAGCAGAAATATCCGAAAAAGTGTTCAATCCTCCAAAATGAAATGCAGAATCAAAAAAATCATTGGGGAATGGTAAAGAGCACGCGTTCCCAAGATGATATTCCCTGGCAAGCTTATCACCGCTTGATTTTGCAATATTCATCTCAAGCACAGGTAAGGAGATATCCTGCAAAAAGAGCATGCCCCCCTTTTGCATTCTCTGAGCAATCACTACAGAGTCACGCCCAGTGCCAGCCCCGACTTCAAGTACTGTTGAATTATCGCCGATGCAAAGCTTGTCGATCATCTCGCCTCTAACTTCGGCCTCCTTTGCTCCAAAGCTGTCGAACGTTAAATGCAAGTATTCTTCATATTCTTTGGCATTGCTATCATACCATGCCTTAGATCTTGTGTCGCTAAGTGCCATGTCAAACGGGTTTACAAAATTGGGAACCCCGCCATGGATTTCATAGACAGTCCCTTCTGATGTGGTGAGATACCCCTCAAGGACATTTTCGCCATCACGAAGCAGGATTTCGAGTTTCAGCTTCCCTTTGGTCTTTGGGCAAACATAATGATGCACTGCATTAACGTTCATATCTAAAAACTCTCCTAGTCCTCTTCAAGGACGGCAAGCCCAACACCATCGCGGCCGTAGTCGTTGCCATTGTAAAACATATAGTAAGTGCCTTTGTGGTTGATGACACAGGGATACTCGATCATTTCAGAATCCCAGCCTGAGGGAGAAGGAGCTAAGCCGGTCAAGACATGGTCCATACGCTCAAAGGAGATGCCATCTACGCTCTCTGCATATCCCATACGGTAATTTCCGCCATTTTCTTAACAGAATACCACATCCGATAAACGTTGCCATTTTTTACCACACAGGGACGTGCTAAAGATACTTCATCATCCGATACGAAATCGATTGACACTTCTCCACGCCGATCCCAATGGATGCCATCGGAAGAGATCGCCGTTTTAATATTGTAAAGAGGTAGATCAGGGCTCTTCCATCCTTCTCCAGAGACATACCAGAGGCGCCATAACTCACCGTCTTTCAATACATACGGAGCGGTAAGGATTGAATACGGCTCCATATCCGTGTCAGGGACGATTGTGGCTCGCGAGTAACGCGAAAAAGAGTTGCCGCCATCAAGGCTAATAGCAAGCCCAATATGCAGACTCATCCGTGTTGTGGAACGTGGTTTCCAGCCAATGTAATACAAGTACTTTTTGTCTTCTATCGTGACAATGCAAGAAGGGGTGACACCATTATCGTCAAAACAACCGAGTTCTCCATGCTTCAACACAGGTGTTTCTTGAATTACAGCGGATTTAATCGGATTACTAATGTCCAGATCAAAAAAACCTATCTGAGACCTGTTCTCATCATCTCTACCAGATATATACACGCGAAACATGTCTCCATGCAGCCAGTCGGCTGTTGGGACCATGGAGTGCGACTTCATCCAGGGGAAGTGTGTGTTCGGCTTAAGAATTTGACCTAGCTTCCGCCATTTCTGCATATGTCACCTTCTACTTCAAATTTATTTTGTCGCTTGAAATAGGGAAAAGAACTGTAGGTCTTTCCACAAACACCTGCCCAGGCTTTGTGCTTCGCATGATAAGTGCCCCAGCCCCCAAAACATTATCTTCAGCCACAGAGATGCCATCGCCAACTGTACTGTTGACACCGAAATAGCATTTTTCTCCCACGGAAACGCGACCAGAGATCACTACATGGGAAGTCAAGAAACTATGGCTTCCAATAGTGGAGTGGTGCCCAACATGGTTGCCACTCCACATCATTACGTTATCTGCTACTGAGGCATAATATTGAATTGTATTGTTCTCTAGAATAAAACAATTTTCACCGATAGTAGCACATGAAAAAACTTGCGCTTTGCTACTGATGTAAGAGGCAAATGAGTATCCGCATCGTTTGAGCTCTAGGTATTTTTCTTTTCTGAGATTACCATTAGTAGTCTGACTCATGGGTACAAACATCAAAAAAGTATTCGGTGGAAACACACTCTCGAGAACATCTCGACTGACAACAGGTAGAGACCTGAAATTATCCATGTTTTTGTATTCAGCATCCACCACGAAGCCGCAGACCGTATAGTTTGAATCTTCAGTCAGGTAAAGATATGCCAAATCAGCGAGCATACCAGTCCCCCAAACAACTACATTTTTCATATCTTATCCAAGATTGAAATGTTCGCGACCAATTATGTTTATTAAACTTTCTACGGTAGTCACTTTTGAGAAATCGCTGGCTGTCAGTTTCACTCCAAAGGAACCATCCGCCATCGCCATAATCCCTAGAATAGACAGGGAGTCATAACCTTCGAGGTCGGCCAGCACACTCTTCATGTTAATATCCTCTGCAGTGTCGACAGCAAGCTTAAGCAGGTCATAAAAATGGGTATATGTCATCAACGCTTTTTATCTCCCCACAGTCACAATCGTTCCAGCCCACGAAAGCCCAACGCCAAATCCGGCCAACAGAACCGAAGTCGGACTATTAGCCGTATCCATAATTTTTTTGAGAGCTATGGGGATGGAGGATGACACGGTATTGCCGGTGTATTCCATGTCCATGACGAATTTTTCCGGAGGTATCTGCATTCTCAACCGTAAATGGTTAAGCATGAAACGGTTCGCTTGATGAAACAATACAAGATCTAACTCACTAAATTGCGTATTATTTTTAGCAAGAATATCTTCATACAGTTTTGGCACTCGCTCCAAGGTAAAAGCGAAAATGCTTGGCCCATTCATATACAAATCGTTCTCTGTACGAGCGTTGCCATTGTCATCTTTTACAAGGTCCGCCCCTTGTTCCTGTGGATTCCGAAACCCCCCGTTGGGGATGAGAAGACTCTTCCCCATAGATCCATCGGTGCCGAATACAAAATCACCGATGCCAGCCTGCTCCGTTTTCTCAACAATGCACGCAGCTGCAGCATCCCCGAAAATCATCCGGTTGCCTTTATCCTGCGGGTTGATGGCCCGGGTATAGGTCTCGGCAGTTACAAGCAGCACCCGTTCAGCCAACCCTGCAGAGATAAGTCCTTTTGCCTGAGCCAGACCAAAGACAAAACCGGAACATCCTAAATTGAAATCATAGGCCCCAATATCCGTTCCCAGTCCAAGACGTTCTTGAAGAAGGCAAGCATTTGGGGGGATGAAATAGTCAGGCGTTTCAGTGCAAAAGAGTAAAAAATCAACTTTAGTTCCGTTTTTTTTAAGCACCTTAAGAGCGGCCTGTTCTCCCAAGTCTAAGGAAGTTTCGTTTGCACCTGCTACATGGCGTTGATAGATGCCTACCTTTTTTTCAGCTTTATCAATATCCCAACCTGGAAATTGCGTAGCCAGCTCGCTGTTGGTCACGACCCTTTCAGGGAGGTGACACTCAATAGCCGTGATAGAGCAAGGCATTTAGTCCCCTACATGCAACGCACGCACTGCGCTGACGATTCTCTCAGTCCCAAAAGCGTCCACTAGGGCTTGACCAGCTTGAGCCAATGATTCGCGTTGAATACGATTACTTAGCAGGCCGCTTATAGCGGAGGCCAAATTTGACACCGTGACGTCGGAAAAGACTCCCATATCCACTGAAGTACCGGCGGAATCAAAAATATGATTAATGGCTGCATGCTCATTGTCAACGGATATAAGCACCGCTGGCGTACCGCAGAGTGCCAGTTCATATTTTGTAAGCCCAGATGCGCTCACGGCAATATCGGCCCAAAGCATATGATCCACGAGTGTTGAAGGAGAATGAATGATCTTACACTTACCCATAGCGGCACACTTTATTTTAATGCTTTCAACCAGCTCCCTGTCAAATCCCCTTCCCGCCACAACCCGGACTTCAACTCTTTCATTCAAGGTGCCACAGGCCTCAAGGGCCATGAGTGATATTTTCATGGGATCGGACCCACCAAAGGTCAGCAGGATTCGAGCCCCTTCGGCCTCCACTTTCCTTAACGCAGTGGCCACCCTATAAGACGAGTCGAAAATCATATACTTTGGGCCAGTTAAATGGATAAAACCTTGGCTTACCAGTGAACGATTCTTCGCTCCCACATAGGGCGTAATAGCCATCTCGGCAGAAATTTCAACTTTTTCAAGCAAGGCAGTGTTAGCAAAACCATCAATGATAATTCGTTTCTCAAACACCTGCCCTAGGGATTTTGTATAGGCACTGAACTGATTCAAAAAACGGAATGTTATAGCATGAGAAACATCCAATATAATGTCATACTGTTTATTTCCGAAGGCACTTTCCAGTGCAACATTTTCTTCATACCAAGACATACGCTTAGCGAGTTGCAGAACCTCATACCCTCTTAGAATATCTAACGCTGCCAGAGATACATTTTTCACTACAAAAGAGATCGTATATCCATGTGTCGCGAATGCGGAAGCAAGTGCCAAGGACCGATACAAGTGCCCCATGCCGAGAGATGTTGATGCATCCGTCCGAAAAACAATCTTGCCCGCAGTCATAAACTATTTGCGCCCAGCAACCAGAAAAGTGTTGATCCGTTCGTTGAACAAGCACAAATCGGTTGTCCCTACTACAACGTCATTAAATACCTTTGAATAATAATGTTTCACATACTTTTCGTCTTCAAGGCAGAGGAATGTTTGGCCGCACCTAATATCATCCTCGCGCATAATGCGGTGGATAAATGGCCCTTCGATCTGAGAATCACGGAAAATCGAGTGATTTGGCGCAACCGTTTCCAATAGTACCCACCCCCCAGGCTTCAAGACTCGACGAAACTCGCGGAGCGCCGCTTCATAGTTTTTAATGTCACTCTCATAATGGACAGTAGCCCAGGATACGAGAAAATCGAATGAATTATCTTCAAAGGGGATGTTCCGATTGTCACCTTTTCGAGCATCCACATTGAGGCCAATAGCGTTGAATTTTTTAACGACTGCATCACAAATATCCTGGTCAACCTCAACACCAGCTAAATTGAGTCCTAAACTGCTAAACAAGGCGAGATTGTTGCCAGAGCCAAAGCCTACCTCAAGGATACTTCGACCGTCATAGTCTTTATCCATTTTAGTGAGATACGAACTTCCCTTCATCATCCTGACGAGCGTCTCAGAAGGGAATAGATTGTGCCGTTCATGTGCCTCGGCATAAAATTTTTTCCAAGTATCTGTATTCTTAGTCATCCTCACTCCTGCGGCCTGTGATTTGACGTAAACATGCAAGCTTTACACGATGTTCTTTGCTGCTTTGTGCGCTTGATGCAATTCCCCTGCACTCCCACGTAACGGGGTTGCCAGGTTGACATCACCTGGGGGATTTGTTCGTCAACCGATTGATTCCTTTCTCAATAAGATACTCGGCATATTGAAAATCTGCCGGGCTATCGATGTCAACACTTCGCCTCCAGTCCATTCTATATGCATACGCACTTTGGCAGCAGAGAGTTTTTTGCTCGCGAAAGGCTGTAATAGAGACGATTGTTACCGCACCATTCAATTCATAGGGCACTGGCCGCTTATGGGGGGGGGTCTTGAATAAATCAGGGAAGAGGGGAGTCAGCACTCCGTCTTCGTTCACGCTATGCGCACTGAATACATCGTTTTCGAAAGTAGAAACAGAAATGGCGGATGAGGCATTGTTCTCCATGAAGACCTGAAATGTACCTTGAATGTCGGTAGAGGAGCAAAATGGTGAGGTCGGGAGGAGAAGCACCATGACATCAAATTGCCGGCCCCGTTTCTCATATTCATCAAGGACATGCGCACATACCTCATAAACTTGATAGGGGTCTTTACTCAGATACTCTGGCCGCATGAAGGGCACTACGGCACCGCCTTGACGAGCAATCTCTGCGACCCTTTCGCTCTCAGTTGAAACCATGACTTCACCACAACATTTCGATGCAAGCGCCGCTTCAATCGTCCAATGAAGAAGAGGTTTCCCTCCTAAAGGCAAAATATTCTTTTGTGGCAGCCGGGTTGATCCTAATTTTGCTGGAATCACAGTTAAAACATTCATGCCTCAAATTCCTTCCACATCACAGGGTTTACAATTCGTTCATCAACAGAAGAAAATTCATTTATAATGCGCTGATGGAGTCCATCCCGGAGCGGCGTCTGCCACGACATGAGGACTTCCTCAACTTGATTAGCCGCTTCGGCCCCAAACAGAATGCGAACGTTTGGATAGGCTTCTCGTACATATGCAATACATAGAGTAAGAAGTGATACCCCTGCTTGGTTTGCAATTTCGGAGGCCATGCGCAGAGCCTTTTCCGCAGGGGGCACTTTTTCTACAGCCTTGTGTAGCGCCATGAGAAGTAAACCCTGTAAAAAGATACTCCGAAGGCAAAGGGTCTTACCCTGTTGTAGAGCAAGGTCAAAAACTCCCGCATTTTCAAACCGTCGATCAAGTATATTCCCCGGGATTTGGACCACATTGCACCAATCCGACTTCAAAGCCTTTGTAGCCGCGGCTGGGGAATAGACTGATACTCCGAAAGATGCTGCAAGACCTTGCTCTCGCAGAGCCGAAATTTTCGAGACTACATCATCTGGAGAGCCGTCAAGAACGGACTCCCGGTGCCACATGAGACAATCAAGCTGCGTAACTCCGAGACGGTCCAACGAATCTTTGACTGAGGCCATCACTTCGTTGACATCGCCCCTAGCGTGTTTAGGGTGTAGTTTTGATGTAACCTTCACTTTGTCGGTAATGCTCAATTCGCGAAAAGCATGGCCCAAAACGACCTCACTCTCCCCATAGCCCTGTGCGGTATCAAACTGTCGCACACCACCATCCCAAGCAGTTTGGACGATGGAAAGAGCCTCCTCAAATGACGGTTGACCGTGTTGGTTTGCAACACCATAGTCCATGCCAAGTTGAACAGTGCCCAAAACGAGACGACTCATTACGCTAGCCTTCCAAATCCTGCCATAGCTGGTTGCCCTTCAAGAAGTGAAGCTATCTTTCCCGAGGCAATAACGTGTGCAATGAACTCAAACGTGGTCTCAACAGCCTGGAGGTACTTTTCTACATGTTCATTAGTGTGGGCGAACATTGCATAATACAAATTGGATGTAAGGAATCCTTTTTTTAGCATCTCCTGTATGAATAATGCTTTAAGTTCAAGCTGGTCCTCTTGCCCTAATATAAAGTGAGGAAAGGGATCTAGCCCACCCACATGAATAGGTACCCCATACTTAGCAGCACTGGCCTTCCAGCCATTGCTCACAGCCTGCCCCAGCTCGGCCAGACGTTCGTGTACCGCCAGTCCTCGATACTTTTGTATCATGGCCAGAGCTGCCGCGAACCCGGTACGCTCCGTCCAGTTTGTCGAGCTGATAAAGGTCTCTTGAGCAGCTTGCATGACAGATTTTTTTCCAATAATTGCTGAAATGGGGTATCCATTACCCAGAGCTTTTGAAAAAACAGCCATGTCGGGAGTCTGATCGAACAAAGACAAGTGGGCTCCTCCGCAGCAAAAGCGAAATCCAGCAGAAATCTCATCGATTATCAAAACGGCACCTGATTGGTCAGCAAGAGAGCGCACCCCTTCGAAGAAACCTGGATTTGGATATTCACTACGGGTCGGCTCCATTACGATTGCTCCAAGCGTGTTCCCGTGTTCTTCAACAATAGCCTGCAATTCTTCTAAGTGGTTATATCGGAAGGGGAGCGCAGTTCCGGTCAGCCCTCGTGGGACTCCATTGGGCTTCAGTCCAGAAATAAGATGCTCACCTAGGGCATTTTCCGTGCCAAGATTTGCTGCCAAATACCAATCCTGCCATCCATGATATCCACAAAATGCCACAGCATCTCGGCCAGTATGCGCACGCGCAATACGCACAGCCACTGCCATGGCTTCCCCTCCTGAACGGGTAAACCGGGCCATCTCGGCCCATGGGTGCAGTTCACAAAGGAGTTCGGCAAGCTCGACTTCTTCCGGACAGTTGAGAGATGAAGCTACGCCATTTTGAATGGCTCTGATAACAGCGCCATCAACATCAGGATCAGCATATCCAAGAACACACGCCCCAATTCCAGCAATGGACATGTCTATATAATGATTGCCATCCAGGTCCCATACTTCACAGCCTTTTGCTTTTTCATAGTATGTTGGCCAGATCCCTTGTGAAAATCGATCAGGACGTTTGGATAATAACTGTGTCATTCCGGGAATGCGAGACATGGCTCGGTTCTGATATTCTTTTGTTCTTTTCATAATTTATCTCTTTTTAAGAATCCTAGACATCGTCAAGAACTGATGAGTGGTAGCCAGCATTTAAAAGCAATGCCGCCGCTATTGCCGCTTCTTGAGATACACCGTCACAAAATACGGACTCTGCTGCAACGACACCCAGAACGCATCTGAGTAATGCCCCAGTGTTATTGAATTGCAACAGAGATTTACCAACTTCAAACCGGGCCCCTAAAAAATCAATCCTGATCAGATCCTTTTGACCAGCCATAGAAGACTGTTCCCACAGTCCGGGGCTCACTGCATCTCTGATGACTGACGTCAATACTCCTATGTTAAGAACACAAGCCATATATCCGCCGATTTGAGTAAAGCGTTCTACATATTCTGTCGTAAATGTTGAACGCAAATATATGAAAAGTGGATGCCGAGGATGAATATTGAATTCAACTAAACCGGCCTTGCACAAAATTTCTACAATCTCCACACAGGAAACATCATGAGAATAGGCAATTTCGACAACCACACCCGCACACACGACGACATAGCCAACAGGACGAGCACCAAGCATTAGTGTTTGGATATTCCCCCCCACCACGGCCAACTGTGTGGCGGCAATAAACTGCCATTGTTCGTGACTCCTGAGAAATGAACCAGACAACTTTTTATACATGCGCTCATAGCTCTGCATGTGAAGCTCAGTGATATGTCCTGCCTGAACGCTACCCTTAATGGAGACAGACGGCGGCTCAAGCACCGTCAATTTCCCATATCTGCCAACTCCTACATAACCAAAACGAGGATAAAAACCGTCAAGGACACGGCGGGCATGGAGGACCGCCAAACCAAAGCCTCTGTCTTTACCGGCAGCATGCGCCACTTGAATCATCTTTGTGGCAATGCCTTTGTGTCTGAACTCGGGATCGACTGCCACAGTTGAAATCCCCATACAGGGAAGCGATTGACCTTTCAAAAAAATAATTCGAGGCACCATACGAATTACCCCGACGATTCGATCATTATCTCGGGCAACTACAAAATTTTCACAAGCGAAGGCTGGGTTATTCGTCAAAATCTTGCGCTGAGTCCTTCCGGCATCACTCCCCGCGGTGAAGATTGACTCCGCAAACTCAACAATTGCATCCAACGAAACACTTTGATCAGCAATAGACACTTGAATCACAAGCCCTCCTTGCATAAAAGCAGGACATTGGTGATTATATCTTCTGACCATCCTTCATGGCAACCAATCATCAATGCGGGCCGGTAGTCTGGTTGCAACATGTTCTGAGCAAAATCAAAGTGCATTAGCGGTGTTATTACCCCAAACTGTGAACGAATGGATTCAGATATAGTCTGTAGCTTGTTTGGGGGACCTGAAACGGGAATCGCCATTGGCACAATGGTCTCATCATAGATGTTTTCTAAGTGTGGCAGTGCTTCCACGGCCATTCTGAAGTATTTGATGCGACGCTCTTTATCATCGAGGATCTCAGCAGGGCGTTGAGGCAATAATCCCGCAGCAAACGTTGATATCCCGCGCAAAAAAGGTATGTATCCATACAAAGCGGACATCCTAACAAGACGCTCTTCGGCATCTTTGCATACAAGACATGCCGCATATTCATTAAAGCACGTGGCCACAATCTCAGCATCCCGGAGCATGGCCTCAGGTAAACGCTCTAAAACATGTCGGGTGGCCAGGAGCCCCCCACCCTGCCCGCACTGAAAGAATTTTGAAAAACTTACGATTGAAATGTCACCCCACTGTCCAATCTCCGCTTTTGCGTATAGAGCGTGAGCACAATCGTTCAGGATTAACCATCCCTTGTCTTCAGCTACTGTCTGAATTAACTCTATATTCTGAGGAAAACCAAATTGGTGCAAAACTAATATGGCCTTGACATTATTGTTGGGTAACAAGGTGGCAAAGGAGGAATACTCCATAGCCGAAAGAACACAATGCCCTAAAAAAGGAGGAACCAATATCTCATCCGAACGATTCAACCCAAGAGCCTTAATGCCCGCGAGGAGAGCGGAGCGTGCTGAGAAAAAAGGGAGATAGTCACATTTGCACACGTCACAGATTGCATCAAAAAAAGGCTTGACTGGTGAAGTTTTAAAACTCGCCGACTTTGCGAGAGAAGGGTATATACTGACAGCAGATTCCATGTCTGTATTATAGCCCATCACCGAATGCACGGCAAAGTGTCTCCACACCGTTTTGCAATTCGAGTCTCATACGTAGTCCATCATAATATTTAACGCCTTGAAACATGGGCAACAAATCCGCCCCAAAGCCACGTTTGAACATCCCGATATTCAACTCCTTTCTCGATGGAACATTTAAAATTTGAGGAGAGAATTGCTGCACGCCAACTTCCAAAAGACGCATGCCTCTTTTTTTATAATATAGTATCGCCTCCCATATTATCATATGGCCTGCGGGAACAGCTGCAGCATAATCAGGATCATCTGCCATGGATCCATAGAACACGGAATGGCCGTGATGCAAAAAATAGGCGCAAGCTATAATAATGCCATCTTTTTTTACAACAACCAATACGGCCTTGTCATTTTTGATTGCGATTTTTTGCATCGCAAAGCTCTCATCAGATCTGGTAGCTCTTCCCGAAGCCTTGAAATGAAGCTCTTGATACTGATCACAATACGAATAATCTTTAGAGGTGCAGTCAATGACCTGCGTCTCGAAAATTTTTCTTCCCTTATTGATTAACGCTTTATAACTCCCCCTCAAATTGGCTCGCAATTTCTGTTCCGTTTTTGTTAAATCAAGAATAGCAGTTGTTGTCGAGCAATCGATAAACCCGTACCGCTGTAGTATGTTATACTGCTCAACATTGCAGGCTGCATCGATTCTCATCCGAACTAGATGAACATTATTTTCTGCAGCACGGCGATCCACCTCTGCATAACATGCAGCTTGGATTTTACTTTGAATATTTCGTCCCAAATGTTGTCCTACAAAAGGTACGGGGAGATACCCACCCTCAAGAGAAAAGGAAAGTAAACCATCTTTTTCTTCAAAAAAAAGAGGACAAATAGCTGCAGGCTTTCCTTCGTGTAGAAGGATAAAGGATAGATCTGCTTTTAACCATGGCAGGCATGATTTTCGGTAGTAATTGAGGTGTGTCGCTTCATACCTCCAGGACACCGGCTCATTATTGACGAATTCAGTCCAGAAAGGAATAAACAACGAACTCTGACGATCGATTGCCCTATGTTTGTTCATAAACTCGGAAGACATAGCTTTGCCTCTAATAAGCTCTAATAATCTTGTTGAGCTTCGCCACAACACGCTTAATGTCACTATCACTCATGCCCACAAACATTGGCAGGCTCAGTATCTTACCATATGCAGCCTCTGCCACGGGGCAATCACCAAGACGTGTTCCCATATGACGCTGATAATAAGGGTGCAAGTGAACAGGGATATAATGCACGTTTACGCCGATGCCATTCTTCCGCATCACGTCAAAAACATGGTCGCGATTCGAAACGCGGACAACATATAAATGATATGCATGAACCCTGTCGGCCTGGCAGAGGAGTGGCCTGATTGCCGTACCAGCGAAGGCATGATCATACTGCGCGGCGATTTCCTGTCGACGTGCAAGAAATTCCGGCAGTTTTTTTATTTGCGACAAGCCGAGGGCAGATTGAATGTCTGTCAGCCTATAGTTGTAGCCGAGCTCCTCCATTGCATAGAACCAGGACCCCTGCTTCTCCCGTTGGTGTGAGTCGGTCGTGATGCCATGGCCTCTGAACATTCGAAGCCGACGAGCCAGAGCATCATTGTCTGTCATGACCATGCCCCCCTCGCCGGTTGCGATGTGTTTAACCGGGTGAAAGCTAAAGCACGTCATATCGGCCAACGTACCCACCTTCTTCCCCATATACTCAGCACCTAAAGCGTGGCAGCCGTCTGCAACAAGGGCGAGTCCATGCCGATCGGCCAATTGCCTGAGCGCGGACCAGTCGCAGGGCTGACCAGCATAATCCACGGCGATGACAGCCTTGGTCTGAGGCGTAATGGCCGTTTCCACCGCCTTTATATCAATAAGCAAGGTGTCCGCATCAACATCTGCGATCACGGGAGTCGCTCCCTGGTACAGGGCACAATTCGCTGTGGCTGCAAACGTCATGGCCGGAACGATAACCTCGTCACCAGGCCCGACTCCGAGGGCGAACATGGCTGAATGAAGTGCGGCTGTCCCGTTGGCTACGGCCACACCGTGTGATGCCCCAACAAACTCGCTCACCGCGTCCTCAAACCCACTCACGACAGGGCCTGTCGTCAAATACTCGGAGCGCAGCACATGGCAAACGGCGGTGATATCCTTGTCATCAATGCATTGCCCGCCATAAGGAAGAGTGTCTCGCTTCGGGTAGCATGTTCTTGAGGGCACGCCGAGCATGGATTGACGCAGCAATTTGGGAACACCGGCGCGAAGGTCAGCCACCAAGGTGTCAATGGAGTCTTGCATGGTGGGCAATTCTTCGCCTAGGGCTGTCTCCAGCGCCGTCACATCCATACGCATATCGTGGCCGCGGGGTGCGTCAAACGCAGCGGCATCAACGGAGCCAGGACGAATGAGTGCAGGATCATACCCCAACGCTCGGCCTAGTGCCCGTCCGAAATCAAGCTTGGACATCGAATCACGGCTTGCGCAGTTGAACGTTCCCAAAAGACCTCGATTCAGACAATTCCCAATCACTTTTCCGAGCGAAAATGAATAAATTCCATTAAAAAGCGCATCATAGAAGCCTGTGCAGGGTGTCCCATGTGCGTAATGTGAAAGGAACCACTCGGCGATACTCAGCTTATTAATGATGTTCCAACCGTAGAGATTGGTTCTTAGGATGAGTGCTGCTTCATGCCTCAACGCCACTGCCTCAGCCTCAAGCTTCGTTTTGCCATAGCAATTTTTGGGGTTGCACAATTCCCTCTCACTATGCGGTCCATTCTGCCCAGAATAAACCGAATCCGTAGAGATAAATACAAGGGGTGCCTGCGTATCTCGTATGGAATCAACAATATTCCGAGTTGTAAGAACATTGGCCTGCCAAGCGCCCTCAACGTCGGTCTCCATGCCATCTACATCGGTCCGCGAGGCGCAATGCAAAACGATCTCTGGAGCCACATCCAGCATAAGCTCACGTGTTGCAGCATAATTGGAAAAATCGCATGTGCGAACATTGACACCCTGGATGCAGATAGGGTGGGTATTATATACCCCTACTACCGAATACTCTTT
>Ga0183099_1000955_pt1 | contig 18060 bp, 19 predicted proteins | sample Biomet1_FD_127788 | JGI IMG/M metagenome (GOLD analysis project Ga0183099, IMG submission 127788) | Microbial communities from bioreactor (seeded with anoxic lake sediment) at LBNL, California, USA - Biofuel metagenome 1 | ecosystem: Engineered > Bioreactor > Anaerobic > Unclassified ... | reverse complement strand
TCTTTTACCATCTGGCCTCTTCCAAAGGTCCCCAGCTTTCCGCCTTTATCTTTTCTTTTACCATCTGGCCTCTTCCAAAGGTCCCCAGCTTTCCGCCTTTATCTTTGGTTGTGGTATCAATGCTGTATTGTTTCGCCAAGTCTTCAAACTTTTCTCCTGCTTTGATCTTCGCCAGGACCTGTTTTGCTGTGGTCTCATCCTTGACAAGAATATGGCTTGCAGTGACCTCGTCCACCGCAAATTCCGTCTTATTCTTTTCGTAATATGCTTTAGCATCCTTTTCCAGATTTGGCATACCGGCTTCGATCTCTTCATAAAATGCTTTAATATATAGCTGATTCATATAGAAATTGGTAAGGGCCTTATCGGATATCTTTTTTTCCTTAATGAATGTTCCTACATTTTCGTTATCTTTGGATTCCTTGATAAATTTCTTCAGATCTGCATCGTAGGTTTTGGGAAGAACTTTATCTTCTTTTCCGTCATAATATTGTTTGATCGCCTCCATGGTGATCAAATCTTCCAGCATCAGACTTTTGATATACTTCAAACTTTTTTCCTCTGTTATCTGTGTTAAATCCATCCCCTGAACATAAGCATACAGTTCAACATACTGGTCAAGATCATTTGAAGTGATCACAGTGTCCCCCACCTTAACCAATCCATCCTTATTGCCACAAGCAACGAGGCTCAAAACCAATGCTACCGTCAACAAAACCGCTAAAAATCTCTTCATTCGTATTCTCCTCTTAATTTATTATAACTTAATTATTATAACATAATTTTGTTAAAAATATGATGACTTCATGAAGTTTATTTTTTCCATTCATATTGCATTTGATAAAAGGCTTCAGTCCCGCATGGATGAGAATCTTCATTCCGTAGGCATTCGACAGATCCGATATTCTTTGCGGAGTGAGCATATTTTTCTCTTGGAAATCAAATACAATCTTCTTTTGTTCTTCATGGACCCGGGAAATACCCACCCTCTCTGCCATTGCCCGAATCAGGGATACCTTGATCAGATTCATGCTTTCTGCAGGGATATCCCCGAAGCGATCGGTCAGCTCGTCGATAATCTCGTCCTCATCCGCCGCATCCTTGATCGCCGCAATCTTCTTATACATCTGAAGCTTCAGCAACTCATCCGAGATATAATTTTCAGGGATAAACGCCGGAACATCAATCTCGATGGAGGTTTCTTCACGGTCCGGATTAACGATTTCCCCACCCAGAGCTCTCATAGCATCATCCACCAATTTGCAGTAAAGCTCATAGCCGATGTTCATCATGTGCCCATGCTGTTCTGTTCCAAGCAGGTTTCCTGCACCTCTGATCTCCAGATCACGCATCGCGATCCTGAAACCCGCGCCAAATTCGGTGAACTCCTTGATAGCTCTGAGCCTCTTTTCCGCCAACTCAGAAAGTACCTTTTCCTTCTGGTACATAAGATAGGCATAGGCCATCCGGTTGGATCGCCCCACTCTGCCCCTCAACTGGTAAAGCTGGGAAAGTCCGAAATGGTCGGACTCCAATATAATCATCGTGTTGACATTCGGAATATCTATCCCGGATTCTATGATGGTTGTTGCAACCAGGACATTGGACTTATGGCTTACAAAATCAATCATGACATCCTCAAGCTGCTTTTCGTTCATCTGCCCATGCCCGATGGAAACGGTAGCATCGGGCACTAATTGTCTGATCTGATCAGCAATTTTGTAAATTCCACGCACTCTGTTATAAACCACATACACCTGGCCGTCACGGTCCAGCTCTCTTTCGATGACATCAGCAATCATCTCATCATCCTGTTCCAGTACATAGGTCTGTACCGGATATCGTTCCTCAGGCGGTTCCTCGATCAGGCTCATATCCTTGATCCCAACCAATGACATGTGAAGAGTCCTTGGTATCGGAGTTGCAGAGAGTGTCAGCACATCCACATTGGTTCGCAGCTTTTTGATTGCTTCCTTATGCTGAACACCAAATCTCTGTTCTTCATCTATGACAAGTAACCCAAGATCCTTGAAGCTGACATCTTTGGACAGCATCCTGTGAGTACCGATCAATACATCAATGCTGCCTTTTTTCACCTTATCTATGATTTGTTCCTGCTGCTTTTCATTACGGAATCTGCTTAGCATTTCCACCTTGAAAGGGAATTTTTCAAACCGCTCCTTAAATGTATAATAATGCTGGTTTGCAAGAATGGTCGTTGGTACAAGAAGCGCCGCTTGTTTGCCGTCAGTGATGCATTTGAAGACCGCTCGTGCAGCCACTTCCGTCTTTCCGTATCCCACATCGCCGCAAAGCAGACGCTCCATGGATACCGGCCGTTCCATATCCTCCTTGATTTCCCTGATGCATCGCAGTTGGTCGGCTGTTTCCTCATATGGGAACAAATCTTCGAATTCTGTTTGCCAAGGGGTATCCGCCGAAAAAGCGTGACCAGGTCTTGTTTTTCTTTCTGCCGATAGTTCCAACAGTTCCTTGGCCATATTGGCAATGGCGGCTTTTGCTTTCGCCTTGACCTTTTTCCATTCTCCACCCGAAAGTCTTATTGATCTTCGGTATTGTACTGTCCGCGCCGATGTACTTCTGGATCATGTCCATCTGTTCTACGGGTATATATAGCATATCTTCACCGGCATATTTTATTTTTAGGTAATCTTTTCTTATATTCTGTATGACAAGCTGCTCAATGCCTATAAATTTTCCGATGCCATGATTCTCGTGTACAACATAGTCGCCTTTTCTGATATCGGAAAAGGCCTTGATCGGCTTTCCCTTTTTATCCGAGGTTTTCGGTTTTTTATGCTTCTGAGTAGTAAAAATATCACCATCGGAAATATAAACCAACTTTTCTTCAGGATATTCCAATCCCGAAATCAGCGTTCCCTTCATCAATCGAATCTGACTGGAAGAGTCAAAGCGCTGAACGAAATTCCTTAGGTTTTCAGCTCGTTCATCTGTCGTACATACGATTGTGATATCATATCCAAGTTTCAGGTATCTTTTTAACTCTGTCTCCAAGAAGTCCATCCGGCCATTGAAAACAGGTGCCTGCTTGGATATGATCTGAACGCTGTTATCCAGTCTTTCAAAGCCTTTGATCCGTTTTTGGAACGGTGTAAAGAGGAACAAGGCATTTCGCTCCTTCAATGGTTCCAGATCCGCCTTTCCCGGATAAACCTTATAATCTCCGGGAACAGCTTCACCCCTTTCCAACAGGGTTTTAAAATCCTCTTTATCTTCTTTTTCCCTTAGTTCCAGCACTTCCCGAATCCTGTCGGGATCTTCAAGCATGATGGTTCCTTCAGGATCCATATAATTCCAGATATATTCCGTATCATTATAAAAATAATGAATATAATTTTCCAGAAGCTGCACATTGGCGGCATTTTGAATGAATTCCACCAGCTTGCTCTTTCTCTGAAGTAAACGTTCTTTCTTTTCACCATCCAGTTTTTTGGCCTGATGATCATAAGCCTTCTCCAGCTTCAGCGCAGCATTTCGGTAAAGGTCCTCTTCCTGGACCATCTGCTCGGCCGGATATATTTCAACTTCTTTCAGATTCTCGATGGAGCGCTGTGTCATTGGATCAAAGGTTCGGATAGAATCAACCTCGGTATCAAAAAATTCGATACGGTATGGATATTCTGAATCCGCAGGGAAGATATCCAGTATCCCTCCCCTGATTCCGTATTGCCCCTTCGACTCGACAAAAGGCGATCTCTCATATCCCATATAGGTAAGCTTTCGTTTGATTTCTTCCAGATCCTCGTCGGAGCCCAGATTCATCCTTATGGTATTCTCCTGAAAGATCCTGTGGGGAGCCAGTTTTTTGACGGCGCCAAGCACCGACGTAATCACAATACAGTTTTCACCTGATGAAAGCGCCTTTAAAGCTGATAATCGTTCTTCGAGATTTCCATGGCTCTTGGCTTCAAATTTTAAAAACAATTGCTCCTCTTCAGGAATCACATAGATTTTCTGGCTAACAAAAAAAGACAGGTCCTCTGCCAATCTTTTCGCCTTTGTATAAGAAGAGGTAATGATCAGACATTGTCCCCCTTTTTCCTTTGTTATCAAGGCAGCAACAGGCATAGCCCGTCCCTCGGAAACCCCTGAAATATGAATGACTCCTTTGGCATTGCCAGCCAGATTTCTTATTTCATTAAACTTACCGCCTCTGATTTTGTCACTCATCTTTCTTTGCGTCCCCTTCAGATGATGGTTTTATATTGTATTCACCCATGGCGATATCTATTCCTTTGTCAAGCATGCATTCAACAGCCTTCACTGCTCTCTCCACTGCATCCTCCATCAATGTTTTTTCTTCTTTTCTAAAGCCGCCGAGAACATACCCTGCAAGTCCCATTTTTCGTTCCGCACCGATTCCGATACGGATCCTTGGAAAGCCATCCTCCTGCAGGTCATAAATTATGGATCGCATACCGTTATGCGTGCCTGCGCTTCCTTTTTTCCTGATCCTGATTCTTCCCATGGGAATATCGACATCATCATAAATCACGACAATGTTTTTCAAATCGGCTTTATAATAATCCATGACTTCACGAACGCTGTTCCCGCTGAGGTTCATATAGGTCTGAGGTTTTACCAGCAAAACTTTTTGGCCGGAGATAGTACCTTCTCCGACCAAAGCTTTGTGTTTAATCTTATTTATTTTGATATCATACTTATCAGCTAAGTAATCCAGTGTGATGAACCCAATATTATGCTTGGTTTGCTCATATTTCTTTCCTGGATTTCCGAGGCCTACGATTATATACATAGTATCTCCTAATCGAACAGTCTGCTGATGGAATCATTGGTAAAGATTCGGATCATAGCTTCCGCAAAAAGCGGTGCAACTGACAGCAGCTTGATTTTGTCTATTTTCTTTTCCTCCGGTATTGGTGTAGTATTTAAAAGTACCAGTTCCTTGATTGCGGACTCCTGTATTCTTTCGATAGCAGGTCCTGATAAGACCGGATGGGTCGCACAGGCGTAAACTTCTCTCGCTCCCATATCCTTCAATGCATTTGCCGCATTGGTGATCGTACCTGCGGTATCGATCATATCGTCAACAAGGATTACATTCTTATCTTCAATATCTCCGATGATATTCATGATTTCTGAAACATTTGCTTTTGGTCTTCTTTTATCGACGATCGCGATTGGAGCATCCAACGGATGGGCCATATTTCTCGCTCTGGTCACACTGCCGTGATCCGGAGAAACGATGACCAAATCGTCCAGTCTCATTTCCCTGAAATATTTTACCAGAATCGGCATTCCCAAAAGATGATCCACTGGTATATTGAAGTATCCCTGGATCTGAGGTGCATGAAGATCCATTGTTACAACTCTGTCTGCACCTGCACTGCTTAAAAGGTCTGCTACCAGCTTTGCAGTGATCGGATCTCTTGCCTTTGCCTTTCTGTCTTGTCTGGCATAGCCGTAATAAGGAATTACCGCGTTGATTCTTCCTGCCGAAGCTCTTTTCATGGCATCTATCATAATAAGAAGTTCCATTAAGCTGTCGTTAACAGGATCACAGGTTGACTGCACTATGTAGGCATCAATTCCTCTAACTGTTTCCCATAGGCTAACGGAAATTTCTCCGTCGCTGAACTTGCTAACTGTGGATTTTCCCAATGGCTTGCCCATAATTGAAGCAATCTCCTCTGCCAGCTCATGATTTGAATTCCCCGCAAAAATTTTAAAATCTGTGAAGACCCCGTTCTTCATTACTACACCTCTTTCTTTTTACAGACGATCCGCCTGCCTTTCTGTTATTATTTCTTTTTAAGTAAACCTCTTCTTTCAACCCAGCCCTCAATATTTTTGTCTTTTGCCCGTCCCACACATAACGCACCTTTCGGCACATCTCTCGTGACCGTAGTTCCTGCTGCAACATAAGCTCCTTCTTCGATTATGACCGGCGAAACGAGATTTGAATTACAGCCCACAAAGGCTCCGTCTTTCACGACCGAGCGATGCTTGTTTTTCCCATCGTAATTCACAAACACTACGCCACAGCCGATGTTAACGTTCTCTCCCACATCAGAGTCCCCGATATAGGAAAGATGTGATGCTTTGGAACCGTTCCCCATCGAGGAATTTTTCACCTCAACAAAATCTCCGACCTTCACCCCGTCGCCAAGCTTGGAATGTGGTCTCAAATAAGCAAACGGACCTACCTTTGTATGATTGCCTACCTGACTTTCCAGAATAACAGAGCTCTGTAACTCCGTTTCATTCCCAATCTTTGAATCAACAATCCTGGTGTTCTGCCCAATCGTGCAGTTTTCTCCTATTTCTGTATTCCCCTCAAGGATAACACCGGGATAGATGATGGTACCTTTACCGATCTTAACTGTTTCCTCTATATATGCCGCTTTCAGGTCAATAAATCTTACTCCGTTTTCCAAATGACTGAGATTGATTTCATATCTTTTCTTTTCTTGCTTTTCGTATTCCAATAACTCGCTCATCGTTTTCCTCCCGGGTTCAGTTTTACATACATAAAAATTATATCATCTTTGAGATCATTCTAAAAGTCAAAAAATAAAAAAGTAAGGATGTTCAGAGCAATAAAATAAGATAGGTTATGAAAGCCTATCTTTTTCTAAAATGATCTCTGCAACTTTATAGATGTCCCCTGCACCCATTGTAATCACCAAATCTCCGGTTTGTGCATTATTTATGACAAAGCTGGCAATCTCTTCGAAGTTGCCGAAATAATAGACCTCTTTGGTGGGATGAACCCGTTTGATTTCATTCACGAGCTCCTTTGAACTGATCTTATAGATATTCTTCTCCCTTGCTGCATAGATTTCTGCCATGACAATCTTATCTGCTGCATCGAAGGATTCCGCAAATTCATCGAATAAAGCAAGTGTTCGAGTATAGGTATGCGGCTGGAATAAGCACCAAAGGTTGTTATGGGGTACATTCTGGGCAGCTTTCAGTGTTGCTTTGATTTCTGTAGGATGGTGTGCATAGTCATCTACGATTTTAATATTATTACTGGTAATTCCGATCACATCAAATCTTCTTTGTGTTCCGGTAAAAGCTTCCAGTGTAGTTAGAATCGATTCTACAGGTACACCCAAACCATAGCAGCATGCAAAAGCAGCCAAAGCATTGGAAATATTATGTTCTCCCGGTATGGACAACTGCATGGTGCATAAAGTCTCATTCTTATGATGCAGCTTGAACGACGGCATACCAAAGGAATTGAACTTGATATCCGTTGCAAAAAAGTCACACCTCTCGCTGAATCCGAAGGTAACAACCTTGCATTTCAATTCCTTCAGAATGCGGTTTACAAATGGATTTGCATCATATGCGATCACCATGCCATCCTCCGGTACCGATCCAGCAAATTTTTCAAAGGAACTGGCAATATGCTCGATGTCCTTAAAGTAATCCAGATGATCGGAATCAATATTTAAAATGATTTCAATTTTAGGATTTAAGTTTAGAAAGCTGTCCATATATTCGCAGGCTTCCGTTACAAAATAATTGCTGCTTCCTATTTTAACGTTTCCGTTGATTTCCATCAGGTTTCCGCCGACAAGAATCGTAGGATCTTTTGCGCTGTTTTCCAGGATCAGCGAAATCATAGATGTCGTCGTTGTCTTTCCGTGTGTACCTGCAATGGCAATGCTGTTTTTATATTCCTGCATCAACGCTCCGAGAACTTCCGCTCTGGAGGCAATGGGAATGCCGCCTTCCATAGCGGCTACAATTTCAGGATTATCCTGAGAAACGGCTGCTGAGTATACCAAAAGGTCGGCACCGGCTATGTTTTTTGCCCGGTGGCCCAGATAGATCTCCGCACCCTGATCAATCAATTTATCGGTTATATCGCTTTCCTTCATATCCGAACCGGATACTTGATATCCTCTGGAGAGAAAGATTTCGGCGATCGCACTCAGTCCTATCCCTCCAATACCAATGCAGTGGATATGCCTGAAGTTTTTTAGGTTTAGCATCAGAATCCTCCGTATATATAAATTTGTGCTCAAAGCACTTTGCTTGCTGTGACATAGCTATAAACATAGCATACAAACGATTATACCACAAATATTGAAAAAAATGCTGTGAATTTGACAAAATAATAAAAAGCGAATAAAATCAGCACATAGTATATTTATATTCGTATTATAGAGAGGATGTTACTGATGAAAAGAACCAAAAGAGTCGGCGCAATTATAAAGATCCTGTCGGATAATCCCAATAAGCTTTTTTCTCTGGGCTACTTCTGTGAACTTTTTTCGGCTGCAAAATCCAGCATCAGTGAGGATATCCATACTGCGAAACAAATCCTGGAGGAAATGGAACTCGGCATGATCGAAACCAGTGCAGGGGCGGGAGGCGGTGTAAAATTCATCCCTCATATTTCCGATCAGGAAGCAGAAGAACTTTTAAAGCAGATCTGCGAAAAATTAAAGGACAAAAATAGGATACTGGGTGGAGGCTTCCTATATACCTCTGATTTGATGTTTGATTCCAATCTTACCAAAAAAGCCGGTGAAATTTTTGCGAAGAGGTTTATGAATCTTAGTGCGGATTATGTCGTAACCATTGAGACAAAAGGAATCCCCGTAGCTCTTATGACCGCACATGCTCTGAATCTGCCTCTTGTTGTAATCAGAAGAGAAAGCAAGATCTCAGAAGGTTCCACCGTCAGCATCAATTATTTTTCCGGATCCGCGGAAAGGATCCAGAAGATGTCAATTTCAAAGCGTGCCGTCACCTCTGGTTCAAAAGCCATTATCATCGACGATTTTATGAGAGCCGGAGGCAGTGTCAAGGGTATATCCGACATGCTGGCAGAATTCGACATTGCGATTGTTGGAACCGGTATCGTCATCGCCACTACTGAACCGGAAAAGAAAAAAATCCAGGACTTCTTCCCGTTGATTTATCTGGGCTCTGTTGATGAAAATGAAAAGATTATTAACGTTTTTCCGAATAGTCTGATTTTTTGCAAAAAAAACTTGTAAGATTTTGTTAACTACTGTATAATGTTGCCATACGCAATAAAAATAGCGGATAAATCTTAGGATTAGGGCATGAAAGGGTGGTGTCAGTATGAAAATAACTGATGTAAGAGTTCGCAAAGTAAATGATGAAGGCAAAATGAAAGCCGTGGTTTCAGTAACATTTGATGATGAATTTGTAGTACATGACATTAAGATCATTGAAGGACAGAACGGTTTATTCATAGCAATGCCTAGCAGAAAAATGGGAGAAGGCGATTTTAGAGACATTGCTCATCCATTGGTATCTGAGACTCGAAACAAGATCAAGGATGCTATTTTTGCCGAGTATGAGAAAGTTTTAGAAGAAAAGGTAGAGGAAGCTCCAGAAGCGACAAAGGAATAATTTATATTTTAGTTTATTACAAAAAGCACCAAGCATTTATGGTTGGTGTTTTTTTATTCCCATCATTTTTTCCCGACATGCCACATATAATTTATTAAGACATGCATATCAGGAGGATTTATAATGGGGTTCAAGGGGAATGTGGCAAGGCTCTTCATAATTTCAGCTCTTATGGTGATTCTTTGTTTGGTGTTTCTCCCCTTTCTCCTTGTTACATTTTACCCTGAAAACGAGACTACTCCGGCTAAACATAAAGATTCAATGATTGAGCCCGAGGAAATTAAGGTATACAGACATCTGACAGGGAAAACGGAAACAGTCAATTTCGAAGATTACGTCAAAGGAGTCGTTGCCGGTGAAATGCCTGCAGATTTTGAAATGGAAGCGTTAAAGGCACAGGCTGTCGCAGCCAGGACTTATTCGCTTTCGAAAATCATACGCTCCGGAAACGCCGGAAATCCTGATCATCCTTCCGCCCCGGTCTGTGATGATACTCATTGCCAGGTTTATCGCAGTCCCGAAGAGTTAAAACAGATTAAATCCGTAGAGTGGATGGATACCGGCTGGAAAAAGATCCAGGAAGCAGTGGACAGCACCAAAGGGCAGCTTCTCTATTATCAGGGGCAACTTGTGGAGCAGCCTCTTTTTTTCTCCTCCAGCGGAGGGAAAACGGAAAACTCTGAAGATGTTTTTGTATCCGCGCTGCCTTATTTACGGAGTGTTGACAGCCCGTATGAGACCGCCGCCCCTCATCAGAATGAACAGGCAGTTTTTACAGTATCAGAATTCACTCAGAAAATAAAATCAACTTATCCAGGTAAAGAGATAGGATCCGTAAACAGTAATACGCTCAAAGTGACCAACCGCAGTCAGGGCGGCAGGGTAATCAGCATGCAGATCGGCAATCTCACGCTAAAGGGCAGAGAAGTCAGGGATCTCTGTGGTCTGAAATCAGCTAATTTCACAATCTCACTCCAAGGAGATTCAGTCATTATTACTACAAACGGATATGGACACGGCGTGGGAATGAGTCAGTGGGGTGCAAACGGAATGGCCGAAGCCGGCTTTAATTATAAACAAATACTGACTCACTATTATACCGGTGTCGAAATTTACTAAAAATCAATATGAAAAGACAAACGATTTCGCGTTTGCCTTTTATTTTATTAATATTTTTTTCAAATTTAATCTTCAATACGTCTGATATTGGCTCCTAAAGCCCGGAATTTTTCGATAAAATCCGAATAGCCTCTCTCGATATGATAGACCTCTGATATTTCTGTGGTTCCTTCCGCCATCATTCCTGCCAGTACAAGAGCCGCACCTGCTCTTAAATCGGTTGAAATCACCTGTGCTCCCTGAAGTGCTCTGTCTCCCTGAATGATTGCACTTCTGCCTTCGATCTTAATATTTGCCCCCATTCGGTTCAGTTCTCCAATATGCATATACCGGTTTTCAAATACCGTTTCAATAACCACACTCGAACCTGAGACTGTTGTCAGAAAAGCCATGAACTGAGACTGCATATCCGTTGGGAATCCGGGGTAAGGCAATGTTTTGATATCCGTTGAAATCAACGGATGGATGTCTCCGCGAACCCTCATGCCGTCGTCGCCATCCTCAACAATAACTCCGCATTCCTTCAGTTTTGCAATCACCGGTTTCACATGGTCTGGGACAATATTTTTCAAAAGAATATTTCCTCTGGTTATTGCAGCGGCAACCATAAACGTACCTGTTTCGATTCTGTCCGGTATAACTGCATGCTTTGTTCCATGTAGTTTCTCCACACCTTCAATTTTAATTGTATCGGTTCCTGCACCCTTTATTTTTGCTCCCATTTTGTTGAGGAAATTTGCCAGATCAACGATTTCAGGTTCCTCTGCGACATTTTCAACGATGGTCGTACCTTCTGCAAGCACGGCGGCCATCATGATATTCTCTGTCGCACCAACACTTGGAAAGTCAAGATATACGTTGCAGCCAACCAGCTTGTCTGCAGTTGCTTCTACATATCCGTGACCTTCAACGATTTCTGCACCTAAGGCCTGAAATCCTTTTAAGTGAAGATTGATCGGTCTGGCACCGATCGCACATCCGCCGGGGAGAGAGATCTTTGCTTTCCCCATCCTAGCAAGAAGCGGCCCCATAACCAGTATTGATGCTCTCATCTTTTTAACCAGTTCGTATGGGGCTTCCTCGGCTATAATATTTTTCGATTGTATTTCAATAATATTTTCTTCATAATTTGCTTTCGTTTCTGAGCCAATGCTGTTGAGAAGCTTACACATTACATCAACATCTCTGAGAACAGGAACATCCATGATTTCGCAGGTCTCGTCAGTTAATATCGCGGCCGCCATGATTGGTAAAACTGCATTTTTTGACCCGCTGATTTCCACCTCACCATGTAAAGGACCACTTTTTTCTACTAAAAATCTTGCCACCGTTTTCCTCCAAAACTATATATCAATGATATGTACACATAATAATATCTTCGTTAAGTATATCTAATTTTTTGGGTTCTTTCAACATAAAATTAAAATTGTATTATAATTGGGTATTTTGAAAGAATAAAAAGAAAGAAGTCTTATTTATGCTAAAGGGGGACAAAAAACATATTCTTGCAAGACCTCTTTCTTTTTCCCTTTAAATTATCCCCTGCATCAATATCAAATATACACACAGACAATAACTGATGCAAAAACACCTACGATGTATCCGATCAATCCTACAATTAGGGCATGCCTCACTTTTGTTACCGAAGTTGCCCCAAAATAAACAGCTAAAACATAAAAAACCGTTTCACAGCTTCCGGTCATCACCGATGCCGCTCTGCCCACAAAACTGTCGGCGCCATATTGATTTACGATTTTCTCTACCAAAACCAGCGAACCACTGCCGGAAACAGGACGCAATAAGATCAGTGAAATCAACTCCTCCGGTATTCCGGCAAAATTAAAAAGAGGCGCCAGCAGTCCTTCCAAGAATTCCATGGCACCGGAACTGACCAGTGATTCAATTCCAACAAAGATTGCTATTATGAAAGGCAGAATATCTACAGCGGTCTTGATTCCATCTTTCGTGCCCTCGATAAAATAATCATAAATCGGCGCTCTTTTATAAATTGCATACAGCATGATTATTATTATCATAATGGGTATAAACAAAATAGAAATATTACTCAAAATGGAAGCCATCACATAGTCTTCCTTTCAAAAAATTTACAAATAAGAATGGAGGCAATCATAGAAAGCAATCCCGCTATTATAGACGGGACAATAATACTGCCGGGATCGAGAGATCCTGCTTCACTTCTGATTTTAATAACAGTAATCGGGACAAGCTGGATCATTGACATATTAACTGCCAGAAACATGCACATCTCATTGCTCGCAATGGTACTTCTCCTGTTTTCTTCATCCATCATAGTCATAGCCTTGATAGAGAAAACAGTCGCACTGTTTCCGGCTCCGAACAAATTAGCAGTAAAACTCATGAGGATCATTGCGATTGTATCCTTGGAAAGTCCCCGTGGAAATAAAAACCGGATGACAGGCTTTGTATTCCGGGCGATCAGATCGATCAGGCCTGTCTCCTTTGCGATATTCATGAGTCCCGACCAGACAGCCATGATTCCAGCAAGGCCTATTACGAAATATACACCTTCGGTGCAGCTATTCAGCAGGCCATCTGTGAATTTATCCAGATTTCCTGTTACGGCAGCAAACGCGATCCCAAATAGCAGCATCCCTGACCAGATATAATTCATCATATAATGGTATCTCCTTCCAAATGCAGAATCATAATATTCATATTCAAAAAATGAAAAAACATGTTGAATATTTCCATTTTGTACCCCATAATATATCCAAGGAGGGATGTACTATGAATACAACCATTACACTGGGAGATGCGGGCTTAATTTTAATCGGACTGGCCTTGCTGGTGTTGATTATATATTGTATCGCCTTTGTAAAATGCTTGATTCCTGCTGTTAAGAATATGAATAAGATTCTGGAGGATACACAGGTAATTTCTGGTATGGCAGCTGAAAATGCAAAAGAAGCACAAAAAATCATTGATGATCTGTCGGATTCTGTCGGCAGCATTTCTGAAATTATTAAGGGTAACCAAAGTATAGTCGCAGCTTTAACCTCCATTGTAAATGCAATTGGTTCATTTAGGAACCTGCTGAAAAAGGGCAAAAAATAGTTTGACTATTTTTTTCACAAATGTTAATATTTAGGTATTACATTTGAATTATTAGAAGTAGTTGTGAGAATGATTTCCAAAAGGAAAGGGGAGAATAGTAATGAAAGCAACAGGAATTGTACGTAAAGTGGACGAATTAGGTAGAATTGTACTTCCTATCGAACTTAGAAGGACTTTAGATATTGAAATCAAAGACCCTATCGAGATTTACGTTGACGGTGACTATATACTTTTAAAAAAGTATGAGCCTGCTTGCATCTTCTGCGGAAACGCGAAGAATGTAAAAAGAATTCATGACAAAAATGTTTGCGCGAATTGCATTGAAGAAATGCAAAGTCTGTAATTTGGCAGAAAATATAAAGACCTGCTTGAACAGCAGGTTTTTTTATTTCCTTTCATAAAGCGTTATGATCTCTGAAGTATAATCTCCGTTTTCATCATAAACAAACAGCGGATCCAGAAATTTTAGTTCCGGCCTGCCGTTCTTTACACAATGGATTAATAGAATATTTGGTTTGGTGTTCTTGTTCGGGCTTACCAGCCTCAGCACCTTTGGCTCAAGCTTATTGCTCCGGCACAGGCAGCAGATATCTACCAGGCGGCTTGGTCTGTGGACCATATAAAAGTCGCCTCTGTCCTTAAGCAATCCCGCAGCCGTATTAATAAAATCGGTTAAACTTGCAGTGGTCTCATGCCTTGCGATTGTCTTAGCGGATCCCTTATTCTTTAATCCGCCATCTCCCTTCATATAAGGCGGGTTTGTCAATACCGTATCAAAGCTGTTTGGAATTGCAAATCCATCCGTTATAATATGCTTCACATCACTGCATACCAATTTGATACGCCTTTCCAATCCATTCAGGGAAAGGTTCCTCAATCCCCTCTCATAGGAGTCTTCCTGAACTTCAACCCCCAGTATCATTTCTGCCTTTGTTTTATGACTCAGAATGATTGGTATAATTCCTGTCCCAGTGCCCAGATCGGCAACTTTTGCGTTCTCTTTGATATCTGCAAAGGTCGCGAGAAGGACTGCATCGATTCCATAGCAAAAATCCTCAGGCTTTTGTATCAGCCTGAGGTTTCCAAATCCAATCTCGTCAATTCTCTCCCCGTCTTTAATCAAATGATCCATGCTTCTTTTCCCGAATACTATTCTTTTAACAAATCTTTGATCTCGTTCAGCAGCGCCTCATCGATATCTTCCAGGATATCCTTACTTTCCTTTGCATCGATTCTTGTGATCTCCTGCTTTTTATAAGTATAAAAATCTGTACTTAGCTTCTCCGGACGATCTTGTGTTTTTTCTTCAAGAATTAGCCGGGTTTTTATTTTGTTTTCCAAGATATTTGGCGTTTCTACAACGATGGCAAATCCATCTGCAGTTTTTATTTTTTCACCGGTTTCGGGCATACCTTTTCTTAATTCATAATAAATATCATTTTCAAATTTCAGGCAACACATCAGTCTGCCGCAGATTCCCGAGATCTTAGTTGGATTTAAGGAAAGATTCTGGACCTTTGCCATCTTGATCGATACCGGCTCAAATTCAGGCAGCCACGTATGGCAGCAGAGACCCTTTCCGCATGTCCCAATACCTCCGACCATTTTTGCTTCATCTCTGACTCCTATCTGGCGAAGCTCAATCCTCATCTTGAATACTCCGGCAAGATCCTTTACCAGTTCTCTGAAATCTACTCTTCCGTCTGCGGTAAAATAAAAAATGATCTTGCTGTTGTCAAAGGTATACTCGACGTCGATCAGTTTCATAACGAGATTATGCTTATCTATTTTCTCCTGGCAAAGTTCAAGAGCCCTCTGTTTCTTTTTGACATTTTCCTTGTGCTGGATTACATCATTCTCATCAGCAATCCTGATTATTTTTTTTAATTGGTGGAACGATTTCGTTCTCCGATACTTCCTTAATACCTATGTTGACTACGCCAAATTCCATTCCTCTGGCTGTTTCAACAATAACGTTTGTCCCTTGCTTCACCATCAGATTGTCTGGATCGAAATAATATATCTTCCCGGCCTTCTTAAATCGGACTCCCGCAACTCTAACCATCTATTTTCCTCCTTATGCGCTTTATCTACGCAATAATATTTAAAATCATATTTTTTAAAGTATAGCTTATATTTAAATTCTTTGTAATGCTTTTTCTTGCCTCTTCAATCGACTCGATCGCCTGGCTGGTATATTTTCTGGAGTATCGTCTGCTTTTGCTGATCAGCTCATCAATATGATCCTTGTGATAAACCAGACTGGAATCATATTCGCAGATCACCAGATCCCGAAACCAACTTTCCAAAATATCCAAAAGCTCCAATGCTTGCTCCTTCGTTGCTGTGAATTCGGTCAACTTGCCCGAGACAGCATAAAAAGCTTTTTTCTCCAGAAGCATATCAGCTATGATGACCGCCTTTTCAAAGAATTCGTGGAATTCATGAGCATAATCAAGACTCAGCTTATAAATCACACATCTAGATATGATTGTCTGAGTAAGATTCTCAATATTCTCGGAAAGCAAGATGATAACTGTCCCGGAAAAGGGTTCTTCCAGGGTTTTCAGCAATCTGTTCTGTGCCCTGAGCGTCATGGTATCCGCATCCTGAATAATTACGATATTTCTGTCACCGACGTATGGCTTTTTCTTGATCCTGCCCTGCAGTTCCTCAACCGCATCATCCCTGATGCTTCTTCCTTCCGAGCTCAAGTAAATGATATCCTCGTGATTTCCATGATTGATTTTATTGCAGGAAAGGCAGATGTCACAGCAATCACCATCTTTCTCCTCACAGAGAATTGCTTTTACAAAGTCGTTGGCCAGTCTGATCTTGTTGATCCGTGCATCTCCTTCCAGAATATAGGCATGGGAAATACTCTGGCTCTTTACAGCCTGTATCATTCTGGTGATAACCTTTTCATTTCCCTTGATGTCTTTCAGTGACATATTTCAACTCCCAAACAGTCATTTATCTTTTAGATCCAATATTTTTTCAATGTGCTCCCGTATTTTCCGGCCGATTTCATCAATGCTCCCCGTCGCATCAATTCCGATGATTCTTTCTGGGTAATGATGCTCCAATCCCTGATATGCCTGAAAAACAGCTTTATGATATTCGAGTTTTTCCAGTTCCAGCCGATCCTGCTCATCTGCCTTGATCCTGTTTTTCCCGATCTCCGGATCTAATTTGAGCAAAAATGTGATATCCGGTAAACATCCCCGAACAGCATATTCGTTGATCACTCTGACACAATCACCGAGCTTTCTCCCATATCCCTGGTAGACGATGCTGGAATCCATAAAGCGATCACAAATGACAGTTCTTCCCTGATTCAAGGCAGGCAAGATAACTTGGGCAACATGCTGTGCCCTGGAAGCAGCATAAAGAAGGGCTTCTGTCATATAATCCATTTCCGCGTTATTTTTATCAAGTATGATTTCTCTTATTTTTCACTGATGGCGGTCCCTCCGGGTTCCCTTGTCAAAACAGCATCATATCCCTTTTCAGATAATAAAGCCTTTAGTCTTTCAATTTGTGTTGTTTTCCCGGAACCATCCGGGCCTTCAAAGGTTATGAATAAGCCCTTACTCATAAGTATTATCTCCTACTTTGATTTTTAACAAATTCATCACATAATTTCCCGAGCAGTATGGAAGTAATATATAGCAAAGGCATGCAAAGTAAAGCAACAAATATTACCTTTAGAATTGTCATGTCTTTATCCTCCTTGCCAGAAATCGAAATGATCGCATTTAAGTATACCATAAAAAATAATGAAGTTCGATGAGTTTTTAATAAATTCCCACTCAAATACCTTAAAATCCAATCCTGTTATAGATTTTCAAACGATAGGTTAAATTCTGGTCACATTTCAGTTACCTCATCAACACTTAACAACATGTAACATTTTTCATAAAGATAATTATTGTTTTATTTTCCCTAACATGCTAAATCATACTCAAACCATAACCAAAACGTACAAAGTTTTAGCAATAAAGCTTGGTAGATTTATAAGAAATGTTACAACATATAATAAAATCTAAAAACGCTGGTATATATAATAAAACATTAAAAAAAGGGACTGACCAATCAATCTTCAAATCAATCCCTTTTTTAATAGAAAATATTGCCTTGAGCATAACTTATTTCGCTAAAATTATTTCAATATCATTTTTTCTTATGAAACCTAAAATATTTTCCGGCGGATTCTCATCTGAAATCAAACCTGTCACCTTATCAAGACTACAATAAGTCATTATGGCAGACATGTTATACTTGTCCCTGCTCACCAACAGATAGACCTTTTTGCTGCGTTCTACAGCTGTTGCTTTGATATCGTACTCCTTTGTTGAAGAATTGGTAACCTCACCGTCTTCCGATATGCCAGCAGAAGCCATAAATGCCTTTGAAATATTATATTTTTTTAGCACAGAT
>Ga0183099_1000954_pt1 | contig 18064 bp, 17 predicted proteins | sample Biomet1_FD_127788 | JGI IMG/M metagenome (GOLD analysis project Ga0183099, IMG submission 127788) | Microbial communities from bioreactor (seeded with anoxic lake sediment) at LBNL, California, USA - Biofuel metagenome 1 | ecosystem: Engineered > Bioreactor > Anaerobic > Unclassified ... | reverse complement strand
GGTGCCAGCATCTGCGTACCAAGGCAGAAACCGAGCAGGGGCTGTTTGGCTTCACGGATCAAATCAACCAGTTTGCGTTCCTGCAGATTACGCATTGCGGCTTTCGCGGTGCCAACACCTGGCAGGATCAGCTTATCAGCTGATTTAATGTCAGCCGCATCGCAGCTGACAATCGGCTCAACACCTAAACGTTGGATCGCCATTTTGACCGAAGACAGGTTGGCACAACCGGTGTCAATAATAGTCAGTTTCATGCTGAACCCCTTACAGAACACCTTTGGAAGAGGGCAGTTCAGTGCCTTCTACTTTGATCGCCTGACGTAATGCGCGACCAAAACCTTTGAACAGCGCTTCTACCTGATGATGCGTATTACCTTCCGTTACAGACAGATTCAGCGTGATCGCCATGGCATCGGTCAGTGAGCGGAAGAAATGTTGCACCATCTCAGTATTGAATTCGCCAACTTGTTCGCGGCCAAAACTCGCATCAAATACGAGGAATGGACGGCCGGATAAGTCGATAGCAACTTGCGCCAGACATTCATCCATTGGCAGTAGGAAACCAAAACGACCAATACCACGCTTATTGCCCAGCGCTTTTTTCAGTGCTTCGCCCAACGCCAGAGCCGTATCTTCAACAGTGTGATGATCGTCGATATGCAAATCGCCTTTCACGCTTAATTGCAGGCTGAAGCCAGCATGCGTGGCGATCTGATCCAACATGTGATCAAAGAAGCCAATGCCGGTAGCAATTTGATTACCACCAGATTTATCCAGATCAACATCAACACTAATCTGAGTTTCTTTGGTATTTCTGATCACGTGAGCTTTGCGGCCTTTATTCAGCAGCATGTCACGGATGTGATTCCAGTTGCAGGTCTCTGGATTATAACGAATTCCATGAATGCCCATGTTTTCTGCCAGCTGCACATCGGTAATGCGATCGCCGATCACATACGAGTTCGCATGATCAATGCGACCTGAGTGCATATAATCTTTTACGATGCCGAGTTTCGGTTTACGGCAAGTACAGTCTTCATGCGGGAAGTGTGGGCAAATCAGCACCGCTTCCCAAGTCACGCCCTGTGATTCAAAGATATGCATCATCAGGTCTTGCGGTGGCTGGAAGTTTTCCAGTGGCAGGCTGTCAGTGCCGAGACCGTCCTGATTGGTCACCATCACTAAAACATAACCCGCCGCCTGCAGTTCACGCAGAGCCGGGATCACCATCGGTTCAAAACGCAGCTTATCCAGACTATCAACCTGCTTATCGATCACAGGTTCTTCAATCAAAGTACCGTCGCGGTCAATGAAGAGAAATTTTTGCTTTTGGCTCACGGCGTTCTCCCTATCAGGCCAGTGATTGCAGCACGGTTAATACCGCCTGCATTTCTGCTTCGTCACCAATCGTGACACGCACGGAATTATCCAGCATCGGCTTATTCGCGAAATCACGCAAAATAATGCCTTGCTCAACCATCGCGGCAAACACTTTTGCACTCTCGGCAAAACGGATCAGCACGAAGTTGCCGTTGTCATCATAGATGTCTTTCACACATGGCAAACCAGCAATATCGGCTTTGAATTTTTGCTTCAATTCATTCAACCATTGGATACGCTTACGCATAGTTTCCAATCCAGCCGGACTTAATGCCTGAGCGGCGATTTGAGCAACAGGCTCAGCAATCGGGTAAGGTGCGATGACTTTCAGCAGTAAGCCAATTACTTCTGGGCTGGCAATAGTGAAACCACAACGCAGACCAGCCAGCGCAAAACCTTTAGATAAGGTGCGGGTGATCACGAGATTCGGATAATCGTTGATCAGATCGATCATGCTGAACTGCGGACAGAACTCAATATAGGCTTCATCGACCACGACAATGGCTTTGTCCTGCGTCGCATTCAGCACTGTGATCAGCTTTTCACGATCGAGTACCGTACCGGTTGGGTTATTTGGTGAACAGAAGAAAATAACCTTAACACCGTCCAGTTGTTCCAGAATAGCCGGAACATTCGGTTGGAAATCTGCTAGCGGAGGAACAGTACGAATACCCACACCACAGGTTTCCGCACTGATGGAATACATGCCATAAGTGGGTGGGCAGATCAGAATTTCTTCTTTTCCCGGCTCGCAAAAGGTGCGGACCAGTAATTCGATCGCTTCGTCCGAACCACGGCTGACCAGTACTTGTTCCGGTTGTACACCGGCATAGGCGGCATACGACTCAATAACCTGTGGAGGTTGGCACTCTGGATAACGATTCAGACGGCTGCTATCCAGCGTGTATTGCTCACTTTTCGGTGCTTCGTTGGCATTCAGGAATACATGACCTTTGCCGCCGATACGACGCGCTGAAAGATAAGGGGTCAGATCTTGTACACGCTGGCAGGCCAGTTTAGTCAGACTCATTATTTCGCCTCCTGGCTTTTTATGCTGTCCATACGAATAGTAACGGCACGTTTGTGTGCAGTCAGACCTTCTGCGTCTGCCATCGTCGTTACAGTGGTAGCCAAACCTTTCAGACCGTCGGCGCTCAGTTCCTGTACGGTATAACGGCGCTGATAATCAGCCAAACCAAGGCTGGATGCAGTTTTCGCATAACCATAAGTTGGCAGTGTGTGGTTAGTGCCACTAGCGTAATCACCGACAGATTCTGGCGTCCAGTTGCCTAAGAAAATCGAACCGGCATTTTCCAACTGACCAAGTAAAGCGCGAGGTTCAAAGGTCTGTACGATCAAATGCTCTGGTGCGTATTCATTAGAAATAGCACAGGCCTCTTCCAGATCGGCACAAATGATAGAACGGCTGCTTTCTAATGCCTTACGGGCAATATCAGCACGGCTCAATTCTGCCAGTTGTTTTTCCAACTCTGCATCGACCTGATTTGCCAATTCAACCGATGGTGTAACTAAGACAACCTGAGAGTCTGGGCCATGTTCAGCCTGAGACAGCAAATCAGAAGCCACAAAAGCAGCATTCGCTGTGTCATCGGCAATGACTAATACTTCAGATGGGCCTGCAGGCATATCAATCGCCGCACCACGGAAATCCATACTAACTTGGCGTTTGGCTTCGGTTACCCAAGAGTTCCCTGGGCCAAAAATTTTATCAACTTTTGATACTGACTCAGTGCCATACGCCATGGCAGCAATCGCTTGAGCACCACCCATAGTGTAGATTTCACTGACACCACACAGTGTTGCTGCGTAGATGATTTCATCCGCAATCGGTGGCGGTGAACACAGAATAACCTTACGGCATTCGGCAATTTTCGCCGGAATAGCCAACATCAAAACTGTCGAAACGAGTGGTGCACTACCACCGGGAACATACAGGCCAACCCGGTTAATCGGTTGGTAGTGCAGTTCGCAACGCACACCGGTTTGAGTATCTAAAGAAAGCGGAGTGGGTTTTTGTGCCTGGTGGAAAGTGGCTACATTACGATAAGCATGCTGAATGGCGGTTTTCAGCTCTGGGCTGGTGCGTTCGCAAGCTGCTTGAATAGCAGCGTTACTTAAACGTAAATCACCGTCGCTGACTTTATCGAATTTGGCCGTGAATTCACGCAGTGCGCTATCACCTTCGGTACGAATACGGTTCACGATATTACTGACAATGCTCGTGATTTCCGCTGAATTACTCATGGCCGGACGGGTCAGCGTCTCGCGACGCTGTTCCGTATCCAGATTTGCCCACTGAACGATCTGCATATTCTGCTCCCGTTACATCATCATTTTTTCGATTGGCAACACCAGAATAGAGCTGGCACCCAGCGCTTTCAGTTTTTCCATGGTTTCCCAGAACAGGGTTTCAGTCGCAACAACATGCATTGCTACATGAGTGCTGTCACTAGCCAGTGGCATAACAGTCGGGTTTTCAGCACCTGGTAACAGCGCAGTAATTTCGGCCAATTTGTCTTTTGGTGAGTGCAGCATGATGTATTTGCTTTCACGGGCTTGCAACATGCCTTCCAGACGCGGCATCAGGCGATCAACCAGTTTTTGTTTTTCTGGATACAGTTCAGTATCAGCCTGGATTAATGCGGCCTTAGAACGATAGATAACCTGAACTTCTTTCAGACCATTCGCTTCTAATGTGGCGCCGGAAGAAACCAAATCACAGATAGCTTCGGCCAGACCCGCGCGTGGAGCCACTTCTACAGAACCTGTCAGTAAAACAGGTTTGAAAGAAACACCTTGCTCGGCCAGAAAGCGTTTCAGCAGGTGAGGGTAGGTGGTCGCAATCTTTTTGCCTTGCAGTGCAGAAACACCGGTCCACTCTTCTTCACGAGGAATAGCCAGTGACAGACGGCATCCACCGTAATCCAGATCTTTCAGCTTTTTGAATGCGGTTGGCAGATTCAATGACTGACGTTCCAGCATTGTTTCTTCCAGCACGTTTTCACCTACAATTCCCAGGTCGACAACCTTGTCCATTACCAGGCCAGGAATATCGTCATCACGAACGCGCAGAATATCAATTGGCATGTTTTCAACGTGGGCGATCAAACGATCTTCACGCAGATTAATTTTAAAACCACAGCTCTTCAGCAGTTCTTGAGAATCCTGACTCAGGCGACCTGATTTCTGCATTGCGATGCGCAGACGTTTGCTATCCATAGTTATATCCTTGTAAATGAAAAAACCCTCGGAAGTAGTGGCTTCCGAGGGTTAAGTGATTGGCTTGGGAACCACTGGGAAGTCACTTTGTGTCTTCCAGCAGCAATCCTCCTGAAAGACTATTCTGGATGATGGCGATGATGATGGTGCACAGTCTTCAGTGAGGTCATAATGGTTTATGTTGCTTCTTTATTGTCCCAATGGCATACAAAATACCGTGCCTGACAAAAAATGCAAGCACAGATTATCGCAAATGGAGTTCTGCATTAAATATCACTAATGCTGCAATATTATTCATATGTTGGAATGAATAATATGATTTCTATTTTTAGCTTATTTTTTACACTAATTGGCCGATAATATACTTAGATACTCTGCTATCTAGTAAGGCGCTCACTATGCCCAACCAAGATATGCTTTTCCCAATATTACCGCGGCCTACACCGCCGGTTAATCTGAATGATATTGTGCATCACGATGTTCCTCGTGTTGAAAAACAGACAGAAACACACAAAATTGATACTGAGCAACATCATCCTCAGCAGCAACCGCATGGGCATCATACTGAGCCACACTCACCAGATGATACAGCTGAGAAAGAAGATGATGCCGAGAAAAACTCGATCACTCCTGATGATGATAAACATCCGGAACATATAGATATTTTTATCTGATTTTTCTGTTTCTCAATCACAAGTTCGCGGTTAACAACTGAAATGATACAATCCAGATACTATTCACTGCTGAATTGGATTTGGTTCTGTGTCATTGCAAACTATCTGGCATAAACAACGTTGGCAGCGTCAGATATGGCTGACGGCACTGCTTGCCTGTTTATTGATCGCTATCCTCATTAGTCTCTCGTCAGGCAGCTACCAGATTGGTTTAACCGATTGGTCGCAGGGCTTATCAGAAACACAACAGCAGGTGATTTGGCAACTTCGCTTACCGCGTACCTTATTAGCTATTGCAGTGGGAGGCGGGCTGGCACTTTGTGGCGCTGTTCTTCAGATATTACTGCATAATCCTGTTGCAGAACCCGGTCTGATTGGTATATCCAGCGGTGCAAGTTTACTGGCTGTCTTGCTTATTTTCGCTGGTCACCAATGGGGGATTGAAATCCCGGCGTGGGGTATCAGCGTCTCAGCATTTGTTGGTGCATTAATAGTTACACTCTTGCTACTTCGATTATCGCAACGGGGGCAAATGGGTGGAAGCAGACTACTACTTCTTGGCGTTGCTATTGGCATTGCCAGTAATGCTTTGATCACATGGCTGCTTTATTTTTCTGACGATCAGGCCTTGCGGGAAATCATGTTCTGGATGATGGGAAGCTTAGCGTATGGCCAGATCCATCCGGCGTATTGGTGGTTGCCCTTTATTCTGGTGTGCGGATGGTTGTTATGTCAGCACCGGAAGTTGGCGCTCCTGCAACTAGGCTCGTATCAGGCTCAATTAATGGGGCTGGATTTGCGTAAAACGCACCGGAAACTAGTCTGGGCTGTCTGTTTTATTAGTGGCATGTGTGTCGCGTTGGCTGGGGTGATTGGTTTTATTGGCCTGGTGGTGCCACATCTGCTGCGGCTGGCAGGGAAAGATGGTCCGGCCTTTACTATTCCGGCCTCAGTTATCGCCGGTAGCCTGCTTTTATTAATTGCGGACGTATTGTCGCGTTCTGTGGTCAGTGCCGGCGAATTGCCGGTGGGTGTTGTTACTGCCACGATCGGTGCGCCGGTCTTTATCTACTTATTGGTGCGCCGTCATGCTCTCGCTGGTTGATTTTTCGGTTAAACAGCGTGTTGGGCCTCTTTCCGTTTCTGCCACAGCAGGTCAGCACATTGCACTGTTAGGGCCGAATGGAAGTGGCAAGTCCAGCTTATTACTTGCCATCGCTGGTCTGATCTCGTCACAGGGTAAGGTTGAGTTGGAACAACAAAACATTCGTCAGTGGACAATGCAATGTGCCGCAATTAAACGGGCGATGCTGCCACAGCGTACCGCACAGTTATTGCCAATTGCTTGTCATCAGGTTATTGCATTGGGGGTGTCACCATTAAACGTCAGTGAAATGGCCATTTCGTCGGCCATAGAACAGGTTTGTTCCAGACTGGAACTGCTGGATTATCTGGAACGCGATTTCAGTCAGTTATCTGGCGGTGAGCAGCAACGGATCTTATTAGCCAAAACATTGCTGCAAGTCTGGCCCACGTTAAATCCACAAGCACGGATGTTGCTGTTAGATGAACCGCTGGCTGGCCTTGACTGGCATCATCAGATCACGGTGTTGACGGTGCTCAGAGAGCTTACGCAGCAGGGGATGACGGTCCTAACATCGATCCATGACTTTAATCTGGCAGTAGCGCATTGCGATATCATCTGGTGTTTGCAGCAAGGTAAGCTGGTTTTTTCTGATTCAGCGAATCAGTTCGATGAACATTTAATAGAACAAGTTTTTCGTCTTAAAACAATTCGTAGTCAGGCTGAAGGTCAGACTGTATTTATTCCATGGCGTGTCAGTTAATGATCCCAGCCTGTCAAAAGAGGATGTCAATGTGAAACCAGGAAACACCGGTTTATATCGGGTATATAAAGCAGGCATTTATAGCATGCAGGGCATTAAAGCAGCATGGCAACATGAAGCTGCTTTTCGTCAGGAAGTGATCCTGATGTTATTACTAACACCTGCAGCGTTTATTGTCGGTGATGGATTAACCCAAAAGCTATTATTACTCGTTCTGGCTTGGTTAGTTGTGATTGTCGAGATCCTGAATTCGGCAGTTGAAGCCGTTGTTGACCGCTTCGGTGGTGAAATGCATACCTTATCTGGCCGGGCAAAAGATATGGGCTCTGCCGCGGTGTTTATCACGCTGGTTCTGAACGGCATAGTCTGGCTGGCTGTAATTGGTCAAAACTGGTTAGGGTGGTGGTAACTGTTTTTACTTGTTGCGCCTGGTAATGAGTGATAGTATCCGCGCCGCTATTAAAGCGGTATTGGACGGTCGCATCTGGTACCAATCATTCATAAATTAAAGAAGTGAGAAGACTATGTCTATTGTATTCCAAGCTGAAGTTCGTGCAGACCTGGGGAAAGGTGCGAGCCGCCGCCTGCGTCGCGCTGAACAAATTCCAGCAATCCTGTACGGTGCAGGTCAAGAAGCTGTATCTCTGGTTCTGGATCACAACAAAGTGATCGTTGCTCAAGCAACTGACGCGTTCTACGCTGAGCCAGTAACTCTGGTTATTGATGGTAAAGAAGTTCAGGCTAAAGTTGTAGCAGTACAACGTCACCCTGTTAAACCGAAAGTAGTTCACCTGGACTTCATTCGCGCGTAATCCTCTGATTGCGTAAATAAAGGCAGCTTCGGCTGCCTTTATTTTTTGCTGTCAAAAGTACATCTCTGTTTGCACCCATCATCGCATTTCATTAGACTTTCGCCCGACATGTTCGAATGTAGCGGACATTGCCTTTCACTTTACTTCAATATCAACAAGTGACACTTGGTGTGTGTCACCACTGTAAGGATAAATCATGCCTGTTATTACACTTCCCGATGGTAGCCAACGTCCGTTTGATAATGCCGTCACTGTATTAGACGTCGCTGCAAGCATCGGTGCTGGTTTAGCTAAAGCCTGTATCGCTGGTCGCGTTAATGGTGAATTAGTTGATGCGTGTGAACTCATCGAAACTGACGCCACGCTTTCTATTATTACCGCCAAAGATCAGGAAGGCTTAGAAATTCTGCGTCACTCCTGTGCACATTTGTTAGGGCACGCCATCAAACAGCTGTGGCCGCAGACCAAAATGGCCATCGGACCGGTTATTGATAACGGTTTTTACTATGACGTCGATTTAGATCATATGCTGACAGAAGAAGACATGCAGGCGCTGGAAACCCGCATGTTAGAACTGGCACAAAAAGACTATGACGTTGTGAAAAAGACAGTGAGCTGGCAAGAAGCTCGCGATGCATTCGAAGCACGTGGCGAAACCTATAAAATTGCCATTCTGGACGAGAATATCTCCCATGATGACAAACCTGGTTTGTATCATCATGAAGAATATATTGATATGTGCCGTGGTCCGCACGTACCAAATATGCGTTTTTGCCACCATTTCAAATTGCAGAAAACATCTGGCGCCTACTGGCGTGGTGATGCAAAAAACAAAATGCTGCAGCGTATTTACGGCACCGCATGGGCGGATAAAAAACAGCTGAATGCCTATCTGCAACGTTTGGAAGAAGCAGCTAAACGCGATCACCGTAAAATTGGCAAACAACTCGACCTGTATCATATGCAGGAAGAAGCACCAGGTATGGTGTTCTGGCATAACGATGGCTGGATTATTTTCCGTGAACTGGAAACCTTTATCCGCCAGAAATTGCGCGAATACGATTATGAAGAAGTAAAAGGTCCATTCATGATGGATCGCGTGTTGTGGGAACGTTCAGGCCATTGGGATAAATATGCCGATGCGATGTTCACTACTTCATCTGAAAACCGCGAATACGCGATTAAACCGATGAACTGTCCGGGTCACGTTCAGATCTTCAATCAGGGTCTGAAATCGTACCGTGATCTGCCATTGCGTATGGCTGAGTTTGGTAGCTGCCACCGTAACGAACCATCAGGCTCTTTGCATGGTCTGATGCGTGTTCGTGGTTTCACACAAGATGACGCGCATATTTTCTGTGCGGAAAATCAGATCCAGGATGAAGTTTCATCTTGTATCCGTATGGTGTATGACACTTACAGCACCTTTGGCTTTAAAAATATTGCGGTAAAACTGTCGACCCGTCCGGAAAAACGTATTGGTAGTGACGAAATGTGGGATCGTGCAGAAGAAGCACTGAGCGAAGCATTGAAGCACAACAATATCGAATTTGACCTGCAACCGGGTGAAGGTGCCTTCTACGGTCCGAAGATCGAATTTACTTTGCATGATTGTCTGGATCGCGCGTGGCAATGTGGTACTGTGCAGCTCGACTTTGCATTACCTGGTCGATTAGGTGCAACTTATGTCGGTGAAGATAACGACCGTCATGTGCCAGTCATGATCCACCGGGCAATTCTTGGCTCTATGGAACGCTTCATCGGTATTCTGACTGAAGAAACTGCCGGATATTTCCCTCTGTGGTTAGCTCCATTGCAGGCAGTAGTGATGAATATCACTGATAATCAGGCCGATTATGTGAAGCAAGTGGTTAATACTTTGAATGAATCAGGCATCCGAGCAAAAGCGGACTTGAGAAATGAGAAGATTGGCTTTAAAATCCGTGAGCATACTTTGAAACGCGTTCCTTACATGCTTGTCTGTGGCGATAAAGAAATGGAAGCAGGCGAAATAGCAGTAAGAACCCGTAAAGGTGTTGATTTAGGTAAATTCAAAGTAACTGATTTAGTAGACAAGTTACGCAAAGAAATCAGCACTCGTATATTAAATATTGTGGAGGAATAAACTATAAACGGCGCAAAGAAAACTGGAAAACAAGCACCACGTACTCGCATCAACGGTGAGATTCGTCTAAAAGAAGTTCGACTTGTCGGCCTTGAAGGTGAAGCACTCGGAATTGTCTCTATCGAAGAGGCATTAGATGCAGCAATTAAAGCTGGTGTAGACTTGGTTGAAATCAGCCCAACGGCTGAACCACCAGTTTGTCGTATTATGGATTTTGGCAAATTCCTCTATGAAAAGAGTAAATCTGTCAAAGAACAAAAGAAGAAAACCAAACAGATCCAGATCAAGGAAATTAAATTCCGTCCTGGAACTGATGAAGGCGACTATCAGGTAAAACTACGCAACCTGATTCGTTTTCTAGAGGAAGGGGATAAAGCCAAAGTAACACTGCGTTTCCGCGGTCGTGAAATGGCACATCAAGACCTCGGCATGAACGTCCTGGAACGCGTAAAAGCTGACCTGGAAGAACTTGCTGTAGTGGAGTCTTTCCCACGTGTGGAAGGTCGCCAAGCTGTCATGATGTTAGCCCCGAAAAAACGGTAATTAGGCTTTCAAGTAAAACGGCCATCAGATCTCGGTCTGATGGTTTTTTTCGCCTGATTATATTACTGGCAAATACAATGCGGAGTTCGTATGCCAAAAATGAAAACAGACCGTGGTGCTGCGAAGCGCTTCAAAAAAACCGGTTCCGGTGGTTTTAAGTGCAAGCACGCTAACAAGCGTCACATCCTGACCAAGAAAACTACCAAGCGTAAGCGTCACTTGCGTGCGCCAGGCATGGTCGCCAAACCTGATTTGGCTCGAGTTTCAGCAATGCTGCCATACGCATAAGGGAAGGATTGACAAATGCCAAGAGTTAAACGTGGTGTGACTGCTCGTGCTCGTCACAAAAAAGTTCTGAATGCAGCCAAAGGTTATTATGGTGCTCGTTCCCGTATCTACCGTGTAGCTGTTCAAGCAGTTACTAAAGCTGGTCAGTATGCTTACCGTGACCGCCGTCAGAAAAAACGTCAATTCCGTCAATTATGGATTGTGCGTATCAACGCTGCAGCTCGTTTAAACGGTCTGTCTTACAGCCGTTTCATCAACGGTCTGAAGAAAGCTTCTATCGAAATCGATCGTAAGATCCTTTCCGATATCGCAGTTCATGATAAAGCGACCTTTACCGCACTGGTAGAGAAAGCGAAAGCCGCACTGGCTTAATCAAGTACGTTGCGAATAGGGAGGCGAAAGCCTCCCTTTTTTTATCTGCGTTTCCCATCATTCTGTTTTATTTCCTCGATTTAGCCTTTTCTTGCTCATGATCTGTCAGTTAATCGTATTCATAACAACTGAATCTGTGATTCAGCCTTTTGATTGCGTTATTACCGATTTATACTAGGCGGTTATGATCAAAGCGTAATTGGTTATCGCTCGACAGAGCAGCAATCTGCAGAACAAAACCTTGTACAGACAAGGGTAATGAGGGAAACATGCAGCAACTAGAAGAAGTCGTCGTCAGTGCACTGACGAAAATTACCGAAGCTAATGACAATAACGCGCTGGAAGCGTTACGTGTTGAGTATTTTGGTAAAAAGGGTGTTTTTACTGAACAGATGAAATCACTGGCTGGTTTATCAGCGGAAGAGCGTCCGGCAGCAGGGCAACTGATCAATCAGGCTAAAGAAAAAGTTCAAAACGCATTAAATGATCGTCGTGAAGCATTAACTACTGCTGAGTTAGCTATCAAGTTAGCGGCAGAGACCATTGACGTGTCATTGCCTGGTCGTCGTTTTGAAAATGGTGGTATTCATCCTGTTACCCGCACTATTGAACGCATGGAGCGTATTTTTGGTGAACTGGGCTTTACGTCTGCATATGGCCCAGAGATCGAAGATGACTTTCATAATTTTGATGCGTTGAATATTCCCGGGCACCATCCTGCGCGCACTGATCATGACACCTTCTATTTCAACCCTACATTGATGCTGCGTACTCACACCTCTGGTGTGCAGATCCGTACCATGGAAAAACAGCAGCCACCAATTCGTATTATTGCTCCGGGTCGTGTTTATCGTAACGATTACGATCAGACGCATACGCCTATGTTCCATCAGGTTGAAGGTTTGCTCATTGATGAAAATATCAGTTTCACTAACCTGAAAGGGATCTTGCACGATTTCCTGCGTAATTTCTTTGAAGAAGATTTACAGATCCGCTTCCGTCCGTCTTATTTCCCGTTCACAGAGCCAAGCGCGGAAGTGGATGTTATGGGTAAGAATGGTCGTTGGTTGGAAGTGTTAGGCTGCGGCATGGTGCATCCGAATGTACTGCGTTCAGTTGGGATTGATCCTGAGAAATACTCTGGTTTTGCCTTCGGAATGGGGGTTGAACGTCTGACAATGTTGCGCTACGGCGTTAACGATTTGCGTGCGTTCTTCGAAAATGACCTTCGTTTCCTCAAGCAGTTCAAATAAGGATCAATCAACATGAAATTTAATAAAGCCTGGATTGATGAGCTGGTTCCAACCTCCTTGTCTGCCAAAGAACTAGCTGCACAGATCACTATGGCTGGTCTGGAAGTCGATGGTATTGAACCTGTTGCAGGTAATTTCAACGGTGTGGTCATCGGTGAAGTTGTTGAATGCGCACAACACCCTGATGCTGACAAATTACGTGTTACCAAAGTAAATGTTGGTGAAGCAGAGCTGCTGGACATCGTTTGTGGCGCGCCAAATTGCCGCCAGGGTCTGCGTGTGGCTGTCGCAACGGTAGGTGCTGTATTACCAGGTGATTTTGTTATCAAAAAAGCAAAACTGCGTGGTTTACCATCTCACGGTATGCTGTGTTCATTCTCTGAATTGGGGATCGGTTCTGATCATAGCGGTATAATTGAACTGCCTTCCGATGCGCCAATTGGTACTGATGTACGTGAATACTTGTCGCTGAACGATTCTTGTATCGAAGTTGATCTGACCGCTAACCGTGCTGATTGTTTGGGTATGCTGGGTTTAGCTCGTGAAATCGCCGTGTTAAATCGTTGCGCATTGAACGAACCAGAAATCAAAACAGTCACTGCTACATTGCCAGACATTTACCCAATTAATGTGCAGGCAACAGCGGATTGCCCTCGTTATTTAGGCCGTGTATTGCGTGGTCTGAACGTTAAAGCAGAAACACCACTGTGGATGCAAGAACGCCTGCGTCGTTGCGGCCTGCGTTCCATCGACCCGATTGTTGATGTGACTAACTATGTTCTGTTGGAACTGGGTCAGCCGATGCATGCGTTTGATCTGGCGAAATTGCAGGGTGCAATTCAGGTTCGCCGTGCAACTGCCGGTGAAAAACTGACACTGCTGGATCAAACCGAAGTTTCTTTACGTGATGATACGCTGATCATTGCCGATGATCGTGGTGCTATCGCGATGGCTGGTATTTTCGGTGGTGCAGACACCGGTGTCGATGCTGAAACCACGACAGACATCATGCTGGAATGTGCTTTCTTCCAACCACTGTCGATTACTGGCCGTGCTCGTGTATATGGCCTGCGTACAGACTCTTCTCACCGTTTTGAGCGTGGTGTTGACCCTCAGGTTCAGTATAAAGCTATCGAGCGTGCTACAGCCTTGTTGCTGGAGATCTGTGGTGGTGCTTGTGGTCCGGTGATTGATCAATCTGCTCCTGAAGAGTTGCCTGCTGCTAAAACGGTAACATTGCGTCGTGAAAAACTGACCAAACTAGTAGGTATTGCATTTGATGATGCCGAAGTGGTCGACATTCTGACTCGCCTTGGTTTGCAAGTTACAGCTACAGAAAGCGGCTGGGTGACTAATGTACCAAGCTGGCGCTTTGATATTGCGATTGAAGAAGACTTGGTCGAGGAAATTGCCCGTATTTATGGATACGACAATATCCCTAATATCGCGCCGGAAGCGCGTTTGACAATGTCTGAGCATAAAGAAGCAGAACAGCCACTGAAACGCTTGCGTGATGTGTTAGTGGATCGTGGTTTCCAGGAAGCCATTACCTACAGCTTCATCGATCCAAAAGTATTGTCATTACTGGAACCATCGGCGGATCCAATTGTTCTGCCAAACCCGATTGCATCAGACATGGCGGCAATGCGTGTATCTCTGCTGCCTGGTCTGCTGGGTGCAGTAGTGTATAACCAGAATCGTCAACAAACTCGCGTTCGTCTGTTTGAGTCTGGTTTGCGTTTTATTCGTGATGCCAGCGCAGAAAATGGTATTCGTCAGGAAGCCATGTTGGCTGGTGTTATCACTGGTAACGCTGCGGAAGAAAATTGGACGATTCCAAATCGTGCAGTCGATTTCTTCGATCTGAAAGGTGACGTTGAAGCATTACTGGAACTGACCGCTAATACTGATGCGTACCGTTTTGTTCGTTGTGAGCATCCTGCTTTGCATCCAGGTCAATCTGCAACGATAGAATTTAATGGTAAATCAGTAGGTTACATCGGCGTTGTTCATCCATCACTGGAGAAAAAACTGGGATTGAAGAGCAAAGCTATTGTATTTGAAGTGGAATTAGCCGCAATTCTGCAACGAAATATCCCTTCGTTTGCCGAGGTTTCTAAATTCCCAGGTAACCGTCGTGACTTAGCAATTGTGGTCGACCAAGCAATTTCTGCAGATGATATCTTACGATTAGCAAGAAAAGTTGGCGGAAATCAGGTAGTTGGCATAAACTTATTTGACACATACCAGGGTACTGGTGTGCCGGATGGCAAAAAGAGTCTGGCATTCAGTATCGTTCTGCAAAACACAGAACGAACTCTGGAAGATAAGGAGATTGCTGAAACAATGGAACGCGTTGTCGATGCACTCCGAGTAGAGTTCAATGCTACTTTGAGGGACTAGCTATGGCCTTGACCAAAGCCGATATTGCAGAACATCTTTTTACTGAGTTGGGTATAAGCAAACGTGACTCCAAAGAACTGGTAGAAACGTTTTTTGAGGATATCCGACTGGCCCTTGAAACTGGCGAGCAAGTGAAAATATCTGGCTTTGGTAATTTCGAACTCCGGACGAAAAATCAACGTCCGGGGCGAAATCCGAAAACAGGCGAAGATATTCCAATCACTGCAAGACGAGTAGTAACCTTCCGTCCTGGACAGAAGCTGAAATCCCGGGTTGAGCACGCGAGACCTGTGGACGATGATGATGACCGCGATGGTGGTGATGAATAAACAAAAAGGCCAGTCTTAGACTGGCCTTTTTGTTTTGTACGGTTTGACAGTAGCGCTGTTAATCAGCAGATAAATTCATCAAATTTGTCAGGTGGTGATTTTGGTGCCGGTTTAACTTTGACTATAGATACATGACCTAATCGACGAAGTAGTTTTTTACCGTTCCACTCTTTTGTTGCCACACTAAAGCAAGCCATCTGTAATTCATCCAGTTCCGTTTTTAGCTGAGCATAGAAAGGTAACTGTTCCAGGCAAGTGAAGGGCTGAGCGCAACGTTGCGATGCCCAGACTAACAATGCCTGATAAGCTAAAAGCGGATCGTTTCTCAGACAGCCGTGTTTAAGCGCTTTCCATAATTGGTAGCGCTCATAACGAGTGCGAAGCGCTTTTCTGTAATACCAGAGAATAGCCAGTATTGGCGTCAGTAGAGCAACGACGACTCCGGCGATAAATAATATCTTTGGCAGTAAACTGCTCCAGAACTGTGTGCTTGCTGATGGTTTCTTTTGCGTAGAGGGGTTAGCTACTGGCTTAGTGTTGTTTGCGACGATAGAGGCCATAAATTTACGTTCATCGAGTGATGCAATTTGCGGCCGATCACTAATCGTATTCCACCAATTTAAATGTATTACCGGTGTTGCGAAGGCGATATTTTTTTCCGGAACAAAGATCTGTTTAATGATTTTTTTACTGATCAGCATACCATTTTGATATTGCTGTTCATCTTTTGCACTATCACGATACACCTTTACATCAGTAATAACTGGGGTTGGTATGTCGGGGATTTGTTCTGGAATGTTATTAATCCCTGTTAGCGTGATAGTCCGGGTTAATGGCTGACCTGTCTTTGCATAGCTGGTTTGTGGCTCCCACCGCTCATCAATGGTAATGCCAGCGCTCGGTAACCACTCTTTTTCTGCGCCATGAAAAGAGGAGGGCACTGATTTAACTTCGATAATATGTTCATCTGATATCTGTTTATTATCGGAAGCCAGCGTGGCACCAGACAGTGTTAATGTTCCTGTTTTTTCTGGAATAACGATGTAGTTATACGCCAGTGTTTCCTGATAGTGATCAGCAAATATTTCTTTATCTTCAACAGGTTCACCTGCCGGAATAATTTTTAATCCTTCTATCTGAGGAATAACAGGAGGTCTATTTTCCGGATCCGCTCTTTTAGCCATTGTTACTGTGTAGGTCAGAAGTTCATTCTTATACGCACTTTCAGCACTGATCTGGCTTTCTAACAAATGAACCGGCTGTAGTGCTTCCGTTTGTTCCGGCGATGTTTGATCCGTATAAGTGATCTGATTCGAGTTGGTATCATTGACCGTTATGGTGACCGGCTGAGTTTCACTATCAGCGATTTTTAATGTAGGAATAGTAATTTCACCGGCAGATACCGGTTGTAAAGGAATAGTCCAACTAGTTTCTGTTGTAGATGCATGGGAGATTTGCAGATTACCGATGATGAAATCTTTAAACAGTGGTCTGATATCAAGGGAATCATCACTGAGATTGGCATCAGCGGTAAGTGTGTATGTGAGACTGTCACCGAGGGATAAAGTCTGTACATCGACATTGCCAGTGACCTGAACAGCTAGAGCTGATGAACACCAGAAAACGGCTAAGCTATATAAACTGCAACGATATAATTTCACCATAATAACCTAGTCAGACTTATTCTTTTGTTGTAGTTGTAATCTTTTTTGCATCAGATCGCCAGGTTCTTCCGGTAATGCCTTAAGAAAACTAAGCGCTTTCTCAATATTGCCATCTTTATTTTGCAATGCGGCTATTGCAGCATCATCTTTATTTTCAGGTGCTTGTTTTTTTAACCAAAGCTCAAGAATAGCTTTGTTTTCTCTTGCTTCCCGAAGCTCAGGATTAAGTTGAAGCGCATGGTTATACGCTAAAATAGCTTCTTTTATTTTACCGGTATGAGCTAACGCATTTCCCCGGTTATAGTTAGATACATCAGTATTTACTTTTTCGTAGAAGCTAATTGCTGCATCAAACTTTCCTGCACGATACATTGCATTACCTTTCCAGATAACATTCTGGAATAATTCAGCTGCCTGCTGATATTTACCTTGTTCATAAAGCGCTAATGCTGGATCTTTTGCATATGAATGTTCAGGAACGGAAATTAGAAATAAAAGACAAAGAATGTAACCACGGCGGAATAATATAGACATCAGTAATAATGGTAACAGCACAAAATAGCCAATTTCAGTATATATAAGTGTTTCATGGGTTGTTTTTTGTGCTGTATTTGCTTGGTTATCAGTTAAGTACTGATCAAGGCTATTTATATCTATTATTTTGCCTTTTAATTTGGCTGCAGCGTCAGTTAACACGGTCAAAGGGGTTTTTGCTACAATCAATTGTCCGGTATGCGTGCGCAGTAACCCGCCTTCAGGTAATGGCACAACGGAGCCGGTTGATGTGCCCACAGAGATAATATCTACAGGCCAGTTAAATGGGTGCAGGTAATTAACAATTTTTTCAGATTGTAATACTGTCAGCTGATCAGTGATTAATAATAGTCTGACCTGACTATTAGGTTTTAATTGCGTAATCAGAGACCCCGCCAGTTTTATAGCATCTGGCACTGATGAACCGGGTTTGGGCATCACTTCAGGATTTAAGGCTTCGACGAAATGAGCCAATGTGCCATGGTCATCGGTAAACGGCGAAATAATATGTGCCGTGCCAGCAAAGGCAATCAATGCAGTATTAGTGGTTTTATTTTTTTCTAAATAGGCGATCAACTTTTGTTTTGTCAGTGCTAACCG
>Ga0183099_1000953_pt1 | contig 18070 bp, 13 predicted proteins | sample Biomet1_FD_127788 | JGI IMG/M metagenome (GOLD analysis project Ga0183099, IMG submission 127788) | Microbial communities from bioreactor (seeded with anoxic lake sediment) at LBNL, California, USA - Biofuel metagenome 1 | ecosystem: Engineered > Bioreactor > Anaerobic > Unclassified ... | reverse complement strand
GTCTGATTGATACAATGGAGGAAATGCAGATTATCGGACCGAATCGTGGCAGTAAACCACGGGAAATTTTAATGACAAACGAAGATGTACAGAGTATGTTAAACAAGGATTAAGGGATTTATTTGCTGAGATCCGATGGATGAGAGAAGGTAAAGAGAAAGAATTTTATGGATAAAAAATTAACGATATCATCATATATTTTAGTTGGGTCGATGTTGTTTGGCTTGTTTTTTGGTGCGGGGAATTTGATTTTTCCCGTTCATATGGGACAGGAAGCGGGCAGCAGTGTGTTTATCGCTGCCGCCGGGTTTCTGCTGACTGGCGTTGGCCTGCCGTTTCTTGGGGTTGTGGCTATTGGCATATCAAAAAGCAATGGACTGTTTGGTTTGGCCAGTCGCGTGCATCCGCTTTATGCGGCCGGAATGACGATTTTGCTGTACCTGACGATTGGACCATGTTTTGCTTTGCCACGTACAGGTACCGTATCATACGAAATTGGGCTGGCACCACATATTACGGCAGAAAATCAGGCTTTGGGACTGGCTGTATTTACGGCGCTGTTCTTTTTGACCGCCCTGGTGTTTTCGCTTAAGCCGAGCAAGATCCTAACCTGGGTGGGCAAGATCTTAAACCCGCTGTTTTTGCTGTTTTTGGCATTTTTAATTATTATCAGCTTTTTGTCGCCGATGGGAGCTGTTGGCACGGCACCGGTCCATGGTGCCTATGTGCAGGATGCATTTTTTAAGGGGTTTACGGAGGGGTATAATACGATGGATGCCCTGGCCTCGCTTGCTTTTGGTATAATTGTCGTTCAGACCCTCAAGGATTTGGGGGTTACCAGTCCGAAACATATTGCTTTGGGAACCGTTAAAGCGGGGCTGGTCAGCATAATCCTGATGGGCGTAATCTACAGCTGCCTGGCTTATATCGGTGCGACCAGTATTGCCGCTTATGAGCTTTCGGCAAATGGCGGGATCGCCCTGGCGCAGATTGCCAATTATTATTTTGGCTCGGCGGGCAGTTTGCTGTTGGCACTCATTGTGACGCTGGCCTGCTTGAAAACAGCAATTGGCCTGATCACGGCCTGCTCGGAAACTTTTGCTGAATTGTTTCCTCATTCACTAAGTTATCGTCAATACGTCTTTTTGTTCACCATAATTTCCTTCTTGATTGGAAATGTCGGTCTGACACAGATTATTTCACTGGCGATTCCGGTTCTTATGTTTTTGTATCCGCTGGCGATCACTTTGATTTTGTTGGCATTTTTGTCACCGCTCTTTAGGCATCGGCAGGTCGTCTATTTATTTACGACGGGGTTTACACTAGTCGCAGCTGTTGGTGATGCGCTTAATGCACTGCCTGAATTTTTGCGAGGGGAATCGGCGGTGCAGTTGTTGATTGCTTTGTACCGCGATATTTTGCCATATTTTTGACATTGGCATGGGCTGGGTAGTTCCGGCAGCTTGTGGTCTGATCCTTGGCTGGATCTGCGGTCTTTTCCAAAAAAATAGTGAACGCGTATTTTGATTTTTGTACAGCCGGCTTTTGTCGGCTGTTTTTTTATGCTCAGATAAAAGCAGGGGTTTTTAGTGGAATTGTAGAAATGATAAGCAATGATAAATTTACTAAAAAATCTGAATATTTAATCCGTATCAAAAATATAGAAGGGTGGCGGTAAAAATGCTATGCACAGTAACGGAACAGGTATTGGTGGCAATTTATCTGGAACAGCAAAAAGAAGTACCTCATATGATGCGGCTTACACATGGTTTACTTGATCTGTCACCGGAAAAATTTACTGCGGCAATAGAAAGGCTCCGGCATGATCGACTGATCAAAAATGTGGAAGTTATTGAGGATGATGCCGGTACCCCCCTGTTTGCTTTTATTGAACAGACGCGCCTCACCATGGCCGGGCAGGAATACATCGAGAACAAATTTTCTCTGGGGGATTGGTGGGCTCAAACGAAAAAAATCCAACAGATCCAGCAGCTTTTGCTGGAGGCCGGGCTTCACTCGCTGGCAAAGCTGGCCAGCGATGTGCAGCAATTGCTTTTAGTGGATGAGTAAGGAAAGGTTTATAGAGCGGAGCATTTTGGGCAGCGGAACCCCCTTGCATCTTTGCGGGCTTATTTTCTGCTGCCTGATAAATTGCCGGACAGCGCAGGGGGTATTGGCATAGGGTGTGCAGGTAGTGCTGGTAAAAGCTACAAGCATCTGAACAATTTAAAATCGCGACAAATATGGATAAATGATACTAAACAATATAAAAACAAGAAACTGTAAAAAAAAGGTATTGATTCTCCAGCTGATTATAATTATAATTAAATATATCATTTGGTCAGTAAAACAAAAGGAAAAAGCAGGCGAATCTTTATTTTTTTGATTGCAGTAAAATTGACAAAATATGCCTTGTATGAAATACTGAGAAAGTTATAAATCTTTTATTTAAATGTATAGACAATTGTGAAGATATAGAATATTTTGAATGAAATAACTAGCGAGGATGCTGAGAATGACGAAGGACCGCTATAAAGCAATGGATTGGCCGGGACTTATTGAGTGTTTGACAACGATTGCCCAATCACTGGGCATCGCCCCGGGAAAAGATTTTGCGCCGGCAGAGCTTTCTGCACTTGCCGCGCAGGATGCCATCATCAAACAAATGGCAAAAAAACTGAAACTGAAAATAAAAGCAGTACATATGACCATAGAAGAGCTCGCTGAGGCGGTGCCGGCAGTTGCCCGTATGAAGGACGGTTCCTATCTTGTTATTGGAAAGAATAATGGCCGGATGATTTTGATCTACCGGCCGGCGACAGGTAAGCCGGAAACCGTTTCCTTGGAAGAATTTCAATCCCAGTGGAGCGGGGAATGCATTTGCCTGAAAAAACCTTTCAGCCTGCGGGAGGTTGGTGGGAAATTCAATTTGACCTGGTTTATTCCGGTGATCTTTCGCTATCGGAAGTATTTTTTTGAAATTATAACGGCGTCATTTTTCCTGCAGGTATTTGGCTTGATAGTCCCGCTGTTTACCCAGGTAATCATCGATAAGGTGATTGTGCACCGGGGGACATCAACTCTTGATGTATTAGCAATTGCCCTTGTTTTTTTTGCGCTGTTTCAATGCGTGATGTCGATTGCCCGCACGTATATATCAACTCATACAACAAATAAGATCGATATGATTCTGGGGGCCAAGCTGTTTCGCCATTTGATATCGCTCCCCATGCGATATTTTGAAGTGCGGCGGGTAGGCGATACCCTGACACGTGTATCGGCCCTGAACAGCATTCGGGATTTTTTGACAAATTCTTCAATTACGGTTTTTTTGGATACGTTTTTTTCGATTGTATTTATTGGCGTGATGTTTTATTACAGTGCCTGGTTGACGGCAATTGCCCTCTTGCCACTGCCGCTATATCTGCTGCAGAATCTTATCGCGACGCCTGTTTATAGGCAGCGACTCAATGCAGTCTGGGCAACCGGCGCTGAAAGCAATGCTTTTTTGGTAGAGTCGGTTACCGGCGTACAGACGATCAAAGCGCTGGCTCTGGAGCCACAGTTTAATCATAAGTGGGAGCATGTATTGGCGCGTTATATCAGTACAGGCTTTGACAGTTCGAAATTTAATATTTATCTGAACTGTTCTAGCAGTACCATCCAAAATATAACGACTTTTGGTATCTTACTGGCCGGTGGTCATATGGTAATGGAAGGGACCATGACCATTGGTCAGCTGGTGGCCTTTCAGATGCTGGCCAGGCAGGTCAGTGAGCCGATGCATCGCTTAACTGGAATGTGGCAGACCTGTCAGCAGACAATGCTGGCTGTGGAACGGCTCGGGGATATTTTAAATACACCAACCGAACCAGGACGAGTAGAAGGAAAAGCGCATCTGTCGCCACTGCAGGGGAAGATTCAACTGGAGGATGTTACATTTCGTTATCAGGCTGAAGGGAATCCGGCTGTAGAAGAACTTACCCTTGAAATTGAACCGGGAATGTGTGTGGGGATTGTCGGCCGGTCAGGCTCAGGCAAAAGTACGATTACCAAGCTGATACAACGGCTGTATCTGCCGGAAAGTGGAACGGTATTTCTCGATGGGATTGATGTCATGGATATGGATCCGTCGTGGCTGCGCCGGCAGATCGGCGTCGTTTTGCAGGAAAATTTCTTGTTTAATGGCAGTGTGCGTGACAACATCGCCCTGGCTAACCCCAGTGCCTCCATTGAGCAGGTCATCCAATCAGCAAAGCTTGCGGGAGCACATGAGTTTATTCTCGAACTGCCGGAAGGGTATGATACCAAAGTTGGTGAGCGGGGGTCGATGCTCTCTGGTGGCCAACAGCAGCGGATTGCAATTGCTCGGGCTGTATTTGAAAACCCTAAAATACTGATTTTCGATGAGGCGACGAGTGCGCTTGACTATGAATCGGAGCGGATCATTATGGACAATCTGGATAAGATTTCTTCCGGCCGGACCATGCTGATGATCGCCCATCGCCTGTCGACTGTCCGCAATTGTGACCTGATCGTTGTGATTGAACGCGGTCGGCTGGCTGAACAGGGAACGCATGAAAAATTGATGGCAAAAAAAGGCATGTACTATGATCTGTATATGCAGCAAGAGGGTTAATATGTTGAAGAAGATAATGAATTTATATAAAAGCGTTGTTTCGCGGTTAATTGGAAACGACGAAGAAAATAAGCTGAGAAAAGAAGAAATTGAATTTTTGCCGGCAGCGCTCGAAGTGGTTGAAATGCCGCCATCACCTGTCGGGCGCAAGGTCTTATGGACCTTGTTTATGTTGCTGTTGGTTGTCTTTGTCTGGGTAATGATTGGACAGGTCGATGAGGTTGCCGTTGCCACCGGCAAGATTATTCCAAATGGGCAGGTTAAGACCGTTCAGGCTGAGGATAAAGGCGTGGTCAAGGCGATTTATGTCAGTGAGGGGCAGCTGGTGAAAAAGGGGGAGCCGCTGGTTGACCTTGATACGACCATTACCGCGGCAGATGTAAAGCGGCTCCGTCAGCAGGTGGCCTATTTTTCCCTTGATCTTGATCGTCTGACGGCAGAGCAGAATCATCAGCCGTTTATACCTAAAGCATATCCTGATCTTGAACCGAAAGATATTGCATTTCAACAAAATCTATATCAGAGTCGGTTGCAGGAATACAATACAAAACTGGCCGTTGCCAGCAGTACCAAGATGCAAAATGAAGCGAATCTGCGCAGTTCGCGGGCAGGCTATCAGAAAATGATGGAGCAATATGAAATTGCCCGGGAACAGGCGGAGCGAGTAGAAAAACTTGCAGCTGAGGAAGCGATTTCCACCTTTGTCATGTTTGATTATCAGACGAAACGGATAGAGCTTGAGGGCAATATCCGGTCACAGGAAGCTGAAATTTCACGCATGGAGTGGAGCATAACCGAGGCCCAAAAGCAGATCGAAAATGTAGAGGCTGAGCGCAGTCGGGAAATTATGACCTCCATTGTTGATGATCGGCAAAAGCTGTCAGGATTTACCGAAGAGCTAAAAAAAGCCGAAGAGAAAGACCGGCTGTCGCATATTATAGCCCCGATTGACGGGCGTGTAAGCCGGCTCGATATCCATACGGTTGGCGGCATTGTAACTCCGGCCCAGGCCTTGATGGAAATTGTGCCGGACGAGGCTGTCATGCAGGTAGAAGCCTGGGTTGAAAACAAAGATATTGGTTTTGTTCAGCCGGGCCAGCAAGCCGAAGTCAAGGTGGAAACCTTTAACTTCCAAAAATTTGGCACGATTGATGCTAATGTGGTTGAAGTCAGCCCTAATGCGGTTGAGGATAAGGACAAAGGCAGGGTGTATCGTGTTTTACTGGATTTTGACAAAAACAGCTTTAATGTAAATGGCAAGGATGTAGCTATAAGTTCTGGCATGACGGCAACAGGGGAAATAAAAATCCGCAAGAAACGGATTATAGAATTCTTCCTGGATCCGTTCCGTCAATACAAAAGCGAGGCTTTAAGGGAGCGTTAAACATATGGAAAACAATCAGGAATTGGTCGGACAACCGGAAAAAATAAAAAAAGTGGATACCGGTCTTTGCTGTCTGGTCATGATTGCAAAAATGCAGGGGATTCCCGCTGAATTTGAACAATTGCGGCGGGCCTATGTTGTTGATGCGCAGGGAATGGATACGATGACGATGCTGCGGGCCAGCAAGGAAATTGGCTTGAAAGCCCGGGCTCTCATCATGGAGAAAAACCGCTTTTTCCTGTTACCCTTTCCGCTGGTAGCTCTTTTGCAAAATGGAAACTATGTCGTTGTCATGAAATGTGAACAGGAAAAGGTGATTCTGCTTGATCCCTACCGACGGCACCCTGAAATTGTACCGCTTGAACGCTTTTTTGAAGCGTGGAGTCAGAAGGTTATTTTATTCGCTAAAGCCGGGATAACTGAAAAGCAGGAAAAACATTTTGATCTGAGCTGGTTTATTCCCGTGATCTTTCGCTATAAGAAGTTTCTCTACCAGGTTTTGGGTTTATCCTTTTTACTGCAAATCTTCGGGCTGATCAGCCCAATGTTTACACAGGTCATTATCGATAAGGTGCTTGTTCACCGCAGCTTATCTACGCTTGATGTGCTGGTAGCCGGCATGGCAATTGTATCGTTGTTCCAAATCTGGATTACCGGTCTGCGCAGTTATTTATTTACTCATACGACGAATAAGGTTGACGTGGTGCTTAGCACGAAGCTATTTCGGCATATTACAGCCCTGCCATTGAAATATTTTTCAACCTGGCAGGTTGGTGATATCGTGACACGCGTGCGGGAACTCGATACGGTACGCCAGTTTATCACCGGTTCAGCACTTACCATCGTGCTTGATACAATTTTTACAATTGTCTATGTCATCGCCATGTTTAATTACAGCCGGGTGCTGAGCCTGATTGTTCTGTTGATTTTGCCGATTTATATCTGCCTGAATTTAGTGATTACGCCGATTTTTCGCAAGCGGCTCAATGAGAATTTCCTGGCCAAATCAGAAAATCAGACGTTTTTAATTGAGACGGTAACCGGGATTCAGACAGCAAAAACGATGGCCGTGGAAGGCCAGTTTGCCCAAAAATGGGAACTGTTACTGGCAAAGTACATTAAGAGTTCATTTGCTACGGCAAATTTAGGGAATTTTGCTGGCAATATTGGCAGCTTTATTCAGCAGATGTTTACGGTGGCTGTGCTTTGGTATGGCTCCCATATCGTTATGAAGGGTGAAATTACCATTGGTGAGCTGATTGCCTTCCAGATGATGTCAGGGCAGGTGATTGCTCCGGTACTGAGGATTGTAAACATGTGGCAGAGCTTTCAACAGACCAAGGTTTCGGTTGATAAGCTTGGCGATATTTTAAATGAGGAAGCGGAACCGGCGTTTGATTCGACGCGGACGACGCTGCCTTCAATACAGGGGAATATTGTGTTTGACCGCGTGAGTTTCCGTTATCGCGCCGATATGGCTGAGGTTTTATATCAATTATCCATCCGCATAAAAGCCGGATCCAGCGTTGGGATTGTCGGCCGGTCAGGATCGGGCAAGAGTACCCTGACCAAGATGATTCAACGGCTCTATGTTCCTGAATCGGGGCGGGTGCTGATTGATGGTGTCGATCTGGCGCAGATTGAACCAGCCTGGCTGCGACGACAGGTTGGTGTTGTTTTGCAGGAAAACTATTTATTCAGTGGTTCGATCCGCGACAATATAGCGATATCCTCGATGGAAGCCACGATGGACGATATCATTCGGGTTGCCAAAATCAGTGGTGCCCATGATTTTATAGAGAAACTACCGCAGGGCTATGATACTCTGACTGGTGAGCGCGGAACCGGATTATCCGGCGGTGAGCGCCAGCGAATCGCGATTGCCCGGGCGCTGTTGACCAATCCGCGGATTTTGATTTTTGATGAAGCGACAAGTGCGCTCGATTTTGAATCGGAACACATCATTATGAAAAATCTGAAGCAGATTTCGGCGGGCCGGACGATGATCATGATTGCCCATCGCCTGTCGACCGTCCAGCATTGTGATCAAATTATTGTGATAGATCATGGGCGGGTTGCTGAAGCTGGCTCCCATGAAAAATTAATGCAGGCAAAGGGATTGTATTATTATCTCTCCTGCCAGCAAAACCGTGAACCCGAGGAAAAAACTACCACAGCATGACAGGTAATTGTTCCAATAGAGTATGTAATCCGTAAATTTATTTCGTCATCCAGTTTTGACAATACTGTTAGGCAGTGTTGTCGAAAAAATAAATGGAGGTAAGGTACAATGGGAAAAGGTTGTCAGGAAAAAAATTAATTGGGGAGGTAATCAACTGAAATGGGACTTTTTAAAAAGCTTGCCGATGATTTAGTAAGTGACATCACAGGGGATTTCAGTACAAAAGCGAAGCGTGCAAGTCTTGTGGCCAGCAATTTATCGGTTGCAACCGATACAATTGCATCTACTATTGCCGGCGTAACCAAAAGAATCATCACAGATCCGATTGGTACAGCGGAAATGGTAGTGAAAGACACCGAAGTAGCTATTTTTGGTCATACGGGGCCACACATTGGCCGTGATGTAGCCAGCTTTATCCAAGGCTTGCCACATCTGGCTGAGGACGCTGCATTAAATGTTTTTAATGCTTTGCCGTCGACTAAGCCGACACCTGTATACCAGAGACAATCCGATGCGATCAGTGCTGCTGCCAATACGGCAATAACAAGTAAGTTCTCTACAGGCGCTTCGCTCGGTGATTTGTCATGGCTTATCTACAAGGGACGCATGGTATCAAATTCAGAAATTACTGATAAGTGGAAACTTTACCGCGAAGCAGAAACTTCTCACGGATTCAACAGCCGGGTATATGTCGATGGTGCCAATAAGCAGGTTGCAATTACCTTGGAAGGCACGCAGGCCAACAGCGATTTAAGTCCGCTCTGGCTGAGCAAAGACGGTTTGGCTGATCTTGAAATCGGTCTTGGCGTAATTCCGCCGCAGATGCGCGAAGGCTACGAACAATTTAAAGCCCTCGTTGCCGATGTTGTCAATAAATTTGGGGCGGATTATGGCATCAGCGTAGCGGGTCACTCCTTAGGCGGCGGTCTCGCCCAGATGATGCCGGGGATGTACTTTATTGACACGGGCGTGGCTCTGCCGACTTTGGCGGAAGCGGGTCCGGGGATGCTGCGTCAGCTGAAATTGTATGCGGAAGACAATTGCTGGCTGGCAATGAAATTCATTTGCCAAGCGGCGGTACGACTCGCCTGTATTCGCTTACGACTCTGGGCCGTGCCAATGAAGCTAAAGCGATCGTCGGTTCCTTTAAGGCAAATGATTTCAGCAATATCACGAATATGATTACAATCGGTGATCCTGTAGGAGCTATCAACTACAATGCAGATCCGGATAAAGACGGTCATATTGGTGTCAGCATCATCGCGCCTTATCTGCTGACCACGCGCGAAGACATGCAGGATCTGGAATCAGTGGCCATGCGTCCGGTTGATCAACTTGGGCTCACGACGCCGGAGCTTTCAAGTCCGCTTGGCATTTTGAATGGTTTAAGCAATATCGGGATTACTCGCTTTGACCGTCATGAACCGGATCAGTCCATTGTCTTATGGTCGGGTACGGCTGTCGGCTTTAAAGATACGAGCATTGTCGGCGTTGGCTCCGCGGTATACCGTTCCTATCTCGAACCACGCGAAGTATGGTCAGGATCAAAACTGGGTATTTCTGAAGTCAAGATGTTTGGCTCGGCACAAAATGATACCCTGCAGACAACCGATAAGTCCACAATGGTGGTTGCCGGTGATGGTGATGATACTATCTATGGCGGCAATGGTGGCAACATATTATCCGGCGGCAATGGCAATGACTTCATTTTCGGTGGTGCCGGCGATGATTATTTAGCTGGCGATGCTGGTGATGATGTGCTTTATGGCGGTGCTGGTAATGATATCCTCTATGGCGGTGCGGGCAATGATGTCTTTGACGGCGGCATGGGCGATGACCTGCTGTTTGGCGGTGCCGGCAACGATACACTCATCTGGTCGGCCGGCAATGACATTCTCTGCGGCAACGAAGGCGATGATAAGTATATCATCAATGAAGGTGTTGCTGGCAAAGGCTCGATCAAATGGGAGCGCAACTATACAAACCTTGGCAATGATGAAGTCGTATTCAAAGGGGCTATGGCTGCGGGCAGCAGTATCTTAATGAATTTTGCGGATGAAATTCGTTTCCAGGATATGGATTGGTCGGTGAACGGCAATGATATTGTTATGACCGATTCTCTCGGAAATCAGAAGGCCTCTGTTACATTTAAAGATGCTTTTACAACATTTGGCGAAAATACAGGGAAAATTGACTTCCAGTTCACCAATGGCAAGCTGTATGTCGATGATGTACAGTATGCTGTAAGCGCTGGCAGTGGTGATGTAAAGGCCAATGAAGACAGCCGCTATAAAGGTACAATTATGGTTGGCTCAGCGGGCAATGATACGCTTTACTCCGGCAAAGGCAATGATCTGATGTTTGGCGGCAAAGGCAGCGATACCTTTGTTCTTGGCAATACATTTGGTGCAGATAAGATTATTGGCGGTGATGCCAGTGACAAGGTTAAGTTCGCCAATGCTTTTAATGCAGCCGAGTACACGCTTGCTCTTGGCGGGAAAGATCTCGTTATTTCCTACCAGCAGGCAGGCACAAATGCAGTGAATACATTGACCATTGCTGATTGGGCAACCAGCGGCGATCGGGTGAATAGCTTCCAGTTCAATGATGGAAACTATTCAGTTGTAACCAGCAATAGCGGCGTCAGCAGCTTTGTGAAAAAGTAAGGATTAATTTGTAAGATGTAATTTTTTGATTGTCGGAAAGGGAGCAGTCTACCGCTGGTCCCTTTCTCTGAATTATTGAAGGGAAGGTATGTATGAGCTTATTTAAGAAACACCTGCTACTGGATCCGGTAGCAGTGATAGAAGATGGTATCACAAATGTTGTCAAGACAGTAGAAGATGTGCGTCAGGTTGGGCGTGAGGTAGTCGGGGATGTACTGCAAACGGCAGCCTCGGTTGTGGGTTTGTCAGAAGTCAGCCAGGCATCGGATGTGCCTCATGTAAAACCTGGCTTTACAGTCAGCGGAACCAGCAACGCCTCCATGGCGGATATTATGAAGTTGTCCTACAAGGAAACCTATGCCTTTTACAAATATGTGGCGCATGACGAAGGCGTTTCTAAGTGGCGTCAATATGCTTCTACCGATCAATTGCTTACGGGCCTTAATGCCAGAACCTTTGTCAATGATACGACCCGGGAAATTGATATAGCATTTGAAGGCTCACATGGTTTTACAAAATTGCTGGGGGAAAATGTCCTTGATGCTCAGCTATTCAAGGACCTGTCGGTTGCCAGCGGCGGCTTTTCAAAATTTATTTCAGAAGAGGATTATGACCACTTGTATGCGAAATGGCATCTTGTATTGGGCAAAGACGGACTGTCTGATTTACAGATGATGGCCAACAAAATTCCTGATCAATATTATGCGGCGTATTCCTGGTTCAACAAGGTGATGAATACAATTCAGGGAGATGCTTCACTGAAAGGCTATAATATTGTTGTCAGTGGGCATTCTCTGGCAGGCGCGATGGCCCAGCTGGTATCGGCCAAATATTATCTCGATACGGGGCTACAGGTGCCAACGGTAGCTGTTGACGGCCCGGGAATGATGACACAGCTTGAACAATTGACCGGGAAAAAGCTCGATGCAAAGGAGTTTTCCTTTATTGTCAACTTCTGTACCGAGGGTGATCCGGTTGGTGCTTTTTCCGGCGAAAACCATGTCGGGGTAACGGTTGAGATGCCGTATAATCTTGCCCGTGGGGATCAGCCGGGAGCTCTGCCTAATTACCGGATTGCCATGGAACTTTACCAGGCAGCAATGGGCATAAAAGATATGCGCCTGGACCGGCATGAAGTCGGCCAGCAGATCAGCATCTTCGATGGCACCGATTTCTCCTATCCGGAAAAGCGCGTTATTTTAAGCGCCGGCCAAAAATCTTACACCTCAACCTCTCAGCAGCAAGAACTGATTGCCGCCAATGATCTTGGCAATGAAATTCATGCGGGCAGCAATAACACGTATCTTGTCGGCGGCAAGGGAAATGATGTGCTCATCGGCGGGGCTGGTAATGACTTTATTTCAGGCGGAGCCGGTGATGATTTTCTCTATGGTGGCGGCGGCAGCAATATCCTCTATGGTGGCGATGGCAATGACTATATGATTGCCGCTAACAACAACGATGAGCTTTATGGCGGCAAGGGCAACGATACTCTCGTCTGGGCAGGCGGGAACAATCTTCTTTATGGACAGAGCGGCAATGACAAATATGTAATCGGCATGATGCATGATGGAGCCCTCGCAAGCGGGCGGGTTGAATTGAAATTCGATAAAGAAAACATCGAGAATTCACATGTCAGCTTTAATCTTGCAGAAATGTCAGCCAAGGACAGCAAAGTTGTATTTATGATGTCTGATTTGATTTTGCCGACGGATATATCCATAAAACAGCAGGCAGATAACAGCTTATACATTCAATATGCAGACCATTCCTCAATTACGATTGACAACTGGTCGGCAGTAAATGCAGCTATGGGATCAAATCTTACGTTTGCTTTTGGCGATAAAGCCGTAGCAACAGTGGAGTGCGGCGTGGCCAACAGCGCCCATTTATCACTGAAAAGTTAAACGAGATAAATAGCAAAAAATGCCCCTTTCCGCTTATACAGCCGAAAGGGGCATTTTCTATGTTATTTTATTACCAGAACCGGAACTTTGGCATGGGTGACGAGCTTTTGGGCGACACTGCCTAAAAGAAGGCCTTCAAAACCGCCAGCACCGCGGGTTCCGGTGACGATCATCTGGATGCCGGCGGCATCGGCGTAATCAAGCAGGGCATGGGCGGCGTTGCCTTCAAGTACATGGGTGTTGATCAGCTTGCTTTTAGCGGCGCAATCGGTTTTCAGAGCCTCCAGGCCCTGGCTGATCTCTTCTTTACGGGTCTCGATCAGATCGGCTATAGCAACCGGGATGCTTTCATAGACATGAAAGCTGTTGGCTGTCGGCAGAACCGTCACGACATTGATATCACAGCCCTGAAATCTTGGCTCATTTAGTATCCAGTCGAGAGCTTTGCGGCTGTAAGAAGAAGCATCATAAGCGACCATGATTTTGATGGGCAACATAAAAAATTCCTCCTTTAAGTAATTCTGTATAATATCATTATAACGCATCCATTAGATGAATAAAAGTCTGAATATTCGTTTTTATCATGATGTATAGGCTGTAATTTCCATAAAAATGTAATAGCGATTATTTTTTTCTTGACTTGGAGCCAGCTCTAGCCGTTATACTAGATACAGGAGGTGTTTTTATGCTGATTGCTGAAGTATCTGCTAAATATGAGCTTTCCCCCGATACCCTTCGCTATTATGAACGGGTAGGGCTGATACCGCATGTGCACCGGAACAAGAGCGGGATTCGCGACTATATGGAGGATGACTGTCGTTGGGTCGAATTCATCAAATGCATGCGGGCGGCAGGGCTGCCGATTGAGGTTTTAATGATTATGTCTCCATGTTTCAGCAGGGGGATATTACGATTCATGCCAGAAAAGAACTGCTTATTGAGCAGCGCCGTAAATTAATTGAAAAACAGGCAGCAATGAAGGCCACGATTGAGCGCCTTGATTATAAAATCAAGAGCTATGACCATCTCACGGAAAAGGAAAGTCAGCTCAGGACGACGCCGTTGTTTCAGGAGCCGTGACCTAAGTTATATAGAGAAGATGGATTGGGGATTAAAGGCTAAAGAAAGCAGCTGGCAAGAAATTGCGGCTATTATTTTGCGCAAAATTGGCGCTAGCCGTGATGTTCTATTTTTTGTAAAATAAGCCTTGACTTGGAGTTTGGTTCAAGGGGTAGAATAATAAGGTAGATCCTTATCAGAAATAAAGGGTATCGCTTACCTGCGGTGCATAAATCAAGACAGGGAGAATTTCAGATGAAAATATTATATTATGACTGTTTTTGTGGGATCAGTGGGGATATGAACCTCGGGGCTTTGCTGGATTTGGGGCTTGATGAGGTACATCTGCGGTGTGAACTCGAAAAGCTTGGTTTAGAGGATGCATATGAGCTGCAGATCCGCCGGGACCAAAAACAGGGGATCGGTGGAGTCCGCGTAGATGTAGTTCTTACAGAAGATGGTGGTGCCGGGCATAAGCATGACCATGAGACGGCGCATCCTCCTATTGGTGAAACCGGCGGTAGCCATGAACATCATCACCATCACCATAATGAGCATCGAACCTTTCGCGATATTGAGCAGCTCATCGGTAGTAGTGCGCTGTCGCCGGCGGTAAAAGAACACAGTCGGAAAATTTTCCGAAAGATTGCGGAAGCTGAGGGCAAGGTGCATCAGAAGGATTTGTATGAGGTGCATTTTCATGAAGTCGGGGCGGTTGATTCCATCGTGGATATCGTCGGTGCGGCGATTGCCATGGACTATTTTAAGGCAGACCAGATTATTTGTTCGACGGTACAGCTCGGCGGCGGTTTTGTCCATTGTGCCCATGGGACGATTCCTGTACCAGCACCGGCTACGGTAGAGATTTTACAGGGAATTCCAGTTAAGGCGGGGATTGTTCCCTTTGAAACGACAACACCAACCGGAGCCGCAATTCTGGCGGCGTCTGTGTCGGAATTTACTGATCAGCCATCCTTTGTGATCGATCGGACAGGGTATGGCATCGGACATAGGGACCTTGAGATCCCTAATGTGCTGCGGGTTTATCTCGGCCATACCGAAGAAGGCATTCGCCAGCAGGATAATTACATGCTGGAAACTAATATCGATGATATGAATCCGGAATTTTATGGGTATGTAGAAGAACGTTTGTTCGCCAAAGGCGCGCTGGATGTATTTAAGACACCAATTTGCATGAAGAAGGGGCGGGCGGCGACAAAACTCAGTGTTCTGGCCGCGGAAGATGCTGTTGAACAGCTGGCCGATGTGATTTTCTATGAGACAACCTCTTTGGGAATTCGCAAATACCGGATTGAAAAACTGATGCTGGATCGGAAGTTTGAGGAAATCAGCACTATATACGGAGATGTAACCGTGAAAAATGCCTATCATCATGGAGAGTGCATCAAATATAAGCCGGAATATGAGGATTGCCGAAGACTTGCCACCGAAAAGCAGCTTCCACTAGAGCAGATATATCAGGAAGTTTATAAAGTTATCGAGGCGAATAAAGATGGTAAATAATGAAAAATATACCGAGTTGCTCCTTTATTTGCAGCAGCTCGGCCGTGTCGTGGTTGCTTTTTCCGGTGGAGTCGACAGTACGTTTTTGCTTAGGGCGGCAAAAGAGGCCCTTGGCGAAGAAAATGTAAAAGCTATTACCATAGCGACGCCATATATTCCTCGCTGGGAGCTTGATGAAGCAAAAGTTTTTGCTAAGGAAATGGGAATTGCTTTTGAACGAATGGAATTCCCATTGCCGGAGGCAATCAAAAACAATCCGGAGGATCGCTGCTATCTGTGTAAAAAAGCGGTGTTTACCACCCTGAAAGCAGCAGCCCTGGCAGGCGGATTTTCACATGTCGTCGATGGGACGAACCTTGATGATCTCGGTGATTATCGGCCGGGACTTAGGGCTTTGGCCGAGCTTGAGATTAAGAGCCCACTGCGGGACTGCCGCTTGACCAAAGCGGATATCCGACAGCTGTCGCAGCAGCTGCGGCTTCCGACCTGGGATAAGCCCTCTTATGCCTGCCTGTTGACCCGGATTCCCTATGGACAGGAATTGAAGGCAGAAGATTTTATAAAAATTGAGCAGGCTGAACGCTATCTGATGCAGCTTGGCTTTCGGGCGGTCCGGGTACGTCTGCATGGAACGTTGGCCCGGATTGAGGTTCCGGCCCCGCAGCGGCGCGAGCTTTTTGATGAGCAGCTGCTCACGCAGATTTCTTCTCAGCTTAAGGCGTTTGGCTTTCACTATGTAACGCTTGACCTTGAAGGCTACCGGACGGGCAGCTTTAATGAGGCGCTTCCTATGGCAGGTGGTGATGACAGATGAATAAAGCGGATATAAGGACTTTGCTGCAAAAAGTAGAGTCCAAGGAAATCGGCGTGGAGGCCGCACTGAAGGAAATTGAGGATTTGCCCTACAAGGATCTTGGCTTTGCCAAGATTGACAACCACCGGGAACTGCGCGTCGGGTATCCGGAGGTCATTTACTGCGGCGGCAAGACCGCCGACCAGGTAAAGGCCATTGTTGAATTTATGCTGACCAAGGACAATAATATCCTGGCAACCCGGGCGACCGAACAAATGTACGAGGCAGTTAAAACAATCTGTCCGTCGGCCCGGTATAATTCGCTGGGGCGGACCATCACAATCCGGCAGCGTGAAATAGAACTGTCAGAGAGCTATATTGCCATCGTTGCTGCAGGGACCTCGGACCTGGCAGTTGTTGAAGAAGCCGCCGAAACGGCAGCGATTCTCGGCAACCGGGTCGAGAAAATTGTCGATGTCGGAGTCGCCGGGATTCATCGTCTGTTTGCCCATATGGCGGTTATACGCGGGGCAAAAGTGCTGATTGTCATTGCCGGAATGGAAGGCGCACTGGCCAGTGTTATTGGTGGGCTCGTGGATAAGCCGATCATCGCTGTGCCGACAAGCGTCGGCTACGGGGCAAGCTTCAATGGCCTGGCGGCGCTCTTATCCATGCTCAACAGTTGTGCCAGCGGCGTCAGCGTGGTCAATATCGATAATGGCTTTGGTGCAGCTTATAATGCCAGCATGATCAATAAGCTTTAAGCTTGATGATTATCTATAAGAAAACAGGCAATTACTTAACGTATAAGGAGACGAATGGACATGGAAATGAAAAAACTGGGGTTTGGCTTCATGCGCCTGCCACTGAAAAATAAGGAAGAGTCTACCGTCATTGATTTTTCGGTACTCAATCAGATGGTGGATTCCTTTTTGGCGCAGGGCTTCACGTATTTTGATACGGCCTATATGTATCATGGCGGGCACAGTGAAACCGCCATGCGCGAAGCACTGGTAAAGCGCTACCTGCGTGAGAGCTTTCAGCTGGCCGATAAAATGCCGACGATGTTTTTAAAGAAGGCTGAAGATCATGAACGAATCTTTAACGAGCAGCTTGAGCGCTGTGGTGTTTCTTTTTTTGATTATTACATGCTGCACAATTTAGGGGTAGTGAACTATCAGACTGCGGAAAGACTCGGCAGCTTTGCCTTTATCGCTGAGAAAAAGCAGCAGGGGCAGATTCGTAAGATTGGCTTTTCCTATCATGATGATGCCAAATTGCTCGATGAAATTCTAACCAAACATCCGGAGGTCGATTTCGTCCAGCTGCAGATCAATTATCTCGACTGGAATAATGAGAGCATCCAGTCGCGTAAATGCTATGAAGTGGCAAGAAAACACAATAAACCGGTTATTGTCATGGAGCCGGTAAAGGGCGGCAATCTGGCCAATGTTCCGGAAAAAGCCGAAGCACTGTTTAAAGCGCATCACCCGGAGCTTTCGGTCCCTTCCTGGGCGGTACGCTTTGCGGCCAGCCACGACGGCGTCTTTATGGTCTTGAGCGGCATGTCGGACTTGGCGCAGCTGACAGATAACACCAGCTATATGGCGGATTTTCAGCCGCTGTCTGAGGCTGAGGCCGCAATTGTCAATCAGGCAATAGACATCCTCAATGAAGCGATTACAGTGCCCTGTACGGCCTGTGGCTACTGTGTCGATGATTGCCCGCAGCAGATTGCCATCCCGCGTTATTTTGCCCTTTACAACACGGAAAAACAATCAAAGCCAAGTGCGTTTTCTACGCAGCGCGTTTACTATGAAAACTGTACCAAGACACACGGCAAGGCCTCAGACTGTATTGAATGCGGACAATGCGAAGCACACTGCCCACAGCATATTGAAATCGTTAAGCATCTA
>Ga0183099_1000952_pt1 | contig 18074 bp, 14 predicted proteins | sample Biomet1_FD_127788 | JGI IMG/M metagenome (GOLD analysis project Ga0183099, IMG submission 127788) | Microbial communities from bioreactor (seeded with anoxic lake sediment) at LBNL, California, USA - Biofuel metagenome 1 | ecosystem: Engineered > Bioreactor > Anaerobic > Unclassified ... | reverse complement strand
CGAGGCTCGAACTCGCGACCCCCACCTTGGCAAGGTGGTGCTCTACCACTGAGCTATTTCCGCATTTTGTAAAAATGGCGACCCGAATGGGACTCGAACCCATGATCTCCGCCGTGACAGGGCGGCATTCTAACCAACTAAACTACCGGGCCGTACTTTCTCGTCACTGACCTCAGCGACAAATATTATTATACATATCGTTCTTTTCCTTGTCAACCTATTTTTCATATTTTCCGATTTTTTTTACCAAAACATGCTATTTTAGGTTAAAACAGCCAGTCTTGTCTCCTTATTTTACGCTTTCTTCAAGTCGACATCTAAGTTCTTCAAGTCGAGGCAAAAAATATGCATCGAGTTTTTCTTCTAGTTCAACGAGTTCCGTCGAATCAAATGTATAATTCATCTCCGGTATCTCATGAATTCTAGCCTCGCCAAAGAATTCATCACGAAACACATTGTAATATATAATAAAATTACTTGAGGTAGCAAAATCCGAGTAATCAAAAATGATATAGGAACCATTGATTACCTTAACAGGTTCATGTGGATCGATAAAAAGAGTGAAGCCTTGAATCGTCTTTGGCAGCTTCGCCAAATAATTCCACTCTAAAATTTGTTTTTCTCTCACAACACAGCTTATGGTGTCGATATTGAACACCGCCATGTCGGCAAGAATCTGTTCAAAACGTGCACGGAGGATCTGTTCTAGCTTTTCTAATGTTTCAGAGATGAATTCAATCCGGCAAAATTCGGTCAAACCGATTTGGACCCTGAGTTTATACTCTTTAGTTTCTTCATGATAGTATACCGTAACCTTCCGATGGGCTGCCTCATTGCTATAGCTGTACATGTCATACACATCACCATAGACATTCATATCTTTCTTTAAGACAAATCCCTGCCAATTCTCTGGCAAATCTTTCATATAATCCCACGCTGCAATCGCTGCGGTAATTTTTTCTTTCACTTCGTCTTTCAAAAAATCGTCCTCTCTTTCTTCCTGTATTCTTTATTCTTGTTTTTTTAAAGAAACCCTGCTTAAAAAAAAGAACCTGCCAAAAAAAGCGGCAGGCTCTTAAAATCAATACCTATTTACTTACCCGTACGCCCTCTTTTGGTCATCGGGACATTATCCTTGCAAAGCTGGCAGTCGTCCGGGGCATACGTTGTAACATCGAGATGCAGTAATGCTTGATACGGAACATCGCCAAAGTCGATCTTACCGCCGCTACGGTCAACCAAGAGGCCTACAGCAACTGGAATTGCACCGCTTTCAAGGATGACTTCGATGACTTCTTTTACAGAGCCGCCTGTGGTGACGATATCTTCAACAATGAGCACACGCTCTCCTGGCGCGAGTTTAAAGCCGCGTCGAAAGGTCATCTTGCCATTTTCACGTTCCGTGAAGATGGCTCTTGTACCAAGAGCTTTGCCGACTTCGTGTGCTAACAAGATTCCACCGGTTACCGGACCGACAACCGTCTGGATCTGCTGGTCGACAAACTTATCAGCCAAAGCCTTACAAAGCTGCTCCGTATATTTTGGATGCTGCAACACGTTGAATTTTTCTACGTACATCGGACTGTGCAATCCCGATGTGAGCAAAAAATGACCTTCCATGATTGCCTGTGTTTTAATAAAAAGTTCTTTTACCTGTTCTTCTGTCATTATATCGCGTCCCTCATCTCTTCTATTATTTCTTTAGCCGCTGCCAAAGGATCTACTACAGCTCGAATCGGCCGCCCTACAACTAAGTGTGAAGCTCCATCTTTGAGTGCTTTCGCCGGGGTTGCGATACGGCTTTGATCATCACTTGACGAACCACTTGGACGTACGCCTGGTGTTACGATGAGAAAACCGTCTCCGCAAGCCTCACGAATAACTGCTGCTTCCTTTGGCGACGCGACTACACCATCGAGGCCTGCCGCTTTCGCCAATTTTGCAAGGCGCACAACCTGAGATGCTATTTCCGATGAATTCCCCATACCCGTCCAATCCGTTTGATCAATGCTGGTAAGGATTGTAACAGCAATCAACTTCGGGCGTTGAATCCCTAGGGATGCCGCCTCTTTTTTCAATGCATCGGCTGCGGTTTTCATCATTGTATAACCGCCAGAAGCATGCACATTCAAAATTGTTGCCCCTAAGCGCATCAAAGAACACAATCCTTCTGCCGTTGTATTTGGAATATCGTGCAATTTCAAATCCAAAAATATCTCTTTTTTTGCTTCGCGCAAATAATCGATTACCGGTACCCCCACACTGTAGAAGAGCTCCATGCCGACTTTATAAAAACTTACATCATCCCCGAGTTTTTCAACCAATGCTTTGACATCTTCTAATGTATGAAAATCCAAGGCTACAATCAATCTATTATCTGCCATATATAGTTCCTCTTTTCAGCGGTTTATTTCAATTTCAACTGCCCAACAAGCTCTTTGACATCCGTCAGATTTCGTTCTTTCAAATAAGCTTCTATACCGTCGGCTACATCCTGCGCTGCTGACGGGTTGACAAAGTTTGCCGTACCTACAGCAACTGCCGAAGCACCTGCCAGCAAAAACTCAATAGCATCCTCAGCCGTCATGATACCGCCCATGCCAATGATTGGAATCTTTACGACCTGTGCAACCTGCCAAACCAAACGCAAAGCCACAGGCTTCACCGCCGGCCCTGATAAACCGCCGCTGACATTGCCAAGCACAGGTCGCCATGATTTCACATCGATTGCCATCCCGATCAACGTGTTGATCAGAGAAATCATATCCGCACCCGCTTCTTCTACCGCCTTTGCCATAACCGTGATATCGGTAACATTGGGCGAGAGCTTGATGATGACTGGTTTTTTCGTATTTTTCTTCGCTTCGCGGACAACTGCCGCTGCGCTTTTAGGATCCGTTCCAAAAACAATGCCGCCTTCTTTGACATTTGGGCAGGAAACATTGAGCTCAATTGCCGCAACTCCCGGAACATCGAGCATACGCGCTAAGACGCCATATTCTTCCACAGAACTGCCGGATATATTCACAATAATCGGCGCATCGTATTTTGAAATCCGCGGTAAAATATCGGTTAAAAATGCATCCACCCCAGGATTTTCCAACCCAATGCAGTTGAGCATTCCACTTGGTGTCTCAGCTATGCGGACACCAGGATTTCCGCTGCGCGGCTTTAGGGTCGTTCCCTTTACCACAATAGCACCAATTTTATTTAAATCGACAAAATCGGCAAACTCTTCGCCAAAGCCAAAGGTTCCGGACGCTGTCATAACAGGTGTCTTTAGAGAAAGCCCTGCCAGATCAACAGCCAGTGATACCTCCTTCTCCATCAAAACACCTCCTGTGCCCAAAATACCGGCCCATCTTGACATACTTTTTTCCGTTTTTTCCCGTCTTTGCTTTCACACGTGCAAGAAAGGCAAGCCCCTAGCCCACAAGCCATGTGTTTTTCCAAAGAAACCTGACAGGGAATCTGATACGTAGCCGCGATTGCCGCTGCCGCCTTCATCATAATTTCCGGTCCACAGACAACGACGCGATCATAAGCACCGGAGGCTAAAAGCTCGGGCAGCAAACTGACGGTAAACCCTTTTGTGCCAACTGAACCATCATCGGTCGTGACAAAAATTTCTTTGACTTTTCCTTTATAAAGTGTTGTCCAAAACATTTCGGACTGGTTACGTCCGCCCATCAAGATGGAGGGCTTAGTTTCTAGACGTTCCGCTAAAAAAAGCAACGGCGCGATCCCCATTCCGCCACCTACCAAAAGCGGCGACTTACAGGAAAGATCGAATCCTTTGCCCAAAGGCCCTAAGCAATTGACTACCGCATTTTTTTCTACATCTGCTAAAACCTGTGTACCTTTGCCGACAACGCGGTATATAAGGTCCACAGTGCCTGCAGCTGCATCGACAGAGGCGATACTAAGAGGGCGCCGCAAAAGCGGCTCCCCGTCTTTTATTTTTAACTGGACAAACTGCCCTGGAACTGCAGTTTGAGCAATTTGCTTGGCAAGAACAACCAGTTTTTTTACACCAGGCCCCAAGACTTCATGTGCAGTTACAACCGCATCCAAGGCAACTTTAAGCAAGCGTATCACCGCCACCGACATAATCTTGAAGTGCCAGGGTATAGACAAGACGTCTCTCTCTCATAAAGCTTAAAACCCTCAAAACTTCCCAAGCGGTATCAAGTGAAGTCAGGCACGCAATTCCATGTTCAACCGTCGCGCGGCGAATCTTGAAACCATCGCGAGCGGCCGTTCCCTTACCCTGCGTCAAGGTGTTTATGACCATATTCACTTTTCCTGTTTTGATCATCTGGATGATATCTGTACTGCGTTCATGTACTTTTCCGACAATATCAGCATCAATGCCGAGGGACTGAATGGCTTTTGCCGTTCCTTCCGTAGCTACGATGTGGAAGTCAAGTTCAGAAAAAGCTTTTGCCAGCTGTTTCATTTCATCTTTATCTTTATCAGCTACCGTAAACAATATCGTTCCCTCGGTCGGAATGTTCATACCGGCCCCTATGATGGCTTTATAAAGAGCCCGCGCATAGTGGAAATCAATTCCCATGACTTCACCAGTAGATTTCATCTCTGGTCCGAGCGAAATGTCAACATCCTGCATTTTTGCAAAGGAGAACACTGGTGCTTTGACCGCTACATAAGGTTTTGGATCGGCAAGGCCTGTTTTATAACCAAGTTCTTTAAGTGTAGCGCCTAAAGCTATGCGAGTTGCCAGATTGACCATCTTGATATCGGTGACCTTGCTCAAGAACGGTACTGTACGGCTTGAACGAGGATTTACTTCGATGACGTAGACTTCATCGTTCACGACGACATATTGGATGTTGAGCAAACCCTTTACGTGTAAGCTCAGTGCCAAGCGTTTCGTATAGTCGATGATGGTGTAGATGACTTTCGAAGAAAGTGTCTGCGGTGGATATACGGCGATGCTGTCACCGGAGTGAACCCCAGCGCGTTCGATATGCTCCATGATGCCAGGGATCACTACATCCGTACCATCACAAATTCCATCCACTTCAACTTCCGTTCCCTGCATATAACGATCGACTAAAACCGGATGTTCCGGCGTCACTTTGACCGCGCGTCCCATGTAGTCACGAAGTTCATCTTCGTTATAGACAATCTCCATCGCTCTGCCGCCGAGGACATAAGATGGCCGTACGACAACCGGATAACCGATGCCGTTAGCCGCTACGATTGCATCGTCGGGATTCGTGACACTGGCTCCTTGTGGGCGAGGAATCTGCGTTTGTTCCAGTACTTCATCGAAACGTTCACGATCTTCAGCGCGGTCAATATCATTGACCGATGTGCCAAACACCTTGACGCCCGCTTTTTGCAGTGAATCCGCCAAATTGATTGCCGTCTGCCCACCGAACTGGACAATGACCCCTTCTGGTTTTTCTTTATCGATGATATTTAAGACATCTTCTGTCGTCAAAGGTTCAAAGTAAAGTCGGTCTGAAATATCAAAGTCTGTGCTGACGGTCTCTGGATTATTATTGACAATAATCGCTTCGATGCCCATCTCGCGCAAAGCCCATACAGAGTGCACGGAGCAGTAATCGAATTCAACGCCTTGTCCGATACGAATCGGTCCAGAGCCAAGAACCATCACCTTGCGTTTATCTGACGGCTGTACTTCATCTTCTTGTGCATGGAAGGTTGAATAATAATACGGTGTTGCCGCTTCAAACTCAGCTGCGCAGGTATCGACCATCTTGTAGCAAGGCAGTATATTCATCGATTTTCTAAGTGTACGGACTTCGTCCATCGTCTTGCCGGCTACTTCACCGATCGAGCGATCTGCAAGTCCGACATCTTTTGCTGCCAGCATGAGCTTCGGTGTGAGTTCTTCACTAGTCAGACGATTTTCTATATCCGTGATTTTTTTGATTTTATTTAAGAACCATTCATCCACTTTCGTTATTTCATGGACTTTATCTACATCAGCGATACCGCGGCGCAAGGCTTCGGCGATGACGAAAATTCTTTCATCGTTGATTTTAGCAAGCATTTTTAAGACTTTAGCATCATCCCAGTCACCCATTTTATCCATGCGCAGACGGTTGACGCCGATTTCGAGGGAACGCACCGCTTTTAAAATTGCCCCTTCAAAGTTACGGTCAATCGACATGACTTCGCCCGTTGCCTTCATCTGGGTTCCCAGTGTGTGATCGGCATAGACGAACTTGTCAAACGGCCAGCGAGGGAACTTTACGACGCAGTAATCAAGTGCAGGCTCAAAGCAAGCCTTGGTTTTTTGCGTAACTGCGTTGACGATTTCATCGAGCGTATAGCCAATGGCGATTTTTGCTGAAACCTTGGCAATTGGATAGCCTGTTGCCTTTGATGCGAGCGCGCTTGAGCGGCTTACACGCGGGTTTACTTCAATGACATAATATTGGTTGCTGTCTGGATCAAGTGCATACTGCGCGTTGCAGCCGCCTTCGATGCCAAGTTCGCGGATAATGCGCAAAGAGGCACTGCGCAGCATTTGATACTCATGGTCACTAAGCGTCTGTGTCGGAGCTACGACGATGCTATCGCCGGTATGCACGCCTACTGGATCAAAATTTTCCATATTGCAGACGGTGATGCAATTGTCATTGCTATCGCGCATTACTTCGTATTCTATTTCTTTCCAGCCCGCTACACTGCGTTCGATCAATACTTGACCAATCATGCTGTATTTAAGACCGCGAATGACGATTTCAATCAATTCTTCTTCGTTATCAGCGATGCCGCCGCCAGTTCCGCCCATTGTATAAGCTGGACGGACGATGATTGGGTAACCGATTTTTGTTGCAAAATCAACCGCAGAAACGACATCTTCCACAATCGTGCTTTCCGGGATAGGTTCGTTGAGCTTTTGCATGGTTTCTTTGAAAAGCTCTCTGTCTTCGGCTTTTTTGATAGCTTCTAAGGATGTTCCGAGCAATTCCACCTTGTATTTTTCCAAAATGCCCTGTTCGGAAAGCTTTACCGCCAGGTTCAAGCCAGCCTGCCCGCCAAGCGTTGCCAAAAGACCGTCCGGTCTTTCTTTATTGATGATCTCTTCAAGAAATTCAACCGTCAGAGGTTCTATATACACACGATCCGCAATTTCCTTGTCTGTCATGATCGTGGCCGGATTGCTGTTTACCAAGACAACCTCAAGGCCTTCTTCTTTGAGTGCGCGGCAAGCCTGTGAACCTGCATAGTCAAATTCAGCAGCCTGTCCTATAATAATCGGTCCTGAACCGATAACCATTACTTTTTTAAGATATTCTTTTTTCGGCATAATTATTCCCCCTTCGCAAGCATCGTCCAAAATTCGTCAAATAAGTACATGTTATCATCTGGTCCCGGTGATGCTTCCGGATGGTATTGCACAGAAAATATCGGTAACTCTGTATGACGCAGACCTTCTACTGTACCATCATTTACCGACAGATGTGTAACTTTCAATGGAAGTTTTTCCAAAGAAGCTTCATCTACAGCAAACCCATGATTCTGTGAAGAAATATGGACTCTTCCTGTAGAAAGATTTTTTACTGGCTGATTGGACCCGCGATGGCCAAATTTGAGTTTATACGTATCTGCTCCTAATGCCAGTGCTAAAAGCTGATGCCCAAGGCATATGCCAAACAAAGGCTTTTTGCCGACAAGTTTTTTCACATTTGAAATGACCTCTGGAACATCTTTCGGATCGCCAGGACCATTTGACAAGAAGACGCCATCTGGCTGAAGGGCCAGTATTTCTTCTGCCGTTGTATCCGCTGGTACTACCGTAAGGTTGCAGCCTAAGTTATGCAGTGAATTGAGGATGTTTTGTTTGATTCCAAAATCCATGACGACGACATGTGGACCATCATTTTCTATTTTATATACTTTAGGTGTCGTAACCTCAGCTACGACATCAAGCTTCATTGGCACTGCCAGCAGTTCATCGATTTGGCTCTTTTTGGCATCCTCAGAAACTACCGCGCCTTTCATCGTTCCTGCTGAACGGATCTTGCGCGTAAGTGCTCTTGTATCTACATTATAAAGACATGGAATCTTTTGTTCTGTCAAGAAAGCTCGTAAGCTCGTTTCCAAATGCCAGTTACTTCCATCTTCACATAATTCTCCAATGATAAATCCGTTCACAAAAGATTTACGCGACTGATTGAATAAATCCGCTACCCCGTAGTTTCCGATCATCGGGTACGTCAAGGTAACAATCTGGCTGCAATACGAAGGATCTGTCAAAATCTCCTGATACCCAGACATCCCTGTATTAAAGACAACTTCGCCCGTTGCCGTCATATCATTCAAAAGATCGCCATAAAACACACTGCCATCTTCTAGCACTAATTTTCCTTTCAAAAAAACACCCCCATATTATTTTCAACCAAGAACTGTACCATCGCGCATGACAATTTTTCCGTCTACAATCGTCATTACCGCTTTGCCTTTAAGGTTTCTGCCCTTAAATGGCGAATGTGTTCCTCGTGTATAAAACTTATCTTCTTCAACTGTCCATTCAAGCTCTGGATCGATCATCGTGATATCCGCAGCTGCGCCCACTTCGAGAACTCCAGCATTGAGTTTAAAGGTTTTCGCCGGGCCGTAGGTCATTTTATCGATGATTTGCGGCAATGTGATCTTGCCTTCATGATATAAATCCGTCAAGAGTATTCCAAGAGCTGTCTCAAGCCCGGGGAATCCGCTTGGTGCATAACGATACTCCACATCTTTTTCTTCCTGTGCATGTGGCGAGTGATCTGTAACAATCGCATCAATAGTGCCGTCTTTAAGGCCTTCAAGCATTGCATCGACATCGACCTTCGAACGAAGCGGCGGATTTACTTTCGTCGAGCTGTCATATAGACTTACTGCAGCATCGGTCAGTGTCAAATGCTGTGGCGTAACTTCTGCCGTGACTTTAATTCCGCGTTTTTTTGCTTGGCGGACAATTTCTACGGCATTTTTTGAGCTTATATGTGCTATATGGATGCGTGCATCTGCATATTCCGCCAGCAAAATGTCACGCGATACCGCAATATCTTCAGCGACCGTCGGGCGGCCTTTCATTCCGAGCATTGCCGAATGATGGCTCTCGTTCATTACACCATCTTCAACTAGGCTGAACTCTTCGGCATGCGAGATGATCACTTTGTCAAAAGCTCTCAAATAATCGAGTCCATTCAAAAGGACTTTTGAACTGCCCACATAATGTCCATCATCAGAAAAGGCCACTGCTCCAGCGTCTGCCATATCGCCGACTTCCGCCAGCTCGGTACCTTTTTGAGCCTTGGTCAATGCGCCAATGATTTCAATGTGCACGCAAGCTGCTTGGCGAGCTCGTTCCTTAAGTCCGTTGACAAGAATCGAAGAATCTACAATCGGTTTCGTATTTGGCATCACAGCTACTGTCGTGAATCCACCTGCCGCTGCTGCCTGTGACCCTGTTGTAAAATCTTCTTTTGCTTCCTGACCTGGTTCTCTAAAGTGCACATGCATGTCAATCAGCCCTGGCGTTACGATAAGACCTGCTGCATCGATTTTTTCTGCCGTCTTATCTTCAAGGTCCTTGCCAATCGCCTTTATCTTACCGTCTTCCACTAAGATATCACAAATTTCATCAAAATCTTTTCCCGGATTGATTACCCGTCCGCCTTTAAGCATTAATTTCAATGTTTTTTCCTCCCGTCAAGACTAATGTCAACAATGCCATACGTATAGCCACACCACTTTGCACCTGTTCTTGTATGCCCGAATTTAGTCCGTAGGCAACATCTGGTGAAATTTCCAGACCTTTGTTCATCGGACCCGGATGTAGTACCAAGACATCTTTTTTTGCCATATCCAAGCGTTTTTGATTCAAGCCAAACAATCTTGCATATTCTCTTGGCGACGGGAAAAGCCCCGACTTTTGACGTTCTAGTTGGATTCGCAGTACATTGATCACGTCGGCAGACTCTATCGCATCTTCTACTCTGTCGTGAACGAAAATCCCCGGTTCTTCTTCCAAGAAACGCGGCAGCAAGGTTCTCGGTCCAGCTACGTGGACTTCGATGCCCATCTGGCGCATACCCCAGATGTCTGAGCGAGCGACACGGCTATGCAAGATATCACCTAAGATGGCAACCTTTAAGCCTTGAAGCTGTTCTTTATGCTGCAAAATCGTGAACAAGTTAAGCAGCCCCTGCGATGGATGAGCATGTGCTCCATCCCCTGCATTTATGATGACCGGACTTACTACTTTCGTTGCATACTCTGCTGAACCTTCGGCTTTATGGCGCATTACAATCGCATCTACGCCCATTGCTTCAACTGTAAGGAGTGTATCTCTAAGACTTTCTCCTTTTACTATGCTGCTCGTACTCGCCGTAATATTTACGACATCCGCTCCGAGATATTTTCCAGCAAGCTCAAAAGAAGTCCTCGTCCTCGTGCTTGGTTCATAAAACAAATTCACAATGGATTTTCCTCGCAGCGTCGGCACTTTTTTAATGTCACGCTGAATGATATTCTTCATTTCCTTAGCAGTTTCCAATACCATCTCGATTTCTGCCGGCGTAAAATATTCCAATCCTAAAATGTTTTTTCCTCGAAAGGAAACCTTGTTTTTCCCCAACAAACCAATCACTCCTTTTTCTAATACGCATCACTGCGCCCTTGACTGCTTTCGCAAAATCAGGATCGATCAAGGCAGATTATTTACGCCAAAGACTATCGTCATCACTCATAAATAATTATACCTTATTTTTGCATAAAAATCCAAAGAAAAATATCATCCTTTTAAGGGCATAAAAAAAGCTTTCTCATGCGAAGGCACAAGAAAGCTATAATAGCGCTACTATCATTCTCTATAAGCTCCCCTTCTCAGCCTCACAGGACCAATTTAAAGGCAATATTCTTTTCACATTATGTTAGCACAGCATCCAGACTCTGTCAACAGTTAATATGTCATAATGAAAATCATATTCTTCATCTTTTCTGACATAAGCAGCTACAGCCTTTCACTATTTATTGCCACAAGGTTGTTTACCACTAATATTTCGCACCTTTTTGTGTCTGACAACCACGTTATTTCAATCTGTAAACAATACGTTTCTTGCGTTATAGCCAACATCTGCTTGTTCTATATGTGTATAAGTATCCACGCAGCGATTGTATCAAAAAAATACCTCCCATCAAAATCTATAGGAGGCTAACAGTTCCACATATGATTTAACTTTTTAAGTAATAAAAGATTTAACAGCTAAGGTTTTCTGCTGGTTGCCAGCCGCGCTATCCATTACGATAGCAAGAAGTCGCAGATTTTACTCTCTACGTAAGCATGGTGTTTATCCCCACCATCGGACGCGCTGCCCTTGTAAGCAGCTAGAAGTTATGGATATTCTCCTGCTCCATATACAGCTCAACTTTTTACGGTGCCTTTTCACCGAAAGTATCTCTACTTCACTTATAATATTATCATAGCATATGACAATATGCTATATTTCATATGCTACAACATGTTCTCGGTGAAAATCTTCAACCTGGACAGGCAACATACATAACTTTTTCTGTCTAAATTAATTTGAATCCGTGTGCGTATTGACGCTCCATTTTCCTATAGTCAATGCTTGTAAGTCATTACAAGTAAAGGTATACGGAACCACTCCGTTGGCCTCCAAAGAAATGTCTAAATCCTTGAATTCTTCTGGTCCACTGACCAGTTGGTTTGAAGGTGTCTTGTACGAAACCTGCAATTTTTCAACCTTAACAACTGCTGCTTCGTCTCCATAATTCCAAAATTTTCCTTGTACAACAACCTTACCATCGTTGACATACACCTTCAAGACTTTAAAAGTCACCGTGTTTGCTGCTGAGACCATTGGCATGGCAGACATTAATACCAAAGCAGCCATTGAGAAAATCAAAAGAAAACGTTTCATGAAACTCCTCCTATAAAAGAAATGATAAAATAATTTAAACTCATAAGTTTCTCAATTCGGCAAATTCCCAAAAAAGCCTGCAAAATACCAATAATTAAACACTGGACAAAGTACTCATTTATAAAGACCGGCAGCCTTCCCATATTCGCTATTTCTGCAATGATTCCAATTGCCGCAAACAAAAAGGCTCACATTTCATCAAATCGAAATGTGAGCCTCGGCGCTTTGTTTTATTTATTTAATTTGTATAATATGGTTTTCTACCAGTCTTGCCAAGATGATTTTAAAGCATTTAAAAAGCATTGTATATTTCCCCAAAAACTTTATCTATCGTCGTAAAGTTTCTGATAATTTTCTTTGTTTTTTAAAACTCTAGCTACATATTCTCTCGTTTCCGCATAGGGAATACGCTCGACATCACCAAAAGAATCGTCCCAGCCATATTCTTGCATCCAAGAATGAACCGTACCTCGCCCGGCATTATAAGCGGCTAAAACCAGCACTTCGTTTCCCTTGAATTCTTTTTCCAAAGAAGATAAATACCAGGTTCCAAAACGTATATTGGTATCCGGTTCATGCAATTTTTCCATATCGTAAGAATCATCGATTTGCTCAGCAATCCATTTCGCTGTATCTGGCATCAACTGCATAAGTCCGATTGCGCCTCTTGGCGAATGAACTTCCTGTCGAAATTTGCTTTCGCTCATGATGACACCTGCTACTAAAGCGTTTTCAACGCCATAACTGGCAGCATATTGGTCTACGATTTCTTTGTGCGGGTAAGGGTATATGTATTTTTTTTGGAAAATATCCGTCCTTATGATTCCGGCTGCTACGATAACAAGAAGCAAGACTACGCCCACGATAGCAATTGCTTTTTTCCGTTTTGCATACTGCCGGTCTTTAAGGCGCTCATGGAAAGAATTTGCCATACTAACCCCTGCCTTCCAAAAGCGCCCATCTTTTCAGGACCTGCTTTTCCACAGCTAGGGGCATTCCATTGTTATCAATGACAAAATCTGCCATAGCTACTTTTTTCGCTAGCGGCATTTGAGCTGCAATTCGCGCGCACGCGACTTCTTTATTCAATGAATCGCGGCTCATGAGGCGCTGTAATTGTGTTGCCTCATCAGCATAGATAACCCAGACTTCATCTGCCATTGATTCCCAGTTGACCTCATAAAGCAATGGCACATCTAAAACCACAAATGGCATTGCCTTGTGTCTACAGTTTGCAAGTTCTTTTTCAACACACGCCTTAATTATAGGATGTGACACTTCGTCAATCCACTTTTTTTCTCGTCTATCAGAAAAAACGATTTCACCGATTTTCCGGCGATCGAGCGAATCATCCGCCTGCAAAACAGATTTGCCAAAATGTTTCACGAAAGCATCCCATAAAGGGCCCTGAGGTGCTGCCAATTCACGTGCGATCTCGTCAGCATCAATGACAGCGGCACCTAACTGCTTCAATATGCGGCTGACTGTACTTTTACCGCTGGCAATGCCTCCTGTCAAACCAATCACATACATATCATTTCCCCTCCAACAGTTGACATACAGGACAAAAATGTGTACCACGGCCGCCGACTTCGATTTTTACAATAGGCGCACCACAAGAGAGGCAGGCTTTCCCATTTCGCCCATAAACGTATAAATGCTCTTGGTGGTGGCCTCTACCACCTTCCCCATTGCGATAATCCCGAAAAGTCGTTCCCCCATCGGCAATACCTGCAGCTATAACTTCGTTGATTGCTTGATAAAGCCGTGCGATCTCCAATTTTGTAAGCCCTGCCCCAGTTCGTTGTGGATGTATCTTTGCCAGCGCCAAAGCTTCATCTGCATAGATATTGCCAAGGCCGCTGATGTATTTTTGATTGAGCAGAAAAGATTTGAGTTTTGCTGAACTTTTCTTTAAGATTTTTTCCAAATAGATTTCTGTAAAAGCTTCGCTCAAAGGTTCCGGGCCCAAATTGTTGAGCCCCGATATCCGCCAAGTTTCTCCCGGCTTTAAAGCATAGACCGTCCCAAGGGTTCTCGTATCCGCATAAACAAGAAGTTCCCCATCATCGAGATGAAAAATAATCTTTCGATAAGCATCCTGTTCATCCTTTGGTGACACACACAAAAGCCGTCCGGTCATCCGCAGATGAAAAACCAAGGTATTACCGTTGTCCAGTTCGAGCAACAGGTACTTTCCGCGCCGATTAGCCGCCGTTATACGGCGACCAATCACCATGGATTTGAACGCATCCGCTTCTGGCCATTTTATCAAGCGCGGTAAAAAAACTTCGATATTCACAATCTGCTTTTCGAGCAGATGCCGCTTCAGGCCACGTCTTATAATTTCTACTTCGGGCATTTCTGGCATTTTTCTTCCTCCATTTACTTCGCTGCAGCCCAATTTTTCCCGATATTAATATCAATGGTCAACGGAACCGATAGTTTCACTACATTTTGCATCGCTTGTTTGAGCAGACTCGATACAATTTCTATTTCAGCATCGACGACTTCCAGGACCAATTCATCGTGTACTTGAAGCAAAACGCGGCTTTTAAGGTTTGCCTGTTCTAATCGACGCTTTGTTTCAAGCATCGCCAATTTTATGATATCAGCGGCGCTCCCTTGGATCGGCGTGTTCATCGCCATGCGTTCAGCCAGTGTACGCAGATTGTAATTAGAGCTATGGATTGCCGGCAAATAACGCTTGCGCCCAAACAAGGTTGTCACATAGCCATCTTTATGCGCCTTTTCGACAACGCCATCAATAAAGGTCTTGATACCTGGACATTTTTCAAAGTAACTAGCAATATACGCAGCTGCTTCTTTACGTGAAATGCGCAAATCTCTGGATAAACCATAATCACTTATTCCATAGACAATGCCAAAATTTACAGCTTTAGCTTTGCCACGGTATTCAGCAGTCATTTGATCCATTGGAATGTCAAAGACTTCCGACGCTGTTCGAGCATGAATGTCCTGCCCTTCATTGAATGCCTCCAAAAAGTTTTTATCGCCGGACATATGCGCCAATACACGCAGTTCTATTTGGGAATAATCGGCTGATAGCAAATAATCATACCCTTCGCCTGGTTCAAAAAGCTCCCGTATTTTTTTGCCTTCTGCTGTCCTGACCGGAATATTTTGCAGATTCGGATCCGAGCTGCTAAGCCGCCCTGTAGCCGTGACCATCTGGTTAAATGTCGAGTGGATCCTTGTTGTTTTCTCATCAATTAAATTATCCAAACCATCCAAATACGTTGATTTCAATTTCATCCAAAGCCGATAAGATAAAACTTGTTCAATGATTGGATGCTGATCACGAAGCTCTTCAAGTACTTCTGCATTGGTCGAATAACCCGTTTTGGTCTTTTTTCCTGAAGGCAGTTCAAGCCGTTCAAATAAAATTTCGCCAAGCTGCTTTGGTGAATTCACATTGAATTCCGTCCCAGCCAAAACATAGATATTTTTAAGAAGTTCTTCTATATGAAGACTGACTTCTGCTGACATTTTTTCTAAATGTTTTTTATTTACATAAATGCCAACATGCTCCATAGAAGCCAAGACCGCAAGCAATGGCGCTTCAATTTCTTCATACAGCTTAAATAAATTTTGATTTTCCAATGCCTCGCGCAGTTTCGGCTCGAGCTGGCGAATACAAAAAGCCGACCATACTGCGGTCTTTTCTCCTGCGGCCAAGTCTGTCGGCGGGCTCTCTTGACCAAGATGCGTTGACATAAGGCTGTCTAAACCATAAGCGCTGGCATTTGCTGCAGGATCAAGCAAATAGGCCGCCAGCATGACATCAAAAATTTGTCCGCTAAGCAATGGGCAAATATGGTATACGGGTTTTATATCATGGGTTATTTTTGCCACGTTATCGTTTTCGAGCAAAGACAACACCTTATCCCAGTTGCGCATTTTAGCATCAATATAAACTAAACGATCACCAAGACTCACAGCCAGACCTTCGATTGAAAGGTCCGGAACTCGTCCCTTGATCAAAGGAGAGAAATACATTTGCCGTTCTTCTTCAACAGCCGCGATGACTGCAAGGATTTCTTCCGGATCTGCTACAACATGGTATTCCGGCATCATATGCTCAACAACCATGCCAAATCCCAAACCATCTTCTTCCGGAAACAGCACCTCGAGACGATTCATGACATTTTTGAATTCATGCTGTCGGCAAAATTCGCTGAGTTTTGCTTTATCTGGCGAAACGATATAAGCCTCCTCATTAAATTCAATTGGCATATCGCGAATAATCGTTGCCAATTTTTTTGACAAAATCGCAAGATCTTTATTCGCGTTCAAATTTTCTTTAAGCTTCTTCCCCGAAACATCCTCTATATGTTCTAAGACGTTTTCCAAGCTGCCATATTGAAGCAAAAGACGACCGTCCATTCGCGGAATTCCGGCACCCCCGGCGGCCCGGTAATCGCCCGACGCGGCCGACGCGGTAAAAACGGCTGAGCCGTCACCGCCGCACTCGAGGGCAAGCGCGGTGGCGCTTCCGTCCTCGAAAAGCTCGAAGCGGCCCGGCCCCCCCGCGAAAACCTGCACCTCTATCTCCCCAGGCGCTCCGGTTCCACCGGAAAGCGAAAGGGGGATGATGGCGCCGGAACGCGCGAGGAGCGGAAGGGAATCTATCGTCCGGAACATCGTCACGAAGCGGCCCTGGTTTCCCGTTCCCCGCCGCGTCGTAGCGGCGCCCGGTGAAAAAGTCGGTCCACAGGCCCTCCGGGAGCCACACCCGCGTGCCCGCCATCAGCAGTTCGCGGTTCACCGGCTCGGTCACCGGCACGCAGAGGAGCTCTGTGCCGAAAAAGTACTCGTTTCTGTATGTCGTAGGCTTCCCCGCTCGCCGGATACTCCCAGTAAACGGGAATGACGACGGGGCGGGCCTCGGAGGCGGCAAGCCGGTTCATCGTATGGAGGTAGGGAATCAGCCGGTGCCTGAGCGCGAGAAAGCGGCTTATCACCGCGCGGTACTCGGGTGCGTAGCGCCAGGGTTCCTTGCCGTTGAAGGGGCTGCAGGAGCTGTGCAGGCGGTTGATCGGCGAGAATACGCCGAACTGGACCCAGCGCGTGACGAGCTCGTCGTCCTTCTTGCCCTGCATGTGCCCGCCGATATCGTGGCTCCACCAGCCGTAGCCGATGTTCGCCGCCGTCGCGGTAAAGCAGGGCGGGAACCGCAGGGAGGCCCAGCTCGTTATCGTGTCGCCCGAAAAGCCTACCGGATAGCGGTGGCTTCCCGGTCCCGCGTAGCGCGAAAAGATCAGGCCGTCCCTGTTCTCGAGGGCGTGGAAGTGGTTCTGGAGCCACAGGGGATCGAGCCCCTCGACCCGGGTGGAGCTTCCCTGCTGCCAGTCTATCCACCAGAAGTCCACTCCCTGCTTCTCGAGCGGACGGAGGGCGTGGTCGAAATAGGCGCGGACGAAACGGGACGAGGTGAAATCGAACTCGACGGGCAGGCCGCTTGCAGGATCGATGCCGGCCGCCCGCGCGACCTCCGGATAGCAGTCCTCGAAGGCACGGATCCCGTCGGCAGGATGGAGGTTCAGCGTCACGTGAAGCCCGTCCCGGTGGAGGCGGTCCAGCAGGGCTTCAGGATCGGGAAAGAGGTCGCGGTTCCAGGAATAGCCGGTCCAGCCGGAACCGTAGGCCGGGTCGACAGAGGTCTTGTGCCAGTCCATGTCGATAACCGCAACCGAAAACGGAATGCCCTCGGAGCGGAAACGGTCCATCAGGGCGAGATACTCGTCCTGCCGGTAGGCGTAGTAGCGGCTCCACCAGTTGCCGAGCGCCCAGCGGGGCAGGAGCGGCACGGGTCCGGAGAGCCGGCAGAAATCGCGCACAGCGGCCTTGTAGCCGGTCCCGTACGCGAAGAGGTACAGGTCCTGCACGGGCATTCCCCCGTGCATCCCGCGCGGGACGATGCTCCCGTCGTCGAGGAGGAGATGCGACCTGCCGTCGTCAAGGACGGCGTAGCCCTGCCGGCTCGCGAGACCGCCCTCGAGCGCTGCCGCTCCGTCGACGCCGTCAAGGGTGCGCGTCGTGCCGCCGAGGTTTGCCCAGTAGCGGTTGATTTCGACGGGCGCCCCGTAATGCCAGCGCGCTCCGTGGATCTGG
>Ga0183099_1000951_pt1 | contig 18082 bp, 18 predicted proteins | sample Biomet1_FD_127788 | JGI IMG/M metagenome (GOLD analysis project Ga0183099, IMG submission 127788) | Microbial communities from bioreactor (seeded with anoxic lake sediment) at LBNL, California, USA - Biofuel metagenome 1 | ecosystem: Engineered > Bioreactor > Anaerobic > Unclassified ... | reverse complement strand
GCCTTTGTAAGTTAATATTATTTTAAGTTTAAGAAATCAGATATAGTTTTTTCATATCTTTAACTTCAATTACAGTATCATGTAAAATTTCTTTTTCATTTAATTTGTAAACACCTTGAGGTATTTCTAGTCCAGTAATTTCAGATAGTTTATCAACTAATTGGAAATCATTTAAATCATCTTGTTTAGAACCAATAATACTTTCAGCAACTGCTCTTGTAAATTTGAATGGTGATGCAGTAGCAGATAATAAAGTAGGAGTAGCAGAATCGCCTGTTTTAGCAACATAATCTTCATAAACTTTGTAAGCAACAGCCGTATGAGTATCTATAACATAGTTATATTTATCATAAACTCTTTTAATTGTCGATTCAGTTTCAGAATCTGTAGTGTATCCCCCAAAGAATGAAGAAAGTTTAGTTTTTAATTCTGTAGGTAATTCATATTTACCAGTAGTTTTTAGCGAAGTCATTAAGTCATTTATTAAACTGTCATTTTTGTTGCTTAATGATTCTAAGAATCTTTCTAAGTTACTTGAAATCAATATATCCATTGATGGAGATATTGTAGTTTCGAATTTTCTATTGATATCATAAATACCTGTGTTTAAGAAATCTGTAAGAACATTATTTACATTGGAAGCACAGATAAATTTATTAACAGGTAATCCCATTTTATGCCCATAATAAGAAGCTAAAATATTTCCGAAGTTTCCAGTTGGAACTACAACATTGATTTTATCTCCAAGCTTAATTTGTCCTTTTTTTACTAGGTCAAAATATCCGTGGAAATAGTAAACGATTTGTGGAACTAATCTACCGATATTGATTGAGTTAGCAGATGAAAATACTTTTCCGTTTGATTTTAATAAATTATTAAATTCTTTATCATTAAATATCTCTTTTACACCAGTTTGAGCATCATCAAAATTTCCTTTGATAGCAACAACATGAGTATTAGCACCTGCTTGAGTAACCATTTGCATTCTTTGAACTTCAGAAACTCCATCTGTAGGGAAGAAAACTACAATTTTGATTCCTTCTTTATTTGCAAAGCCTTCAAGAGCAGCTTTGCCAGTATCTCCAGAAGTGGCAGTAAGCACAACTATTTCATCAGTAATTCCTTCTTTTCTAGCTGCAGCAACCATAAATTTTGGAAGTATTTGCAAAGCCATATCTTTAAACGCAAGAGTTGGCCCTCTAAATAATTCTAAAAAATTTACTTTATCACATGTTTTAACAGGAACTATATCTTTAGTTTCAAAGTTATCTCCATAAGCTTCACTTACAAAAGTTGTAACTTCTTCTTTAGTATATCCGTCTAAAAAATTTGATAAAATATCAACTGCTAGTTCTTGATAAGACATTTTTAGATATTTTTCATCATAAATGTCAATATTATTGAAAGACTCAGGAACATAAAGACCACCATCTGGCGAAAGCCCTCTTGTTACTCCAGTTGAGAACGATACTCTGTCATTTGTATTTCTTGTGCTATAATACTTTTCCATAAAAAACCCCCATCTATGTTTAAAAATTTCGTACATCTGTAATAAAATTTAAGAATGTATTTTGTATATTTTATCATAAATTTGAAAAAATAGAAGAAAAATATTGATGTCAATTATTAATACTTTCCATATATAGAGTTAATCATTTTAAAGCTTGATAACTCTCAAATTATAGTGTACAATTATATAAAATTAGTAACTGAGGAGGTTAAAAATGGCTTTAATAGATTCTTATAAAATTACTTATGATTTATTAAGAGATTTTATTGAAAAAGAGGAAAAAGAAAAAGTAACAGAAGCTATTGCCAAGGATTTAGCAGAAATATTCGCTAAAGGTGGAAAAGCTTTAATTGCAGGAAATGGTGGAAGTAACTGTGATGCACTTCATTTTGCTGAAGAGTTTACAGGGAGATTTAGAGGTAATAGAAGAGCGCTTCCTGCTATTGCAATAAGCGATTCTTCTCATATAACTTGCGTAGGAAATGACTTTGGATTTGATTATATATTTTCTCGTGGGGTAGAAGCTTATGGGAAAGAAGGAGACTTGTTTATAGGAATATCTACAAGTGGAAATTCAGCTAATATTATAAAAGCGGTAGAAGCAGCAAAAGCTATGGGAATAAAAACAATGGCTTTACTTGGTAAAGATGGTGGAAAATTAAAGGGAATGTGTGACTATGAATTTATAATTCCAGGAGAAACAAGCGATAGAATACAAGAAATTCATATGATGATACTTCATATAATAATCGAAGGTGTCGAAAGAATAATGTTTCCTGAAAATTATTAGTTGAGATAGAGTGATAAGTCAAAATTTGGCTTATCACTTTTTTATTTGGAAATATTAAATTAGTGACAATAATGTAAAAAAAATGGTTATTTTTCGATAATTAGTACTAAAAAAAAACAAAAAATTCAGAAAAATAACTTTTTTTATAAAATAACACTTGAAATTTTATAAAAATAAGCTATTATTATAGAAACAAATATAGAATGTTTTGACATTGGGGGTCATATGAAATTAGATTTGTTCATTTTAGGATGTGTTTCTGAAAAACCGATAAAAGTGAAAAGTTTATTAGAGATAGCTGAATATGTAAAGTTAAATAAATGGCTCAGCTATACTCCAGAAAAATTTGTAGAAAGATTATCATCTTTAAGTGAGTTAGGTTATGTTAAGTGTTATGAAAATAACGGAGATCCTATAGAGAAGCATTTCTTTTCTTCTACAGAATTAGGTGTAGAATATTTACACAGTAACTTGAAAACTTATATCAAAAGCAATGAAATTGATATGGGAATGATAATTTTATTTTTAACTTTTTCTAATCATTTATCACGAACGGAAATAATTGCATTAATTGAAAGAAAATTAGAAAGTTTGAGTGTGAAATTAAAGAAAACTGAAGAAATGGAAAAAAATATTGAAGAAATTGGCGACAATAAAATGAGAGAATTGAGTTTAAAAGCTCTTGTTAATTTCAGAAAAAGTGAAGTTCTTATTTATGAAGAACTACTTTATCATGCAAAAGAACATGAAGATTGGAATGATTTTTTGGTTCTTAAAGATCAATGGGAATATAGTTTATAAAGCTTAAGAAATTTCTTGAGCTTTTATTTTTTTACAAAATTATTAGTAAATATTAAGTAAACATAAGGATAAAAATTTGGTATATTAAGAAAATAAGGTATAATTACATTAGCAAAGGGGGGAGTTTTTAGATGGAAAAAACATTTGTAATGATTAAACCAGGTGGAGTTCAAAGAGAATATGTAGGTGAAATAATTTCTAGATTTGAAAAAAAAGGTGTAAAAATAGTAGGTTTAAAACTTATGAGAATGAGTAGAGAATTGGCAGAAAAACACTATACTGAGCATAAAGGAAAGGAATTCTTTAATGATTTGATAGATACTATAACAGCAGGACCAGTAGTAGCAATGGTTATGGAGGGACAAAATATAGTAGAAATAGTCAGAAAAATGGCAGGAGCAACTAAGCCAATTGATGCATTACCAGGGACTATAAGAGGTGATTATGTGTTAGATGTTGGTCAAAACGTAATACATACATCGGATAGTTTGGAAAGTGCTGCCAGAGAAATAAGAATATTCTTTAATGAAAATGAGCTTTTAAGTTATAGCTTAGCAACAGAAGAGTGGGTTTATACACTTCCATACTAAATTCCATTTATTTTTAGATTAAAATATGATATTATACGGGGTGGTAACATGAAAACGATATATGATTTAATGTCTAAAAATGTAGTTACAGTAAAAACAGATACAAATCTTAATGAAATTATTAAAATAATGAAAGAAAAAGGGGTTGGAAAACTTCCTGTTTTAGATGATAATAATTTAGTTGTAGGTGTAATTACAAGAGATGATCTTTTGATTAAAAATGAAAAAGCTCCAATGCCGCCAGTAATTGCTTTAAATGATTTATTTTTTGCATTAACAAAAAATAAACAGTTTAAAGAAAAATATGAAAAATTTATTGCCTTTGAAGCTCATGGATTTATGAGAAAAGATTTTTTAAAGGTAACAAAAGACTCTTCATTAGAGGGAACAATAACAGATATTCTTGAAAAAGATTATGAGTTTGCTCTTGTATTTGAAGAAAAAACCCTAGTAGGGATACTAACTAAAAGTGATTTAATTAATAGTTTATAAGGAATAATATAATTTAAGGAAGGTGTACATATAAATTGGAAACATACAGTTTGGTCATTTTATTAATAATATTAGTAACAATGTCCGCATTTTTTTCTGCTTCAGAAACTGCTCTTACTGCTTTTAATAGAAGTAAACTTAAAGCAATTGCTGAAAAAAATCAAAGAAAAGCAGATTTATTAAAAGGGTGGTTAAAAAAACCAAATGAAATTTTAACAGCTCTATTAATTGGGAATAATATTGTTAATATACTAGCTTCTTCAATAGCTACAATGGTAGCTATATCAATTTTGGGTAATAATTCTAGAGCCATAGCTATATCAACTGGAGCTATGACAATATTACTTTTAATATTTGGAGAAATAACACCTAAAGTAGTAGCAAAAGCATATTCTACACACATATCAAACGCAGTAATAAAACTTGTGTATATGTTAAGCAAACTTTTTTTACCAATATCAAAGATTCTTATGGTAGTATCTAAGCTAATAGCAAGAATGTTTGGTGTTAAAATTGATGAAATTGCATTTTTGATAACAGAAGAAGAGATAAAATCTGTTGTTAGTGTAGGGGAAGAAGAAGGGGTTATTGAAGAAGAAGAAAAAAAGATGATACATTCTATATTTGAGTTTACAGATACAACAGTAAAAGAGATTATGATACCAAGAACAACAGTATTTGCGGTAGAGGCTTCTAAAACTTTGGAGGAAATCTGGGATGTAATAACAGGTAATGGTTATTCAAGAATTCCAGTTTATGAAGAAGGAATAGATAATATAATAGGAGTATTCTACATTAAAGACATTTTCAATGTAATAAGAGATGGAAAATTGAATATGCAAGTGAAATCTTTTATTAGAGAAGCTTATTTTGTTCCTGAAACAAAGGCATTAGTAGAAATGCTTGAAGAATTTAAGAAAAAACATATTCATATGGCAATTGTTTTGGATGAATATGGGGGAACAAGTGGTATAATCACAATAGAAGACCTTATTGAAGAAATAGTAGGGGATATAAATGATGAGTTTGACATAGAGCATGATGAAGAGATAAAGAAAGTTGCAGATAATAAGTACATAATCGATGCTATGTTAGATGTTGAATTTTTGAATGAAGAATTATCTATTGATTTACCAGTAAGCGAAGATTATGATTCTTTAGGAGGCTATATATACTCTGTTTTAGGAAGAGTTCCACTAGAAAAAGATACAATTACTCATGATAATGGTAAAGTTGAAATTAGAGTGCTAGAAGTGGATAATAGAAGAATAGTTAAGGCTTTAATTATTAAACGTGAGGAGAAAGAGAAAGATGAGTAAAGTTAAATTGAAAAAACATTTTATCACAGGGGTATTAGCTACACTACCCCTTTTTGTCACAATCTACATTCTTTATTTTATTTACAAAATAATTGCAGGGATTGTAATGATGATTTTACCGATTGAATTTATTACTAAATTATTAATTTTTAATAATGAAGAATTACAAAGCAAAGAAAAATTAGTTGCGTTTACTGTTTTTCTAGTTTCATTCGCTATATTTTCTGGAGTAGTATATTTGGCAGGTCTTTATATTAATAAAGTTATTAATAAAGGGACTTCTAAATATGTAGAAAATATATTAAATAGAATACCAGTTGCAAAATCTATATATTCAATGGTTAAGCAAATTAGCGATATAGTTTTTTCTAAAGAGGCTGCAACATATAAAAAAGTAGTTTTAGTGGAATATCCTAGAGATGGATTATTTGCTCTTGGATTAGTTTCAAATGAAAAAAATAAAACAGTTTCAGACGTAATAGATGGAGTAGAAGTATATAATGTATTTATTCCAACAACACCGAATCCTACTACTGGATTTTATATAGTAGTTCCACAAAGTAAAGCTATAGATACGGATTATACAGTGGAAGAAGCTTTTAAGCTAGTAGTATCAGCAGGGGCTTTAGAGCCAGAAAGAAATGATGGGGTGAAAAGTAATGACTAGAATAAAAAAGAATTTTATAACTGGATTTATATCACTTCTCCCTACATTTGCGACATTATATGTAATAATTTTTGCTTATAAATTTATAGCTGGAATAGTTCAATTAATTGTACCTATTGAATTAATTTCAAATTTATTAGTCAGTCTTCATAAAGATTTAGAAAATGTACAAATGATAGTGTCTTTTGTTATTTCCTTAATTTCTATAGGATTGATGTTATTTCTCATATTTTTTATAGGATTTGGAATAAATACCTTTGTTAGTAAAAAAACTTTGAGATTTATAGAAGGACTTATAATGAAGATTCCTTTAGCAAAATCAATATATGGAAGTATTAAACAAGTTAGAGATTTACTGTTTTCTAAAAATAATGAAGCATATAAAAAAACAGTATTAGTAGAGTATCCTAAAAAAGGCTTATATTCTTTAGCACTTGTAACAAAAGAAAATAATAAGAATATCGAAAAATTGTTGGGTCAAGGAGAGATGTATAATATTTTTATTGCTACAGCTCCTAATCCAACATCAGGATTTTATTTGATTGCGAAGAAAACGGAGTGTATAGAGCTTAAGATTTCTGTAGAGGAAACTTTTAAATCTATAATTTCTGCAGGAGCAATTAGTCCAAAAATGAAAATGGAGGAATAAAATGAAATTTAGAGTTTATGTAGTACTGCTTATTTTATTTACTTTTACAGCATGTTCAAATAATGAGGTTAGTGATACGTTTAAACAGAAACAATATAGTATTATCAAAGGATTAAATGCCTCTCAAGAGGGGAAATATAGTGTAGCAATAGGGCATTTATTAAATGCTTATGCTATTGATTCAAAAGATATTTTTACATTAAGAGAGTTAGCTCTTAATTATGGTAAAAGTGGAGATTTTAAAAATTCTGAAAGATTTTATGTAGAGATGTTGGCAATTAGTCCAAATGATTCAGGGGCTACATATAATTTGGGAACTCTATACTACAATCAAAAGAAATATAAGGAATCATTAAATATTCTGGAAAGAGTAAATATTGAAAATGTTACAAATGATATAAAAAGCTTAATAGCCTATAATTATTATAGTTTAGAAGAGTATGAAAAAGCATATACGAAGTTAAAAGATCTTGAAAGTGTAAAAAAAGATGATTTATACTTTGCTAAAGTTTATGGAGATACAATGTTAAAAACTAAAAGGTTAGGACAACTGCACCCATATATAACTAAACTTTACGAAGAAAAACCAGGTAATTTAGAGATTACATATATTTATGCAAAACATCTTAATGAAAATTTAGGAAAGAGTAGTGATGCAATCGGAGTTTTGGAACAATACATAATAAATTATGGAGTGTACAAAGAGATTAATTTGGAAGCAGCTAGAATTTCTATGCAATTAAATGATTTTGATAATGCAAAGAAATATTTGGTTCTTTTACCAGAGAGATACAAATATGAAGAAGATTATTTGAAAGTTGCACTAGAGGTATATACTGGGCTTAATGATAGTGCAAAAGTAAATGAGATTGAAACAGTATTAAAAAAAATAACAAAGGAATGATAAGATGAAAGAATGGAGAATTAATTTAACATATAAACTTATACTTTTTACGATTTTTTTAATTACTCCATTTATTTTATTTGTTATTTTAAATGGAATTAATTTGATAGTTCAAAGATTTATAGTTATTTATACTTTAGAAATACTAATTTTTCTTTTAAGTTATATTGTTTATGAAGTAAGAGTAAGAAGCTTTTATAATAGATTAGTACAAAAGACTATTCTTTTAAATGATCAGTATGAGATAAAAAATAGCAAATTTTTTAAATTTTTGGGTCTAGATAGTTTTAGTAGTTTTGAATATTTTTTTAATGAAGAATTAGATAAGGTATTCGCAGAATTAGATTATTATAAAAGTGGTTATTTTAAGAATGAGGAAAAAAAGGGAACAGAAATAGAGTCTAATAAGATTGAGTTAGATAATAAAATAAAAGAGTTAGAAGAGATAAAAAAGGTAGAAGAGCTTGAGAGAGAGTTGCTTAGAAGAGGAAATGAGTTTATAAAACAATTTAAAAAAGAAGTTTATGCAGATAATACTTTTTTTGAAGAACTTGCGTTTTATTTAGATAAATCTTTTGAAATAGAAAGATTAATTGTAGGGCAAAAAATGGTAGAGGGATATAAAGTGTATAATAAGCTCTCAGATGAAATTGATGAAAGCATATCATATGAAATGTTAGGAGAACTTGATAAAGGATCCTATGTAAGTCATAGAATAAATGAATTTTTTAGATATGATGTAATTATTATAATTAAGATTGAAGAAAAAATATTGGATTTTTAATGTTTAATGTTGAAAATAAAGAGTATTTAAATTATAAAAAAGTTAGAGATGTAATAGAAAAATTATTTGGAGTTTTACTCTTAATAGTTGATTTTCATTTTAAGCAAAAAATAAAAGATGAAAAAATTGAAAAATTAAGCTTAGATGTGAAGAAATTGAACAATCAATTGAAAGAAACAGATGCAAATTTAGATGTTCATTTAGAACAAATGTCAAATATGTATGAAGAAATTGTAACATTATATGAAGTTGGGAAAAAATTGGGAAAAATATATGAAAAACAAAATATAGAAAAAACAATTTTGACAACATTATTAGAGATAACAAATACAGATTTTGCAATATCATATGAGTATACAAATAATGGAATTAGTATAAATAAGTTTGAAAACTTGAAAGATGAAAATCTAATTTACGCAATTAGAGAAGAAGGAATTACACAGAATTTGTTTTTTCAGATGAAGAAAGTTGGGAAACCAATAATAGTTAATGATATTACGAAATATTCTACATATAATCAGTTAACTTCAATAGTAAAAGATAATATAAGGAATTTTGTAGAAGCACCTATCTTTGTAAATGAAGAAATCAAAGGTGGAGTTATACTTTTTAATAAAGATGACGAATTTACTGCGGCAAATATTAATTTGATAACTTCTCTTATTAATCAGATGTCCATAGCTGTGCAAAATATAGATTATTTTAAAAATGAAATTGATAGACAAAAAGAGGAAGAACAACTAAAAATTGCGGCAACAATACAATCAGGATTGTTCCCACAAGAGATGCCAAAGCTCGACAAGGTAGAAGTTTACGGATATAATGAACCTGCTAGAGCAATTGGTGGAGATTATTATGATTTGATAAAATTATCAGACAATACTTTAATAGGATTTATAGCTGATGTTTCTGGGAAGGGAATTCCAGCAGCACTTCTTGTAAGTATGGTAAAAACAATTTTTAGAATGGTTGTAGAAGAGTTAGAAGAAAATTCTCCTGAAAAGATTCTAGAAAGAGTTAATACAGTACTTTTAAAAGAAAATTTGGAAGGTAGATTTATTACTGCTATTTGCTTTAGATATTTTGGAACTGAAAATAAGATAGAGATGTCATCAGCTGGACACGATCCTCTTATTGTCTATAAAGCCCAAGAAAAAAGATTTGATACTTATGGAAGTGAAAGCTTAGTACTTGGAATCATGGAAGAAGAGTATGTGAAAACAGAAATTGATTTTATGAAAGATGATATAGCAATATTTTATACTGATGGAGTGGTAGAAGCTAGAAGAGAAGACGGAGAATTTTATGGAAGAGAAAGATTCCTAGAAACACTTGAAAACAATATAGTAAATAGTGCAGAAGAAATAGGTAAAGCAATTTATTCTAATTTGAAAATTTTTACAGAGAATGCTAAACAAAATGACGATATTACAATATTAATAGCTAAAGGAGTTTGAGATGAAAGAGCCTAGGATAAGAGTATCTGGAATATTAAAAAAGGATGATAAGATACTTTTTGTTAAACATAGAAAAAAAGGTGAAGAGTATTATCTTTTACCAGGTGGTGGCGTTGATTTTGGAGAAACTTTTGAAACAGCATTAAAAAGAGAATTTTTGGAAGAAGTTAATATAAATATATCGGTAGATAAACTATGTATAATTTCTGAGGGTGTAGACCCAAAAGGAGAGAAGCATATAATTAATTTAGTTTTTTTAGTTGATTATGTTAGTGGAGAAATAGTTTTGCCAGATGAAGAGAGAATTGTAGGAATAGAATATTTAGAAGTGACAAATCTGAATAACTATATTATTTATCCAAATATTAAAAAAGAATTGAAAAAAAATTCTTTTGATAATATAAGTTATTTAGGGAATATTTGGGAATAGCTTCGAAAGAAACTTGACAAAACCTCGATAATCCTATATAATTTCTTGTTCAATAAAAGCATAAATTGCGTGGAATAAGCAAATTTGAGGAGGCAGTAATGGAAAAATCTTATGATTATTTGAAAGAACTGATAAGAGATATACCAGATTTTCCTATAGAAGGAGTATTATTTAGAGATATTACAACTTTATTAAAAGATACAAAAGGTCTAAAAGATGTAATTGATATATTTAGTGATAGATATAGAAATAAAGGAATTAAACATATTCTTGGAGCAGATGCTAGAGGATTTATATTTGGAGCTGCAATAGCTTATAATATTGGAGCAGGGTTTGTACCAATAAGAAAAAAAGGTAAACTTCCATATAAAACATTAAGTGCTTCATATGAATTGGAGTATGGAGTTAATGAAGTGGAAATGCATGTAGATGCTATTGATAAAGGCGATAAAGTAGTAATTGTAGATGACCTTTTAGCTACTGGCGGAACTGCAAAAGCAATGCTTGACCTAGTGAGAAAATTGGGTGGAGATATTGAAGAGTTTGCATTTTTGATTGAACTTGAAGATTTAAATGGTAGAGAAAAATTAGATGGAGAAAATGTTTTCTCTATTATAAAATATTAGGTAAACTCAAAGAAAAAAATGTAAAAGCGACATAAAAATGTCGCTTTTTTCATATATATAGTGTAAAATAAAAGACAACAATAAATTTATTATCTTTTCAAAAATTTTAGAAAACAGACCAAAATTTTGAATAGCTAATAAATTTTAATTTTTATAGGAATGAGGAACATTATGGGTTATAAAGAAGAACTTTTAAAAGAAATTCAGAACTCTAAACAAAACCTTGATATAGAAAAAATAATTACTGCATATGAGTTTGCAAAGGAATCTCATATTGGTCAATATAGAAAATCTGGAGATGAGTACATACTCCATCCTGTAGAAGTGGCTAAAATACTTATCAGACTGAATATGGATACAGATACTGTAGTTGCGGGATTCTTGCACGATGTGGTAGAAGATACTCTTATTACTTCTGCAGATATAAGATATCATTTTGGAGAAGTAGTAGGGAACTTGGTAGATGGAGTAACAAAGCTTAGCTACATACCAGAAGGTACTAAAAAGCAACATGAAAATATAAGAAAAATGATAGTAGCAATGGCAAAGGATGCTAGAGTTGTTATAATAAAACTGGCAGATAGAGTTCATAATATGAGAACTTTGAAATATATGAAACCAGAAAAACAACAAAGTATTGCGACAGAAACATTAGAAATATTTGCACCTCTTGCTCATAGGCTTGGTATGGCTAAGATAAAATGGGAATTAGAAGATTTATGTTTTTACTATTTGCAGCCTACAGTTTATAAAGAGATTGTTAAATTAGTAGATTCCAAAAGAGTTGAAAGAGAAAACTATACTGATTTAGTAATAAGCAATATAGATGAAGAGATAAAAAAATACGAGTTTTCAGCAGATGTTTCAGGGAGACCTAAACATCTATATAGTATTTATAAAAAAATGTATGATGGTGGAAAAAGTTTTGATGAACTTTATGATTTAATTGCTATTAGAGTTATTGTTAAAGAAGAAAGTGAATGTTACAATGTTTTGGGAGTTGTTCATAATCTTTGGAAACCAGTACCAGGAAGATTTAAAGATTATATTGCTGTTCCTAAAGCAAATGGGTACCAATCAATTCATACAACAGTAGTGGGGCCTGAGGGAAGATTTGTAGAGATACAAATAAGAACAGAAGAGATGCACAGGATTGCAGAAGAAGGAATAGCTGCTCATTGGAATTATAAAGAGAAAAATAAACATAATAGAAGAGATAATGTTTATTCATGGTTACGTCAAATATTAGAATGGCAACAATTTGCAGATAGTTCTGAAGAATTTATAAAAACAGTTACAGGTGATATATTAAATGAAACAGTTTTTGTATTTTCTCCTCAAGGAGATGTAATTGAAATGCTTAAAGGTGCAACACCTCTTGATTTTGCATTTCATATTCATACCCAAATCGGATATAAATGTATCGGTGCTAAAGTAAATGGGAAAATTGTGCCATTAGATTATAAGCTTCAAAATGGAGATCAAATCGAAATAATAACATCTAAAGCATCTGCTAAAGGACCAGGAAAAGATTGGTTAAATATAGTTGTTACTCAAGGTGCCAAATCAAAAATAAGAAAATGGATTAAAGATCAGCAATTTGAAGAAAAAGTTAAAGATGGAAAACAAGCCCTTGAAAAAGAACTTGATAAATTTGATATAAAAATAAAAAGTTTAGAAGAAGAAGCATTTACTACAGAATATCTAAAAAAATACCATTTACCAAATTTTATGGAGTTATTATTTAATTTTGGAATTGGAAGAATGAAAATAGAATCTTATGTAGAAAAATATTTAGAAAATATTAAAAAAGATACTGAAGTAATTAACATAGATGAAATGATAACTGAAAATCAGAAAAAAAGTAAGATATCCAATAATCAGCAAGGAATAGTGATTGACGGAACAGATAATACTCTCATTAGATTTGCAAAATGTTGCAGTCCTTTGCCAGGTGATGAAGTATTTGGATATGTGACAAGAGGGACTGGAATTGCAATTCATAAAGCAGATTGTCCGAATTTTTTAAGTTTGAAAGCTAGTGAAGAAGCTAGAGTCTTGGAAGTTAAATGGGATAGCAAAGTAGTAGTTAAAAACTCTAATAAATATGGATATAATTTTACAATTACTATGCTAGATAGACCTAATGCATTAATGGATGTAATTAGAATTATTTCAGATGCAAAGATAAATATACTAGGAGTTAATTCCAATTCTTATATGGAAAATGGAGATAAGCTTGCGACAATGAAGCTTGGGATAGAAATATCAGATAAAGAACAAGTAAATAGGCTAAAAAATAGTTTATATAAATTAGATGGAATTATTAGAATTAAGTAGGAGGACACATGTTACCAGTTAGATACAGCTTGGAAAAAACAAGCGGTAAGGCAAGAGCAGGAGTGATTACAACACCTCACGGAGAAATTCATACACCTGTTTTCATGCCAGTAGGAACACAAGCAACAGTGAAAACAATGACACCTGAAGAGGTAAAAGCTATTGGAGCAGAGATAATATTAGGGAATACATATCATTTGTATTTGAGACCTAGTGATGAGTTAGTAGCTAAATTTGGAGGGCTTCATAAATTTATGAATTGGGATAAGCCAATATTAACTGATAGTGGTGGATTTCAAGTATTTTCATTAGGTGCTTTAAGAAAAATAAAAGAAGAAGGAGTTTATTTTTCTTCACACATAGATGGTTCAAAACATTTTATTTCACCAGAAAAATCAATATCTATTCAGAATAATTTGGGGTCAGATATAATGATGGTTTTTGATGAATGTCCCCCAGGGCTTTCAGATAGAAAATATATAATAGACTCAATAGAAAGAACAACTAGATGGGCTAAAAGATGTATAGAAGCTAATAAAAATCCAGATAAACAAGGATTATTTGCCATAGTTCAAGGTGGTATATATGAAGACCTTAGAGATCAAAGTTTAAATGAATTATCTGTAATGGATGAAGGGTTTTCGGGATATGCAATAGGCGGGTTAGCTGTAGGAGAACCTCGTGAAGATATGTATAGAATTTTGGATTATATTACTCCAAAACTTCCAGAAAATAAGCCAAGATACCTTATGGGTGTAGGAGAACCTCTTGATATGCTAGAAGCAGTAGCTAATGGAGTAGATATGATGGACTGTGTGCAACCTAGTAGAATAGGAAGACATGGGACAGTATTTACCAAATATGGAAGACTTGTAATAAAAAATGCTAAATATGCAGAAGACCCAAGACCTTTAGATGAAGATTGTGACTGTTATGCTTGTAAAAATTATACTAGAGGATATATAAGACATTTGTTTAAAGCAGATGAAATATTAGGACAAAGACTTGCAACATATCATAATTTACATTTTTTAATTAAAATGATGAATGGAGCGAGAAAAGCAATTTTGGAAGATAAATTTGCTGAATATAAAGAAGAATTTGAAGCAGATTATAACATGGGAAATAAAAGTACTTGGATACAGCCAGAAAAAATTTAAACACCTTCGGGTGTTTTTTTAGTTTTGGGTAAAAATTAAATAGAAATAAAATAGCTTCTAAGAATAAGTTAATTCTTAACTCTTGTCAATTAATGTAAAATAATATATACTGAATTATAAAATACATTAAAGAGATACTTAAAATATTAGGAGGAGAAATGAAAGTAAATTTTCTGTTGGCACTATTATTACTTATTTTTGTTGCATGTAATAAAAATGAAGAACCTGTTACAAATTTTGATAAAGGAGTTATGTATTTTGATAAAGGTGATTATTTTAATTCAGAAAAATATTTTTTGAAATCAGAAGAAACAAATATTGATAATAGCTTGATATACTTATTAAAAATTTATGAGAAGAAAAAAGATGAAGTAAAGATAAAATCTGTATTAAATACAATAAAAGAAAAACCAACTTTAATTTTCCCATTAGCTTATGAATACTTAAATGGTAGTGATACTCTAGAAAAAAATGAAGAAAGAGCTAGGATTTTATTTGAAGTTGGAGCAAAACATGAAGATAAAATGTCATATTTAGCCTTAGGGAATATATATGAACATGGATTAGGAGTAAAAATAAATCTTATAAAATCTAAAAGTTATTATGAAAAAAGTGGATTTAATTTGGAGTTAAAAAACACTTTGGGTATAAACTATTTAACTTTTATAGAAGGACTTAGATATGAAAAAGGGATAGATAAACCTAAGGATATTGATAAAGCAAAAGAACTGTATAAAAAAGCCATGGATCAAAATAGTAGAGATGCTTATACTCGATTGGGATATATTCAGATTGAAGAGAAAAAGACAGAAAGACATGTTAAAAATGGAATAAACTATTTGGAAAAAGCATGGGGAATGGGAGATAAAAATGCACTTATAAATTTGGGGAAAATATATATGTTTGGGATTACAGTTCCCAGAGATTTGGTAAAAGCAAAAGAATATTTTGTTAAGGGAATGGATAGTGAAATAGGAGAAGCTTTTGGATATTATATGCATATAGAAGTATACAATAGTGAATCGTTAGTTATTGACTATAAAGCAATTAAAGAAATTGCAGAAACAGGAGTCAAATATAAAGATGGGAATTCATACAAAATACTGGGATATCTATATCAGAATGGCTTTGGAGTTAAAAAGAATGAAAGAGTAGCTGAAAAATATTATTTAAAAGCCATAGAGCTTGGAAATTTGATAGATAATTTAGTTTATTGGTATTTAGGAAACTTATATTTCTACGGAGGTAAACGCGTTCAAAATAATGAGAAAGCACTAAAAAATTATCTTATTGCTTCAGATTATTACGAAGCAAGTGCATATGAAGTTGGACTTATATATGAAAATGGTTATGGAGTAGACATAGATATAGAAAAAGCAAAAGGATATTATAAAAAAGCGAGTGGAATGGTTCCTAAAGCAGATGAAAGATATAAAGAGCTATCCAAAGAGAAAATAAACGATGAAGAAATCCCCCCCAAAAAGTAAAGTTATAGCTTTACTTTTTTTGTTGATTGATTAATGAATTGTTTTGAACAGTTAGCAAAAAGTAGTAAAAAAAAGAGCCGAAGCTCTTATAGTTTAAAGTTAATCTCTTATAGACCATTCTTGTAAATAAGATAAAACATTTAATGAAATATAAATTAGTAAAAAAGGAAATAGAGTATATTTCATAAAAATAAGAATAATCAATGAAAAAGGCATTTTTAGTTTTTTTGGTACAAAAGAAAATACTTTTCCTGGAGCTTTAAAAGTTATTAAACTAACCATAAGTATAGATGAAATAAGCATTAAGAAAAAGAATACATTCGGGTATTTTAGCTCTCCAAAAAATAAATAGTAAGTTATAATAATACCAGCAGCACTTGGAATAGGCATACCAATAAAGTCTGCTTTAGTTTCACTAGCTTCTGTAATAATATTAAATTTTACAAGTCTAAGAACTCCACAAAGTACAAATAAAAATGAAAATGGAATTGCTAAATCCTTCAGAGTAGGTAAATCCTTTAATAACGAATAAGCAAATATTCCTGGTGCTAATCCAAAAGATACAGCATCACAGAAAGAATCAAGTTCTTTACCAAATTCGCTAAAGGCATTAAATTTCCTAGCAGTCTTACCATCAAGTACATCACATATCATAGCACCCATTATGAGCCATGCAGCTTTAGAATATTCTCCTTTAAAACTCATAATAATACTGGAATACCCTAAAAAAAGATTTGCTATTGTTATTGAGTTGGGTAGTATATATTTTTTTTCAATTTTGTTCATAATTTATCCTTTCAATCTAAATAATATTTTAATAAGGGCAAATAAACCTGTGCAAGATATAAAGCCTCCAATAATTCGATCAATAATAAAAAATCTATGAATAGATAATAATTTTTTTGCATGAGTAATCAACTCAGTTAATAAAAACCAGAGGATATTACTGCCTAAAAAGATACAAAACAGTATCTCGATACTGTAATATAGGTTATTAAATCCCAATTTTACAGGGAAAAAAGCGAATATCCCAAGATATATAAAAATAGTTCCTGGATTAGCAATACCCATAAAAAAAGCTGATAAAGCAGGGTGAATGAAAGTATCTTGGATTTCATGCTCTTTGGAATTTAAGAGTTTAATTCCTATAATCAAAAACAATACACTAATAATTAAATTTAAAATTAGATTATCTTTACTTATATATTTTTCAATATAACTAGAAGCTAATAAAACGACAAAACCATAGAATAAGTCAGCAGTAATAATTCCAATAGCTGAAATATATCCGATTTTCATTCCTCTTTTTATAGTTCTTTGTACACATAAGAGCCCAACAGGACCTATAGGAAAAGAGATAAAAACTCCGATAAAAACTGCATATAAATAGTAGAGTATAATTAACACCTCCTATAATTGTAGCAGAGTTATTTTAGCATAGAATAGAGAATTAAACAAATAGAAAAGATATTAAATAATAGAAATATATATTAAAAGTACTTAATCCTCTTTTTTAAAGGGACAACCTATAAAAAGCTACACTTTATACTTGAATTAATATATAATTAATTGAGATGTATTACATTCTAGATATTGAAGAGGAAAATGATGAATAAAAAAGAGTTTATAGAGTATTTTAGTTTAGAAGACAAAAATAGTATAAGTCATATATTTGAAAAATATGAATTAACAAATTATGGGATAAAGGGAATAACAGAAGAGTTTTATTCCCCATTAATTTGGACAAAGCTAATAGAGATACAGAATAAGCTAGGAGTAAAAGTAGATACAAATGGTTATTTTTCAGAAAGTGAAAGAAGAGTAATATCTTTTACTGGAGATGAATGTTTTGGTGATGATAAAGATAATGTAAAACTTCTTAGAAATTAAAAATATGTCAAAATTTAAAGAATTAGGACATAAAGATTACCTTGGAGGATTGATGTCTTTAGGCTTAAAAAGAGTAAAAGTTTGGTGATTTGGTAGTTAAGGGTGAGATTTGTTATACACCAACTTTTCAGAATATAGGGACTTTGTAATAAATGAATTAAAAGTAATAGGAAGAAATCCTGTAGG
>Ga0183099_1000950_pt1 | contig 18092 bp, 12 predicted proteins | sample Biomet1_FD_127788 | JGI IMG/M metagenome (GOLD analysis project Ga0183099, IMG submission 127788) | Microbial communities from bioreactor (seeded with anoxic lake sediment) at LBNL, California, USA - Biofuel metagenome 1 | ecosystem: Engineered > Bioreactor > Anaerobic > Unclassified ... | reverse complement strand
AACCATAATTTTTCATGCAATAGATAATATCATAGAAGCTACCTCCGGGACCAAAAGAGCTTTCACTATGAAGGCGTACATATCTTTCTGCACGGTCTTCCATGGTGTGATGAACGACATACATTTCTGATAAGTCATATTCACCTTTACCCTTGCGAAGCAGCTCCGCTTCAAGGAAGCCTAAACCTGAAAAACTCCAGCAAGTACTTGAACGATTCTGGTTTTTAACAGAAGTGATTGGGTTTTCCTTTACAGTAGTAAAAACGAATCCTTCTTCTTTTTTAGCTTTTTCTTTTGCTGTAACACTAAGAGCAAGAGCTGCAAAAAGAGCGATACTAACAATCTTTTTCATAAAATCTTATTATATTTTTTATATTTGTGAGCAAAGATAAGTAATGGAGAATTAAAAAATATTATTTTTGTTAAGAATTTCAGATTAATTAAAGAGAAGTGTGAGCAAAGTTAAGAAGGACTATCTAATTTACTTTATTATGTTGGTGTTATTCTCCGGCATGATTTATGTTGCGCTGAACGAAGGTGAACGCTTTGATCATTTTTCCATGGCGCATGTTCCCACTGGAAATATGGGTGATAGTTTTCAGATGTTCCAGCATGTATTGATAGGAAATGTAAATAGCCCATTTACAATTCTCTTGTTGCAGATAATAGTGGTATTGTTTACTGTTCGTCTTTTTCTTTCCTTTTTAAATAAATAGGACAGCCGGGTGTTATAGGTGAAATTGTGCGGGAATTGTGCTTGGTCCTTCATTGCTTGGTTATCTTTTTCCTGATTTTTTTGGATTTCTCTTTCGTCCTGATTCAATGGGAAATCTTCAGACTGTCAGTCAGATTGGGCTTATTCTTTTTATGTTCGTAATAGGCATGGAAGTCGATTTCAGAACGCTGAGAAATAAAATAAACGAAACACTCGTCATTAGTCATGCGGGCATATTAGTACCCTTTTTCCTGGGGATACTTTCCTCGTATTGGATTTATGAAAAGTATGCTGCTCAACAAACATCCTTTTTGCCTTTTGCTCTTTTTATTGGTATTTCAATGAGTATAACAGCATTTCCTGTTCTTGCCCGTATTATACAGGAAAGAAATCTGACCAAATCGCCAATAGGTGTTCTTGCCATTGCTTCAGCCGCAAATGATGATGTAACAGCCTGGTGCTTACTGGCAGTTGTTATTGCTATTGCAAAAGCCGGAACATTTGGCAGCGCATTATACGCTGTTGCGCTTACCATTCTTTATATTGTAGTAATGTTCACCGTTATTCGTCCGTTTCTGCGAAAAATTGGAGATGTGTATGCTAACAAGGAGGTAATAAATAAGTCGTTTGTAGGAATCATATTCTTAATTCTGGTAATTTCTGCTACATTAACAGAGGTTATCGGTATTCATGCTTTATTTGGCGCTTTTATAGCAGGGGTAGTGATGCCTGCCAACTTTGGCTTTCGTAAGGTAATGATGGAGAAAGTGGAGGATATCTCTCTTGTATTTTTTCTTCCTTTGTTCTTTGCTTTCACCGGATTGCGAACACAAATCGGATTGATTAATAGTCCCGAGCTATTTGGCGTTTTAGCATTACTGATAACCGTTGCCATTGTAGGTAAGTTTGGTGGTTGCACCATTGCTTCCCGCCTGGTAGGTGAGTCGTGGAAAAATAGTCTCATCATTGGAACACTGATGAATACTCGTGGACTGATGGAACTGGTAGCATTAAATATTGGATATGAAATGGGGGTTCTTCCTCCTTCTATCTTTGTAATTCTGGTCATCATGGCCTTAGTTACTACCTTTATGACTACTCCGATTCTGACTTTGGTGGAAAAAATATTTGAGATTAAGAAGCCAGTGATAAGCCTCACAAAGAAACTTGTTTTATGTTTTGGCAGAATAGAGTCGGGCCGGGATTTGCTAACTATTTATGAATTACTTTTTGGACCGAGGTTGCAACAGAAAGAACTGATTGCCGCACATTATACACTTGGTACAGACGTAAACCCATTACATGCCGAGCAGTATGAAGCAGATAGTTTTAATATGCTCAGGGATGAAGCGCAAAAAATATCGGTTAATGTGGATTGCCGCTATAAAGTAACAGATAAACTGGTACAGGATATGGCACATTTGGTGCAAACTGAAAGCCCCGATTTGCTGTTGCTTGGAGCCGGTAGTAATTATATGATAGAAGGTGGTACTAAGGTACTTCCTTTATTAGGTTTGTTCCGAAATAAGATTGATGATATTTTGGATCAGGTAACATGTGATGTGGCAGTCTTTGTTAATCGTGATTACAAACATGGTGATGTGGCTATGGTACTTGGCGGGGCAATGGACTCTTTTATGCTACTTTATCTGGAATCATTGTTGATGAATGAAATGAAAAACATCCATCTTTATTCGTTTGTAGGAGATGATAAATTTACAAAACGGGTAAATGAACTCCTTGAGCGATATCCGGAGCAGGTAAACCTGCATCCTATCCATGATTTGTCCGAAATTTCTTTTAAACAAAAAGATGGATTGTTGATTCTTAGCCATACTGTTTGCGAGAAAATAGCTGAAGATAAAGAGGAATATGAAGCTTTGCCATCATTATTGGTTATGAGCCCCAAAAGCCCGACTAAGGTTTAAAAGGATTTTCTTTCTGATTTTTACTCTGATAATAATATATTAAAGATGACAATAGATTGTAATACCGGACTAGTTTTGGAAGGAGGAGGTATGCGTGGAGTATTTACCTGCGGAGTGCTTGATTATTTTATGGATCATAATATCCGTTTTCCTTATACTATTGGAGTATCTGCTGGTGCCTGCAATGGCTTGTCCTATATCTCCCGTCAGCGTGGACGTGCTAAATATAGCAATATAGATTTGCTTGACAAGTATCATTATATTGGTTTGAAGCATCTTCTTAAAAAGAAGAATATAATGGATTATGATTTGCTTTTTGGTGAGTTTCCGGAGCGAATTCTTCCGTATGACTACGAAACGTATTTTTCTTCTCCTGAACGCTTTGTTATGGTTACTGCCAACTGCGAAACCGGTGAGGCTAACTATCTTGAAGATAAAAAAGACAAGCAACGGGTGCTCGACATTTGTAAAGCATCGAGCAGTCTGCCTATTGTTTGCCCCATAACTTATGTAGATGGTATTCCGATGCTTGATGGCGGAATAGTTGATTCCATTCCTTTACTACGTGCCGTGGAAGATGGACATCAGAACAATGTTGTAGTGCTGACTCGCAACAGAGGTTACCGAAAAGAAGCGAAAGATCATAAAATCCCTTCTATTATCTATCGTAAATATCCTAAAATACGGGAAGCGTTGAGCCGCCGTTGTGCAGTATATAACGAACAACTGGAAATGGTGGAACGCATGGAAGATGAAGGACAAATTACTGTTATCCGTCCCGAGAAACCAATAGTTGTAGATCGGATTGAAAAAGATGTGATGAAGCTTACCGATCTATATAATGAAGGCTATGCCTGTGCCGGAACGATAATGCATTCCGTTGCAAATGCCTCCAGACAATAATTTGATCTACCGAAAAAAAAAAACGAAAATCATCTGCTACCTGCTACCAAACTGTTGTTAAAGTGTTGGCTATTAGGTTCATAATCTAGTAGTAGATCCAATTTTAGCTAATTCATCTGCTACTAAAATCCATTTATCTGCTACAAAATGGGGGTATCTGCTATTACTTTTCGACCTTGTCTTTTTTCTTTGCTAGCCTGTAGAAAAGCATCTTGTTCAGGTGATTGTCTTATATTAACCCTCTCTGGTCTATAGTCCGTAATTCAGAAACTTACCATTTAGCTCTTTATCAATCGGGTAAGCTTGTGCAATCCGCATGAGTGATGTAAATCATTCGTTACTGCCAGAGTCTTTTATTTCGTTTGTTATTGAATTCTTTCAGTAAAGCTAAGTGAGTTCACAACTGAGAACCCATGAGCCCTCAAATGAAAACCCATGGGTTTTCATTTGTGAACCCATGAGACTTCATCTGTGAACTCACTAATATCCTTTGTTTCTACTGCTTAATAGAGGCGTAAGCGAAACCTATCATCCTTTGCTCTGCTTGGTATTTCATTAATAGCTGCAAGGCTGCTGTGTAAGAACTTAGTTGTGATGCATTTATCATCGCTTAAAGTCATTGTGTTTGTTTTCAGGCCAATATGTTAAGCGGTAACACCAGCAATAGTCTTACAGGACGTAGAATTTAGTAGCAGATAGCCCTATTTTGTAGCAGATGATTTTTTATCTGCTACTACCTGAAAGCCTTTATAGTAGGGCTTTTTATGCATTTAGTAGCAGATAGTGGAGATGATTTATAGAAATAATATTTTTTTGAGATTAAATTTCAATAATAGCTAAGTAAATCTATATATATGTAAAATATGATGATTAGTTAGATTTTATTATAAAACAAAATTATGGAGCCAATTATAACTAGAAGTCTTTTAATCCGTAAGATAATACCTTCAGATATAAATGTTTTATTGTCTGTTTATTTAAAAGAGGAAAATATGCGGTATATCTCTAATGGTAAATATGATTGGATTGTTGAAGAGCTGAAAGGCAAATATGAGAAAGTCAATGCTGATGGTTATCCGCATGGATATGGTATTTTTTCTGTTGTTGCCGGTGGAGAAATTATTGGTGAAGCGGGGCTGCTCAATTCTTTTGGTAATAATAAGGTCTTGGAATTAGGCTATATAATTGATGAAAAATATTGGAATAAAGGATATGGCACTGAAATATGTGGTGGCTTACTTAATTATGGCTTTAATGTATTAGGTGCGGAAAAGGTTATAGCTCGTATGTATCCTGAGAATACTGGTTCAATAAGAATCTGTGAAAAACTGGACTTTGTAAAAGTTAATATATTAAATGTAGTCCATTGTCAATATGAAATGATCCGGAAATAGAATATTCGATAAAAATAGAAAAAGGAGTGTGTCACGAAGTTATGCAGAATTCTTCTATCTTTGTATTTTAAATAGATATTTTTGCATATATTTGTTTTTAATCCGGTATATAAAAGAAATCGCCATGAAAAAAATCTTTTTACTGTGTCTTTTTTCTTGTTTAGGTATTTCTTATGCGGCAAATCACAATGTAATAGACTCTTTATTATTGCAATTGGATCAGACTATAGAAAAACGACCTCTTTATATTATGCAAAAAGAGCGTTATATGGGTGAATTGAAAAAGCAGTTGAGGCAAGCTTCTGTAGATGAGAGAAGATTTGACCTATTGGGGAAATTACTTGATGGATACCGCTCGTATAATGCGGATTCTTCCTTTTTTATTGCAAAAACAAGATATCAACTTGCCATACAGATGAAAAAGCAAGAATATATAGATAATGCCCATATGAATATGGCGGAAATTATGGGGGGGGTGGCTGGTATGTATAAAGAGTCCATCGATATGATGAATGCGATAAGAGTTTCGCAATTGCCGGACTACCTTCATCCATATTATTATCATGTTTATAGAATCTTATATGGGTTGATGGCTGACTATGCTATTACCGATCAGGAGAAAAAAAAATATGCTGAAATAACCGACTGTTACAGGGATTCTTTATTATTGGTCAATAAAAATAATCACCTTATTTATACAATAATACAATCAGACCAGTATAATGTAATGGGGGAATATGAGAGGGCGATAGCCTTGCTTTCCGGTTATATGCAGCATAATTTATATGATGAGCATAATCTTGCCATATTTGCCTATACCTTATCTGAATCATACAGGTTGAAAGGAGATCAATTGAATGAGAAAAAGTTTTTGATTATTTCTGCAATAGGCGATATGAAGTCTGCCGTTCGTGAGTATGTTTCCTTGCGCAAGTTGGCGGTGTTGCTTTATTATGAGGGAGATATTGACCGGGCCTATTCATATCTGAAGCTTTGTATGGATGATGCCGTGTTTTGCAATGCCCGGCTACGCATGCTCGAAATTCTGAAGATTTTCCCTATCATAAACGATACATACCAAAAAAAAATAGAAAAACAACAGAGGAATACGAAAGTTGCTTTGATATCAATCAGCATCCTTTCATTGTTCCTTATTCTAGCTGTGTTTTATGTGTATAAACAAATGAAGCGTGTAGCAGCTGCCCGTCGTGAAGTGATAGATGCAAATAAGCGTTTGAAAGAACTGAATGATGAGCTGAATCATTCCAATGCCCAGCTAAAAGATGCAAACCGGAGTATTGCAGAAAATTCTTATTTGAAAGAAGAATATATTGGGCGTTATATGGATCAGTGTTCGGTTTATTTGGAAAAGATGGACAATTATCGACGTTCGTTGGGCAAAATAGCTTCTACCGGTAAGGTGGAAGAACTATACCAGCATATTAAATCAACCAAATTTATAGACGAAGAGCTTATAGGCTTTTATGAAAACTTCGATAATACTTTTTTGCAGTTGTTACCTACTTTTGTAGAGGACTTTAATACGCTATTGGCTGATGGTGAACAGATCCATCCGAAGGGGAACGAACGGATGAATACGGAACTGCGTATTTTCGCCCTGATACGATTGGGCATTACGGATAGTGTGAAGATAGCCCAGTTCCTTCGTTACTCTGTTACTACCATTTATAATTATCGGACTAAAGTGAGGAATAAAGCTAAAGGTGACCGGGAATTATTGGAGGTTGAAGTCCTGAGAATTGGCAAATTAAAAGGATAAAATCATAATTATATTCGCAAGAGTGTTGCTTATACCGTTATATTTCCACTACTTCTTATTTTTACATCTTGTTATTTATCTATTTGATAATTAATTAATTATTTCTAGATGAAGATTCAAAATACTACTTTTTTACTCTTCTGTATCATTTAGAGCATTCTTATCCGATACATTTGCATTATTCTTGTTCCAATTAAAGAAATAGGAATGTGTTAATTAAGATTCTAATTACTAATTTTAACTCTAATATTATGCAAAAGTACAAACGGGTAATCAAGTTGCGTATGCTGCTTCTTTTGCTGGGAGTATTACTCCCGGCATGCATGTTCGCACAACAAATCAAAGTGCAAGGTGTAGTGAAGGATCAGGCTGGTGAAGCGGTTATAGGAGCCAGCGTCCTTCAAAAAGGAACTTCCAATGGGACGATCACCGATCTCGAAGGTAAGTTTTCATTGAACGTGCTTTCTAATGCTGTTTTGACAGTATCTTATGTCGGATACAAAAGTAAAGATGTGCCGGTAAACGGACAATCTCAGGTTCAGGTTGTTTTGTCTGAAAACAGCAAGATGCTAAATGAAGTGGTAGTCATAGGTTACGGCACGATGGACAAAAAGGAACTGACATCGGCTATTTCCCATATTTCAGATAAGGATTTTCTTAGTGTCAGCAGTATTGACCCTTCTATGATGATTCAGGGTAAGGTACCCGGTGTTTCAATTACAAATACAGGGGCTGGTGATCCTAATAATCAGGCAAGTATTCAGATCCGTGGAGTGTCTTCACGTTCCGCAGGTCTTGGCCCGTTGATTGTTATTGACGGTGTTCCAGGTGGAAACCTGACTAACCTCAACTCCAATGACATTGCAAGCTTCGACATATTGAAGGATGGTGCAGCTTCGGCCATCTATGGCACTCGCGGTTCTAACGGTGTTATTTTGATTACCACGAAGAAAGCTCAAAAAGACGGTACAACGCACACATCTTATAGTGGTGTATTTGCTTTTGATATGATGAAGAAGGAACTGGATATGCTTAATGCACAGCAATATCGTGATCTACGTTCCGGCTCAAGTGTGGGCTATGATTTGGGTGGAAATGAAGACTGGCTTGACGCTGTAAGCCGTACAGGTTTTACCATGCAGCATTCTCTCACCATGAGCGGTGGTAATGATCGTAGCAATTATCGCGCTAGCTTTGATTCCCGTGATGCAACAGGCATTGACAGGCGCTCAGGACGTAAAGAGTATGGTGCGCGTGTTTCGTTAAATCATACTACTGCAAGTGGGCTGTTTACTTTTACAGCTAATATTGCCCCTCGTATTGCTTATCGTGACCAAGCAGCTTGGGATGTATTTCGTAATGCCATAGAGGTTAATCCCACAACTCCTCTTATGGATCCGAATGATCCGTCAAAGTATTATAACTTTCAAGGGCAAACTGCAGGTTATAATCCAGTTGAATTGATGAAACTTGAAAAAGATAAAGGAGAGACCAAACTTCTTGACTGGGATGCCACCGCAAAATTGAATCTTTTTCCTTTGCTACTAAAAAATAAGGAGAATAATCAATCGCTGGCTACTCAAATTACATTTGCCGATCATCAATATGATAATTTCAACAGTTGGTTCCGTCCCTCAACCAGCACACTTGCTATCAATGCAGGTCGTGATGGTGAAGCTTCACGCAGTTACTCCAAGGAACGACAGTCGATCTTGGAATGGCTGGCTAATTACCAAGTTGGTTTTAAAGGCCACAATGTCAAGGCTATGCTGGGTTATTCTTATCAATATTCACAATACTCCGGTTTAAATGCTTATAATAAGGATTTTCCTAATGACGGTTTAGGAGCGGACAATCTGGGTACCGGTGAATATGCCAAAGAAGAGGGGGAAGTAGATATGGGAACTTATAAAAATGATTCCAAACTTATTGCTTTCTTTGGCCGTTTGAGTTATGATTATAAGGGTAAATATTTGCTCACCGCTTCATTGCGGCATGAAGGTTCTTCAAAATTCGGTATTAATAACAAATGGGGTAATTTCCCAGCAGTATCAGCCGGATGGCGTATCTCAGAAGAGGCATTTATGAAGGATGTGAAATGGGTTAATGATTTAAAGATACGTGGTGACTTTGGAGTTACCGGTAATCAGGATTTTGGCAGTTACATTTCATTGAACACGATGACCGGTTTTGGTTACTATTTCTATAACGGCAAGTATTTTCAGGTGTGGGGACCTTCTAAGAACGTGAATCCCGATCTGAAATGGGAAAAAGGTAAGAATTGGAATGTTGGTCTTGACTTCTCTTTGTTTAAGAACCGTGTATCTGGATCATTGAACTATTTCAATCGTCGTCAGCAAGACCTTCTTGGTAATTATAATGTATCGGTACCTCCTTATTTGTTTGACAATACTTTTGTTAATGTAGGTACAATGAAGAACTCCGGTTTTGAGCTTGATATCAATTGGAATGCAGTAAAAACTTCCAATTTTAGTTATTCGGTAAGTGTTGTCGGTTCAACGATGGATAATAAATTTGTTGAGTTCAGCAACTCTCAATATGTAGGACAAGACTATTATGATGTTTGTGGAACAGGGGATCCCTATCCGTTCCATAACTTGCAACGCATTGAAAAAGGTAAACGTCTTGGGAACTTCTACTTATTGAAGTATGCCGGCATTGATACTAATGGCAACTGGATTGTATACGATAAGGGTGGTGACCTGATTAAGGCTGATCAAGCTACTGATGAAGACCGTCAGGTAGTGGGCAATGGACTTCCGAAATTTACCGGTTCAATGACTCATAACTTCCATTACAAGAATTTTGACTTGTCTATGTTCTTCCGTGGTGCTTTTGGTTATGACATCTTTAATATTCACGATTTTTATTATGGGACTAAGAGTTTTATTGGCAATGTGCTTGAAAAAGCTTATGGCAAAAATGATAAGATTACAGCCAATCCGGCAGTTACTGATTATTTTCTCGAACGGGGTGATTACCTTAAACTAGATATGCTGACTCTTGGTTATACACTTGATACAAAATGTAAATATTTAAATAAAGTTCGTGTCTATGGAACTGCTAAAAATGTATTGACCATCACCAAATTCAGTGGTGTTGATCCGTCAACTTATCAGGTTAACGGTTTGACTCCCAGTGCTACAGGATCTCGTACTTATTATCCGTCAAGTCGCCAGTTTATTCTTGGCGTTCAATTGGATTTTTAATTATCGAACATTAAATAGGAGGAAAATATTATGAAATTTTCGAAATATATATTAGGTATTATTTTGGCAGTTACCGTTTTAACCGGTTGCACTAATTTGGATGAAACACTCTATGACCAGGTTGGCACCCAAAACTATTACAACACCAAGATGGACGTGGTCCGCGCGACTTTCCGTCCTTTTGAACACGCTTATTGGAGTATCCAGTCTAGACACGTTCTGAATGAACTTTCGGCTGACCAGTTAATTACGCCTACGCGTGATGGCTGGTGGGATGACGGTGGACGTTGGCGTCGCTTGCATTATCACACATGGACGGTTGAAGATGGAGATGCTCAAACCGAATGGAATGGTTGTTTTCAAGGTATTATGCAGGCCAACTATGTGATAGAAGACCTGAACAAGCTTTCACCGGATAAATTCGGATTCAATGAAGAGGAGTTTAATAATCTGAAGGCTCAATGTCGTGCATTGCGCTCATGGTTCTATATCAGGTTGCTCGACGCATTTCGCAATGTCCCATTGGCTGTTAGTTATAGTGACGTCTCTCAAAACTCTGTAGGGCAGGTTGAACCTAAAAAGATCTTTGATTTTATAGAATCGGAGTTGAAAGAAAGTATTGGCTTGTTGAAAGCTAAAGAATCGCTTGGCGGGAATAAAGAAAATCAGGGTCAATGGACTAAGGCTGGAGCTGCTGCTCTTTTAGTGCGTCTTTACCTCAATGCAGAGAAGTATGTTGGTGAAGATCATTATGCCGATTGCGAAAAGTATGCTCAGAACATTGTTAATGGGGTATATGGGCCTTATCAATTGGCGGCGACATGGGATGCACCTTTTGATTGGAACAATGAAACTTGTGATGAGGTGATTTTCGGATTCCCGGGATCTCAAGGATATTCATTCTGGCATTATCAAAGTGACACATACTGGTGGACGGTTCCCGCCCGTGCGCGTTATTATTTCAAAGATGCTAAAGCTAAAGCCGGCGATCACAACTGCAAATATGCTGCATCACCCAGTTATGATCTTAGTGGCAATCTTTATGATTATACGTTAGGTATGCCTATACAGAAATTCCGTAACTATCCTGAAGATATTCGCCTGAAACTTTATAAAAACTTGGGTAACAATAGGCGCGAAGGTTTATTTCTCTATGGTTCTCTTGAGTATAAAGATGATAATGGAAGAACAACAAAGGTGCAATCTCCCAACAGTGATTATGATCTTTACATCCGTGATGCCGTTGGACAGTTTCATGGATTGCCTGAAGGCCAATATCCGGAAAATAAAACGAGTAATCTTACTACCGGTGATCACAATTCAGGATGGCATTTCTGTAAGTATCCTTTTTATAGTGATGAGGATGAACATCAAATGGAATCGGATTACGTTGAAATTCGCTTTGCCGAGGTTATCTATTCGCTTGCCGAATGTAAATATCGTAAAGGTCAGGTTGATGAGGCAGCCAAGTTATTAAATAGCGTGCGCAAACGCAATTATCCACAGGATAGTTGGTCACGTAATCTCTATGCTCCCGAAGGTAAGGTTCAGCTTACCGAAAATGAGTTGCTTGATGAATGGGGACGTGAATTCTTTGCAGAAAGCCGTCGCCGTATAGATTTAATACGTTTTAGCAAATTTAACACCGGTAAATGGTGGGATAAGTCTGCTGATGCTGACAACCATACTGAAATTTTCGCAATTACACGTCAGGTATTGAATGCCAATCACAATTTGGTGCAAAATCCAGGTTATAGCAAATAATTCATTTTGATTTTTAATTATAAAAAAAAGAATGGTATGAAACCAATATATAAGTTTTTGAGCATGGTAATGTTGTTTGTTGCCATGACCTTGATAAGTTGTGAGGGAGAAAAGGACTTGGTTGTTATAGAAGGTAATCTTCCTATTAAAACGGAAACTTTCTACATGGTAGGAGATGCCACTCCCACTGGATGGAATCTTGATGCTCCTACAGCATTTTCTCCTTCGGAAAAAGATCCTTTGGTGTTTTCTTATGAAGGGCATCTTAATACGGGTGAATTTAAGTGCCCATTGAAAACCGGAAATTGGAGCGGTGTGTTCGTTATGCCTGTGACCAACGGGTGCAAGGTTTCCAAAACCGGAATTGAAGAGAATTCTTTCAGTTTGATGCCCACCGGTCAACCCGACAATAAATGGAAAGTTGAAGATGCCGGTACATATAAGATAACTTTTGATCTCCGTAATTGGGTGGTTTCTGCCGTTTATCTTAGTGAATAACTTGTATTTTGAGCAACGAAATGAATATAAAGTTTAAAAAGATAGCTATTTGGAGTTTGTTACTGGCAAGTTTTTTGCCGGTAACAGCTCGCGATAGCCAGTTCACGCGTAAAGGTACCGGGCCAATGTATTGGATAGCGTATGAATATTGCTATTCTAACGATAAACCACTGCCCGAAGATCGTTACAAGAAAAATATAGATTGGATTAATGATAACTTTAAGAATTATGGTTATGATATGATATGCACCGACGGATGGATTGAACAGGCGCAAACTGTTGACCGAAACGGGTATATCACTAAGTATAACAGCAGCTGGTCTTACGATTTTAGATACTGGAGTGATTATATTCGTGGAAAAGGAATGAAGTTTGGTGTCTACTATAATCCGATGTGGCTTACCCGTACAGCCTGTGATAAGGATTGCCCAGTGTTGGGAACAAATGTTACTACAAAGCAGATTGTGGGTGAAAATAGTTTTAACGGTGACCTTTATTGGGTGGATACCGCCCGTCCGGGTGCCGAACAATGGATAAAAGGCTATGTACGACACTTTATTAATTTCGGTGCCACTTATTTACGTATTGATTTTCTAGAGAATTATGAACGGAATTATGGTTCCGAAAAGTATGCTCAGGCACTTAAATGGATTATGGAAGAGGCTGGTAACGAAATTTTTGTAAGTTTGGTGATGCCTAACTGTTTTAGTCACGGAAAGAATGAAATGATCTCTGGTGATATGATTCGCATAAGCAACGATTGTTTTGGTGGCGGTTGGGACTTTGTCAGTACCCGTAAACGGGGTAAACGTCAGGAGCAATGGCCACAATATGATAATGTTTTTGATGGATTCATCGGATTCTCAGACATTGCAGCTCATGGGAAACTTATTATGGACGGTGACTTTATGCGAATAAATACCATGGCGAGTGTGGAGGAGAAGAAGTTTATCTTTTCATTGATGGTGGTTTGTGGTTCTGCTCTTGCTATTGCCGACCAATATGATACGATAGGAGACGATGCCTTGGTTTATCAGAACGAAGAGTTGATAGAACTCAACCGTATGGGCTTTTATGCTAAACCGCTATCAGGTGATATCAAAAGTAAAGGCAGCTCTCGTTGGATAGGAAAGCTTCCTAACGGTGATTGGGTAGTGGGACTTTTTAACCGTGAAGATACTGTGGCTAGATATGCTATTGATTTTGTCGGCGAACTGGGAATCAATGGAGGGCATGCTGCAAACGTTCGCGACCTGTGGGAACATAAAGACTTGGGTTGCATGGATGGTGAATATTCAGTATTACTAGCTCCTCATAGCTGTAAGGTTATTCGTATCAAGTCGCTGGTAAGGAAGCATTTTTAAATAGGTCGTTTCTCAAATGATCATTTTGAAATAAATAGTGAATAGGTATTGCTAAATATATTGAAAGGGAAGCTTTGAGATTAACTGCTATTGATTATGAGCTTGGAAACAGTGGTAAGAGAATCTCGTGATGGTCTTTTATAAAAAATAACCATCAAAATAAAGAAAAAACAAGGATTTATGAACAAAAAAATAAAAGTTTTTAGCATGAATTTTTTAATGATTGCCTTGGCATTTCTTTTTGGTAGCTGCCAAAAAGATGACAGTAATGTCGGAAACCCATCGGATCCCGGGGGAACCGATGGGGGAGTGCTGGAAGAAAATATACATATCTATAAGGCCCCGCTTTATTGGAGCGTATATGAATATTGTTGGGAACAAAGTAAACTTGGAGTTTCCAATGAAAATATGGATATTGCAGATGAGGAATGGGATAAAATCATTGATTGGTTGGCAAGGGATTTGAAGCCATACGGTTACGATATGATTTGTACGGATGGATTCATTCCGATGATCGCTGATGATGATTCTGGGTATATGACCAAGTATGGAAGTATGCGTTTGAAGGATCTTGTGGCGAAGTGCAAGGCAAAAGGTTTGAAACTGGGTATTTATGACAATCCCCTTTGGCTGCATGGACCCGATAATACTGTTGTGAAAGGTACAAATGTTACTTTTGGTGATTTAAAGTATAAAGCAGGAACAGATAACGTAAAACATGCGGATAAAAATGATATCTGGTTTAGCTGGGTGGTGGCAACACATAAGGGAGCGAAGGAGTATATCGATAATTTCTTTAAGCATTACTCCGAAATGGGAGTGAGCTATATCCGGATGGACTTTCTCAGTTGGTATGAAAATGGTGAAGACAGAGGCATGGGTGTTGTTGGGAGAGGCTATGGGAGTGATGTCTACAAACAGGCTTTGCAATATATCTGTGAGTCGGCCGAGAAATATGGTATATTTACGTCACTAGTCATGCCGCACTTGTTTAACGATGCTGCACTGGAAAAGAAATATAGTCAAATGGTGCGTATTGTTGCCGATACTGGTGACGGTGGTTGGGCACATTTTTCAGAGAATAGTAGAGGTAAGATATTTGGCTATTGGCCCAACTGCATGAATATGTTTGATGGTTTTATTCATTGGTCTGATATTTCCGGACGTGGGAAAGTAATATTGGACGGCGATTTTATCCGTCTGAATACATTTAGTACCGATGAAGAAAAGCAGTCGGTCATCTCTTTACAATTGATGGCTGGAGGTCCCGTTACAGTGGCTGATCAGTACAATACGGTTGGAGATAATTTGAAATTTTATCAGAATGAAGAACTACTTACTTTGAATACAGATAAGTTTGTGGGGAGACCTCTGTTTTCCAGTGTTATAGATGCTAAAAGCCAGATATGGTATGGACAAAAGTCAAATGGCGATTGGATTCTTGGACTCTTTAATAGGGAGAATACGGGGCAGAGCCGTTCTATAAAATTTGCAGATTTGGGTATTGATGGTAAAATGAAGGTACGTGACTTGTGGAAACATGCTGACGAGGGTGAAGTTGATCAATTGAATGTGAAATTAACAGCTCACGCGTGTAAGATTGTAAAGCTGACTAAACCTTCCAAGTGATAAAAAATGATAATTATTATAATCCAGTGGCACCTGTTTTCGAGAGTCTGCTGGGTTTGAACGAACTGTTTAGTTTATTTATTAATTGAGAAAATAAAGATGTGCTTATGAAGAAATTAATTTTAAGTGTATTGTTTATAGTTGGAGTCTTGGCTGTAAAGGCAGAAGGTATTTCATCTCCATCGGGTAAGGTCACTTTGAACTTTCAAATGTCGGGTGACGGAATACCTTTTTATGAAATTAGTTATAAAAACCGTACAGCGATAAAGTCCAGCAAGATGGGATTGGAACTAAAAGACGCACATAACTTGCAAGATGGCTTTAAACTGATAAAAACTTCAACTTCTGGATTTGATGAAACATGGCACCCGATATGGGGAGAAACTAAAAATATCCGTAATCATTATAATGAAATGTTGGTGGAACTAGAGCAAACCGATATGCAGCGCTTCATGAATATCCGCTTCAGAGTATATGATGATGGAGTGGGATTCCGCTATGAATTTCCTCAACAAAAGAACTTGGCTTATTTTGTGATAAAAGAGGAACATACACAGTTTGTCATGACTGGTGATCATACGGTTTGGTGGATACCGGGTGATTATGATACACAGGAGTATGATTATACTGAATCGAAATTATCGGAGATTCGTGGGCACATGCAGGCTGCCATAACAGGCAATGCATCACAGACTGTATTCTCTCCAACTGGTGTACAGACTTCACTGCAAATGAAAACAGCTGATGGTTTGTATATCAATTTGCATGAAGCGGCTTTAGTAGACTATTCGTGCATGCACCTAAATCTGGATGATAAAAAATTTGTTTTTGAATCATGGCTTACTCCCGATGCACAAGGCAATAAGGGTTATATGCAGTCTCCGTGTCATACTCCCTGGCGCACGGTGATGGTGAGTGATGACGCACGCGATATTCTGGCATCCAATTTGATTCTGAATCTCAACGAGCCTTGCAAATATGCCGATACTTCATGGATCAAACCGGTGAAATACATCGGGGTGTGGTGGGAGATGATTGCCGGAGGAAAACCTTGGGCATACACTTTTGATCTTCCTTCTGTAAAATTGGGTGAAACGGACTATACTAAAGTAAAGTCTAATGGCATTCATTCTGCCAATAACGCTAATGTGAAAAAGTATATTGACTTTGCTGCCAAACATGGTTTTGACCAGGTATTGGTAGAGGGATGGAATATTGGTTGGGAAGACTGGTTCGGTCACAGCAAGGATTATGTTTTTGATTTTGTAACCCCATATCCCGATTTTGATATTAAAGCTCTTAACGAATATGCACATTCAAAGGATGTACGTCTGCTTATGCATCATGAAACCTCATCTTCCGTACGCAATTATGAACGTCACATGGAAGCTGCCTATCAATTGATGAATAAATATGGATGCAATGCCGTGAAAAGTGGTTATGTAGGTAATATAATTCCCCGTGGCGAGCATCACTATGGACAATGGATGAATAACCATTATCTTTATGCGGTTACTGAAGCAGCCAAACATAAAATTATGGTGAATGCTCATGAGGCTGTACGTCCTACTGGTTTGTGTCGTACTTATCCCAATCTTATCGGCAATGAATCTGCTCGTGGAACAGAATATGAAGCTTTTGGCGGAAGCAAGCCTTTTCATACGACAATTCTTCCTTTCACCCGTTTGCAAGGAGGTCCGATGGATTATACTCCGGGTATATTCGAAATGAATATCAATAAATTAAATCCGAATAGCAATGCTCATGTAAATTCCACTTTGGCACGCCAGTTGGCACTTTACGTAACAATGTACAGTCCATTGCAGATGGTTGCCGATTTGCCTGAGAATTATGAACGATTTATGGATGCCTTCCAGTTTATTAAAGATGTTGCGGTAGACTGGGATGATAGTCGTTATCTGGAGGCTGAACCGGGACGTTACATTACTGCTACCCGTAAAGCTAAAGGCACTGATAACTGGTTTGTGGGCTGCACCTGTGGCGAAAATGGTCATCTTTCAAATCTAAAACTGGATTTTCTGGATGCTGACAAAAAGTATGTTGCTACAATTTATGCCGATGCTAAAGATGCACATTACAAAACTAATCCGCAAGCATATACCATTCATAAAGGAGTAGTTACCTCTAAGACGTTTTTAAAATTAAAAGCAGCTCCTGGTGGAGGCTATGCTATTAGTTTTATGGCAGTGAAAGGTAATGCTGAATTGAAAGGATTGAAAAGGTTCTAATGTTATGAACTTTACCTTATTAATAGGGTTTCTTGTTCTTGCAAATTATTTGAAGAAAAGAGTTTTTTTAGTATTGCTTTTTTGAGTGATATAAATTCAGTCATGACTATAATAAAAAAGGAGGTGCCATTTTGAGTAAAAGCAATGAAAAAATTGATTATAAATATAAAGTATACATTGTTATTTATGTTGCTTGTGAGTACATTGGGATGCTCGAGCTCAGACAATGATAATACACCAATATTTGGAGGTGTTGTTTCAAGTACTTATACCAATCCTGTTATTAAGCAAAGCACACCGGATCCAACAGTGATCAGAGCACGCGATGGCAAACTTTATGCCTACGCTACAGAAGATACACACAATGTACCAATTTTTTAGTCTACTGACATGGTGAATTGGACACAAGTTGGTACAGCATTTTACAGATGCCACCCGCCCGAACATTTTTATCGGGAGGTGGCATTCGGGTTCCTGATATTCATTATATTAATGGTAAATATGGATGCATTATTCTTTATCGAAATGGGGCGAATATAATAATAATGGTGTAGGAGTAGCTACGGCATTAAGCCCCAATGGATCATTTACTGATTTAGGTAGTTTGGTGATTAGTAAAAATATAGGGGTATTGAATA